>ERZ1027013.391-NODE-391-length-17307-cov-4.337584_pt1 | contig 17307 bp, 14 predicted proteins | sample MGYA00519446_ERZ1027013 | MGnify/ENA primary metagenome ERZ1027013 (study PRJEB26926, sample SAMN06164699) | human gut metagenome | biome: ENVO:00009003; feature: ENVO:2100002; material: ENVO:00002003 | host: Homo sapiens | place: USA | collected 2012 ... | reverse complement strand
ACTTATGCGATCGTCGGCAGCGTCAGATGTGTATAAGAGACAGGGTAAAGCTCACGCATCAATGCACCGACGGCAATCAGCAACAGACTGATGGCGACGCTGCGACGTTCGCTGACATGCTGATGAAGCCAGCTTCCGGCCAGCGCCAGCCCGCCCATGGTGACCACCGGCAGAGCGGTCAACAGGGCAGCCACGCTAAAGCTCATTCCGCTCGCCTGGCGCAATTGCGGTAGCAGTGGACCGACGGAGGTGAGCAGTGGTCGCATATTAAGACCAATCAGCACCAGAACCAGCAGCATCGTGAACGTCTTTTGATGGTTGCGCATGGCTGTCAGAACGGTTTGGTCGGCAGATATTTACCATCTAAGGTGATGACCGCACGTTCGCCACCTTCCGGGTCCGCCACTTTCTTAACGTCGAGTTTGAAGTTAATCGCGCTGATAATGCCATCGCCAAACTTCTCATGAACCAACGCTTTCAGGGTTGTGCCGTACACCTGCAACATTTCATAGAAACGATACATCGTTGGGTCGGTTGGAATACGGTCATCAATGCAGCCACGCAGTGGAATCATCTGCAACAGTAGAATGGCGTCTTCGTCGAGATCCAGCTTCGCCCCGACCAGGCGGGCGGCGTCGGCAGGAAGCGCCTGCTGCCCCAGCAAAGCCGCGGTTACAAAGGCTTCTGCCAGACCGGTGCCGTCGGCAATCTCGGCAAATGAGAGATCTTTTTTAGCTTTGCTGAGCAAAATGGCATCGGCAAGATCAAGACGAATATTGCGGTTAATTTGCGACTGAATCATGGTGCATCTCCTGATGGTTTAAAAATAAGGTTACGCTGCGGTCGGTTGGCGTAGCGGTATGGCACAAACGCGCGGATTAGCTGCCAGTGGCACAAACTGGCGGGTTGCGCCGTCAAACGCTGCGATGCTGCCGCTTTCAATGTCGTAGACCCAGCCGTGCAGGGCGATCCGCCCCTCTTCGAGCGCCAGGCGCACCGATGGATGAGTTTGCAAATTAGCCAACTGAGCAATGACGTTTTCACGTACCATCGCCGCAGCTTTTGACGGTAAATCGGAATGCGGGCGCGCCTCATTAACGACGCGGGCTGAATCGGCATAACGCAGCCAGTGGGAGACGGCAGGCATATGGTCCATGCACTGACAGCTGGCAATGGCGGTCATCGCGCCACAGTTGGAATGACCACAAATCACAATGTCAGATACCCGAAGCGCAGCGACGGCATACTCCACCGAAGCAGAAACGCCACCGGGTTCCGGCCCGTAGGAAGGGACGATATTGCCCGCGTTGCGAATAACGAACAGATCGCCAGGCTCACGTTGCGTCACCAGCTCAGGGACCAGACGGCTGTCGGAGCAGGAGATAAAAAGTGTGCGCGGGCTTTGCTGTGTCGCCAGCTGTTTAAACAAGGCTTCCCGCTTCGGAAATGCCTCGCGCTGGAATTTAAGGAATCCATCAATAATCTCTTTCACCGTTAACCTCTGTCTGTCTCTGGAATGAGAGGCAGACTACTCGCCGATTGTCATAAGGTAAAAGTCTCATTTATGATGAGTTCTATTGGATTTACTTATAGGTTGGCGAATGCTCTCTCGACATATCAATTACTTTCTTGCCGTGGCTGAACATGGCAGCTTCACCCGTGCCGCCAGTGCGTTGCACGTCTCCCAGCCTGCGCTTTCCCAGCAGATTCGCCAGTTAGAGGAGAGTTTAGGCGTGCCGCTGTTTGACCGTAGCGGGCGAACGATTCGTCTCACTGATGCAGGAGAAGTCTGGCGACAGTACGCCAGCCGGGCGTTACAGGAACTGGGGGCGGGTAAACGGGCGATTCATGATGTTGCCGATCTGACGCGAGGATCGCTGCGTATCGCCGTCACTCCCACCTTTACAAGCTACTTTATCGGCCCTTTAATGGCGGATTTCTATGCGCGCTACCCCGGCATCACGCTCCAGCTACAGGAAATGTCGCAGGAGAAAATCGAAGATCTGCTTTGTCGCGACGAGCTGGACGTTGGGATTGCCTTCGCGCCTGTGCATTCGCCGGAGCTGGAGGCAATTCCTTTACTGACAGAAAGTTTAGCGTTAGTCGTGGCGCAACATCATCCGCTGGCTGCCTGTGAACAGGTGGCGTTGAGTCGCTTGCATGATGAAAAACTGGTCCTGCTCAGCGCGGAATTTGCCACCAGAGAGCAAATTGACCACTACTGCGAGAAAGCGGGGCTACATCCACAGGTGGTCATTGAGGCGAACTCAATTAGCGCGGTTCTGGAGCTGATTCGCCGCACTTCCCTTTCCACATTGTTACCAGCAGCGATTGCCACACAACATGACGGGCTTAAAGCGATTTCTCTTGCCCCGCCACTACTGGAGAGAACGGCGGTTTTGTTGCGGCGGAAAAATAGCTGGCAGACAGCCGCCGCGAAGGCATTTTTGCACATGGCGTTGGAGGAATGTGCGGATGTTGGCGAGAATGAATCACGGTAGCCACTGACACAGGTCAGTGGCTCTTCAACACAGAGGAAATTACCGTTTGTAATCGATGGCTTCTGGCTGCTCCAGATATACGGTGGTTTGTGCCGGTTGTGTACTGGCAATCACCTTGCCGCCACGTACCGAATAACGTACCGGAACCTGACGGCGCAGCGCATCAAATCCATTTTCAGCCGGCAGGATAATCAGGTTTGCGCTGTTTCCGGCGGCAATGCCGTAATCCTGCAAATTCAATGTTCTGGCACTGTGGTGGGTGATTAAATTCAGGCCATCGTTAATCTGCCCGTAGCCCATCAACTGGCAAACATGCAGCCCCATATGCAGCACTTGCAGCATATTCGCCGTTCCCAGCGGATACCACGGATCGAAGACATCATCGTGACCAAAGCAGACGTTAATGCCGGACTCCAGCATCTCTTTAACGCGCGTGATGCCGCGACGTTTTGGATACGTATCGAAACGTCCTTGCAGATGAATATTGACCAGCGGGTTGGCGACAAAGTTAATACCGGACATTTTCAGCAAGCGGAACAGGCGTGAGGTATACGCCCCGTTATAGGAGTGCATTGCCGTGGTGTGGCTGGCGGTGACTCGCGCGCCCATGCCTTCACGGTGCGCCAGGGCAGCAACGGTTTCGACAAAGCGCGACTGCTCGTCATCGATCTCATCACAGTGAACGTCGATGAGACGGTCGTATTTTTGCGCCAGGGCGAAGGTTTTATGCAGCGACTCCACGCCGTATTCACGGGTAAATTCAAAATGCGGAATCGCCCCCACTACATCTGCCCCTAAGCGTAACGCCTCTTCCAGCAACGCTTCACCGTTGGGATACGACAAAATCCCTTCCTGAGGGAAGGCGACAATTTGCAGATCAATCCACGGCGCGACTTCCTGCTTCACTTCCAGCATTGCTTTCAGCGCAGTTAGCGTTGCATCCGAAACATCGACATGGGTACGCACATGCTGAATGCCGTTGGCAATCTGCCATTTCAGCGTTTGCCAGGCGCGTTGTTTCACATCGTCATGGGTTAATAACGCTTTGCGCTCGGCCCAGCGTTCAATGCCTTCAAACAGCGTGCCGGACTGATTCCAGTTCGGTTGTCCGGCGGTTTGCGTGGTGTCCAGGTGAATATGTGGCTCCACAAACGGCGGTATAACTAAACCTTGTTCGGCATCCAGGCTGTTTTCAGTTATGGGCATCACGCCGGATTGCGCATCAATGGCGCTGATTTTTCCGTCCTGCAGATGAATCTGCCACAGCCCCTCTTCGCCTGGTAACCGGGCGTTAATAATTGTTTGTAAAGCGTTATTTGACACTGTTAGCCTCCACATGCGTCATTGCTGCTGTCGTTTTACGATTCAAAATCGGGTTAAGGATCAGATAGCTCAGCGCGCCACCTAATACCGCGTTGACCGGAACAATTCCCGGTAACCAGTGGCCTGCAGCAATCCCCAAGGCGACCGCCAGAATCGCCACCCAATTGACACTCATCATACGCGTGGTCGCAAAGTGCTCATAGCGGCGACGGTTCATCAGATAGTCGGCAATGATCACGCCACCCACCGGAGGAATAGCTGCCGAAAGGAAGGTCAACCAGCCGACAAAATTGTTATACAGCCATAATGCGCAGACCGTACCGATAATACCGTTGATTACCGAAAGGGTTTTGCTCGACATCCCGGTAATGTTGGCGAAACCTAAACCCGACGCATAGAGCGCGTTATCGTTGGTGGTCCAGATATTTAGCCCCAGCACCACAATCGCAGGCAACAGCAGGCCCTGAGCAATCATCACATCAGAGATATCCGCCATCCCCAGTGCCGCAGCGCCCGCTGCACCGAAAATAAACATCAACGAGTTGCCGAGGAAAAAGGCCACCATCGCCACCAGCACCGCCAGTTTGGCATTGCGACCAAAGCGGACAAAGTCAGCGGTGAGCGTGCCCGCACTGATAAATGACCCCACAACCAGCGCCAGCGCGACATTGAAATCTAACGGTTGTGCGGGAACGACCGCTTTTAAGGCGTCCAGGCCGCCCATGCCGTTAACGGCCAGCCATACGGAATAACCGCCAAGACAGGCGATAGCCGGAACCGCAATCACCGAAAGAACCGTCAGCGCCGAAATGCCAAAGAAGACGGTGACGGTCATCAGTAAACCGGAAACGGCAATCAGCAAATTAATATCCAGCCCGGTTGCCTTACCCACCGGAATAGCAAACATCGCCACGCCAACGCCAAACCAGCCAACCTGAGTTCCGCCCAGTAGCAGTGAAGGCAGCCATGAGCCTTTAACACCAAAAGAGAAGCGAGCAAGAAGATGAGTGGTCAGGCCGGTTTTTGCGCCAATGTAACCGAGAAATGAAGTGTAAATACCGAGGAGAAGATTACCGATGAGAACTGCGAGGAAGAAATCATGATAGCTAAGACCGGTTCCGAGAGTACCGCCGGTCCACATACTGGCGGAAAAGAAGGTTAATCCCAGCATGACGAACGTCAATGCCAATACCCCTTTCCGCGCCGACTGCGGGACTGGCCCCTGGCTAAAGTTGTTATCTTGCGACACGAAATTCCCCCTTTTTGCTGTTTGAAACCCAAAAAATCCGCCGCATTCTATTCATCTGAAGATAAAAAGCAATCGTTTTCGTGGGGAAACATATTTTTTATATGAATGAGTGCAAAAAGGTGGGGGAAAAATTATCGGTGTAAAAACAGTGGGTAGGCATAATAAGACGCGGTAAGCGTCGCATCAGGCATCGGCGCATGGTGTCGGATGCGCCACGCGACGCATCCGACAATACCTTACTCTTCCATCGCCTGGCGGATCTGATCCAACGACGCTGGATCATCAATGGTCGTCAGATCTCCAGGATCGCGTCCTTCGCAAATCGCCTGGATCGTGCGGCGCAGCATTTTTCCGGATCGCGTTTTTGGCAATTGCGAGACAAACCAGACGTGCGCCGGGCGGCCAAAGTTGCCAATCTGGCTGTCCACCAGCGCCATAATCGCCTTCTCTTGCGAATGCGCCACATCACGATCTTCCAGACTGTCGCTCTCTTTCGGAATGACAAACGCTACCGCCACCTGCCCTTTCAGCGCATCTTTCACCCCAACCACCGCCACTTCGGCAACGCCCGGATGACTGGAAATACTCTCTTCAATCTCGCGCGTGCCCAGCCGATGCCCGGCAACGTTAATCACATCGTCAGTGCGCCCGAGAATAAAGTGATAACCGTCAGCATCGCGGATGCCCCAGTCAAAGGTGGCGTACACCGGGCGGGAAAACAGCGACCAGTAAGTCTTCACAAAGCGGCCGTCGTCGCCCCAGATGGTCTGAATACACCCCGGCGGCAGCGGCCCTTCCACCACCAGCATCCCTTTCTCGTTGACGCCACACGGTTCGCCGGTGACTTCATTAAGCAACTGCACGTTATAGCCATACATCGGCACACCGGGGCTTCCCAGACGCGTCGGCCTGTCGTCCAGACCGCGAGCAATCGCCATAATCGGCCAGCCGGATTCGGTCTGCCAGTAGTTGTCGATGACCGGCACATCCAGCGTATTGCTCACCCAACTGGCGGTCGGCTCGTCCAGCGGTTCTCCAGCCAGATAGAGCACTTCCAGCGACGAGAGATCGTGTTTGCGAATTTCAGCGGTAGGGAATTTTTTCAGCACGCGAATGGCGGTCGGCGCTGAGAACATCCGGCTAACCTGATATTTCTCGACGATTTTCCACCACACGCCGCAGTCCGGCCAGGTCGGTAATCCTTCGTAAACGATAGTCGCCATCCCCGCCAGCAGCGGCGCGTAGACGATATACGAATGCCCCACCACCCAGCCGATATCCGAAGCACAAAAGAACACACCGCCCGCTTTGCCGCCAAAAATGGTGTCCATCGAGGTCGCCAGCGCCACCGCATATCCGCCGACGTCACGCTGCACGCCTTTAGGTTTGCCGGTCGTGCCGGAGGTGTAGAGAATGCAGGAGGTTTCGTTGGATTCCAGCCACGCCACCGGTACCCGCGCGCCGATGTGTTGATGGCGCAACGACGCGAAATCGACATCCCGCCCGCTGACGCGTGCCATTTTCGCCAGCCCGCGATCCACCAGCAAAACATGGCGTGGCTGGTGCTGCGCCTGACTTATCGCATCGTCGAGCAATTTTTTATAGGGAATGATTTTGCCACCGCGCGCTCCGGCATCAGCCGAGACAATCAGCACCGGTTTAGCATCATCAATTCGCGCCGCCACGCTGTGCGAGGCAAATCCCCCAAACACCACCGAATGAATAGCGCCAATGCGCGCGCAGGCCAGCAGAGTAATATGCGCTTCGGCAATCATCGGCATATACACCAGCACCCGATCGCCACGCTGCACGCCCAGCGAGCGCAGCATTGACGCCACCGCGTTTACTTCGTCATGAAGCTGACGAAAGGTAAAGGTGCGCTCTTCTTCTGTTTCCGAAGAGACGGCAATCAGCGCCAGCGCCTCTGGTTGTTTCTCCAGCCAGCGGTCGATAGCGTTGTGGCACAAGTTGGTTCGGCCTTCACAAAACCAACGGGCAAACGGCGGATTGCTGTGATCGAGCGTTTGCGTAAAGGGCGTCTGCCAGTCAATACGCCGGGCCTGCTCGGCCCAGAACTGCTCCGGTTCGTTAATCGAACGCTGATAAAATTCGCTAAAAGACATAATGCTCTCCTGTTGAACTTACGCCTTACCGCTGTTTGCTTAAATGACGTACAGGTCGAGATACTCATTGACCGGCATCTGTTCCAGGCGAGTTCTGTCGAGAGAAACCTCCAGAATGCGCTGCTGTTGGCGAGTCGGGAACTGGCGCGCGAGATTGATTTTGAATTTATCGACCAGTTTCGGAATACCATCCTGACGGCGGCGAGCATGACCAATGGGGTACTCCACCACCACTTCTTCAAATCGTGTGCCGTCGGTGAACTCAAGGGTAATGGCATTGGCGATGGCGCGTTTTTCCGGGTCGTGGTAGTCAGCGGTAAATGCCGGATCTTCAAAGCAATTGATCTTCTCGCGCAGGGCGTCGATACGTTTATCTTGCGCCACGTTGTCCTCGTAATCTGCCGCCGTTAAGCGCCCGAACAGCAGCGGGATCGCCACCATGTACTGAATGCAGTGATCGCGGTCTGCCGGGTTATTGAGCGGTCCTTTTTTGTCGATGATGCGAATACAGGCTTCGTGGGTGCGAATGGTCACTTTTTCGATATCCGCCGCCGTTTTGCCTGCTGCCTGCATCTGTTCATAGAGCGTCATCGCTGCTTCAACTGCCGTCTGGGAGTGGAACTCCGCCGCCAGCCAGGTATCGTTGAAATCGAGCCAGCGGATCATCGCGCCGATGTTAAATGCCGCCTGGACGGGGTCGAGCTGGAACTGAGTTCCGGGGACGCGCACGCCGTTGGGTACGACGGTGCCGGGAACAATTGGCCCCAGCAGTTTTTTACAGGCCGGGTATTCGAGAGCTTCCAGACCGCAGCCGAGCGTGTCGAGCAGGCAGTAATGTGCGGTGTCGTAGGCCACTTTAGAGCTGATTTCGTAGTTCATGACGTAATCGACGATATCAACGATTTCACGATCAAATTCCGGGCGGATGTTGTTGATTTGAGCTGACATTGGGTACGTTTCCTTATTGTTATTCGTAGAGGTTTACTGGCGCTTATCCAGCGCGACAAACGGGCGGTCTTCCGGTCCAACATAATTGGCGGAAGGACGGATAATTTTGTTGTCCTGACGTTGTTCGATAATGTGCGCCGCCCAGCCGGTGACGCGGGCGATAACAAACAGTGGTGTGAACATCTCGGTGGGAACGCCCATCATGTTGTAGGAAACAGCAGAGAACCAGTCGAGATTGGGGAACATCTTTTTGCTCTCCCACATCACCGTTTCCAGGCGATCGGCGATGTTGTACATCTTCAGCGAGCCGCCTTCCTGCGAGAGCTGCTTCGCCACACGTTTAATCACCTGGTGGCGCGGGTCAGCGATGGTGTAAACCGGATGACCAAAACCAATGACCACTTCTTTGTTTTCCACGCGCTTGCGGATATCTGCTTCGGCTTCGTCCGGCGTTTCGTAGCGTTGCTGGATCTCCAGCGACACTTCATTCGCCCCGCCGTGTTTTGGCCCGCGCAGTGCGCCAATCGCGCCAATAATCGCGGAATACATATCAGAGCCGGTGCCCGCAATCACCCGACTGGTAAAGGTGGAGGCGTTAAACTCGTGTTCGGCGTACAGCACCAGCGAGATATGCATCGCCTTTTCCCAGCTTTGCGATGGCTTTTCGCCGTGCAGCAGATGCAGGAAGTGACCGCCGATGGAGTCGTCATCGGTTTCCGGCTGGATGCGTTCGCCGTTGTGACTGTAGTGATACCAATAAAGGAGAATCGAGCTAAGTGATGCCAGCAGTTTGTCGGCAATATCCCGCGCGCCAGAGACAGTGTGCCCCTCTTTTTCTGGCAGTGTGCAGCCGAGCGCGGAAACGCCGGTGCGCATGACATCCATCGGGTGCGACGCCGCCGGTAAGGCTTCCAGCACGGTACGCACATTAGCTGGTAAACCACGCAGGGCTTTCAGTTTCGTTTTGTAAGCGGCGAGTTCGTCACGGGTCGGCAGTTTGCCGTGGATCAGCAGGTGCGCCACTTCTTCAAATTCGCAATGTTCCGCCAGATCAAGAATATCGTAGCCACGGTAATGCAGGTCATTGCCACTTTTACCCACGGTGCAGAGCGCCGTATTGCCCGCCGGAACGCCAGAAAGTGCTACCGATTTTTTCGGTTTAATGACATGGGTACTGTTTTGCAGGATCGTTGTGTCGCTCATATTGTCCTCGTCATTTGTAGGGTCGAGATATTTTTCGTTGTGTTTTATTTCACCTGGCTACGGGCAAACAGGTCGTCGAGCTTCTCTTCGTACTGGTAGTAGTTGATGCTTTCGTACAGCTCGTTGCGGGTTTGCATGGTATCGATGACGCTTTTCTGCGTGCCTTCCTGACGCAGGACGTTGTAGACATGTTCAGCGGCGCGGTTCATGGCGCGGAACGCTGAAAGCGGGTACAGCGCCATTGCGACATGGGCGCTGCGTAATTCGTCGGTGGTAAACAGCGGTGTTGCGCCAAATTCGGTAATGTTGGCGAGGATTGGCACCTGCACCGCATCGGCAAACTGGCGGTACATGGCGAGTTCGGTAATCGCCTCCGGGAACAACATCTCGGCACCCGCTTCAACATAGGCCTGCGCACGCTCGATCGCCGCATCCAGCCCCTCTACCGCCAGAGCATCGGTGCGCGCCATGATCACAAAATCAGGATCGGTTTTCGCATCCACCGCCGCGCGGATCCGATCCACCATCTCTTCTTTCGAGACGATCGCTTTATTCGGACGATGACCGCAGCGTTTCGCACCAACCTGATCTTCAATATGCAATCCTGCCGCACCGGCTTTAATCATCGATTTCACGGTGCGCGCCACGTTAAAGGCCGAAGAACCAAAACCGATATCCGCATCCACCAGCAGCGGCAGCGAACAAACGTCGGTGATACGGCGAATGTCGGTCAGCACATCATCAAGGGTAGAAATACCGAGATCGGGCAGCCCCAGCGAACCTGCCGCCACGCCACCGCCAGAAAGATAAATTGCCTGATATCCGGCACGCTGCGCCAACAGCGCATGATTAGCGTTGATGGTGCCAACAATCTGCAATGGATTTTCTTTAGTCAGTGCAGCGCGAAACGCTTTACCTGGAGAGTGTAGAGACATAGCCCATCCTTTGTTATCAACTTGTTATTTGCGTTGATAAAGACAAAGCAAGGGGTGTGCCACAATTGCCTTAATAAAATTAAATGTTTAATTTCAATTTGTTAGAGATAAAGTCATGAACTAATCCGCAAATATGCGTTTCAGTTAACGTTTCAGGCAATGTTTCACCGCGTTTCATTGCAACAATTATGAAACAAGACTAAACCCAATATTCGGTTTCTTAACTTTGCGGTGCGCTATGGCACATCCACCACGGCTTAATGACGACAAACCGGTTATCTGGACGGTATCTGTAACGCGCCTGTTCGAGCTGTTTCGCGATATCAGCCTCGAGTTTGATCACCTGGCGAACATTACCCCTATTCAGCTTGGCTTTGAAAAAGCAGTGACCTACATCCGCAAGAAACTGGCAAACGAACGCTGTGACGCCATCATCGCGGCTGGCTCTAACGGCGCGTACCTGAAAAGCCGCCTGTCAGTGCCAGTTATTTTGATTAAACCGAGCGGCTACGATGTGTTACAGGCACTGGCAAAAGCCGGAAAACTCACCTCTTCTATCGGCGTTGTCACCTATCAGGAAACCATTCCAGCGCTGGTGGCGTTTCAAAAAACCTTTAATCTGCGCCTCGATCAACGTAGCTACATTACCGAAGAAGACGCCCGCGGGCAGATTAACGAGCTGAAAGCTAACGGCACTGAAGCGGTGGTCGGCGCGGGGCTGATTACCGATCTGGCAGAAGAAGCCGGAATGACCGGAATTTTTATCTATTCCGCCGCCACCGTGCGCCAGGCGTTCAGCGATGCGCTGGATATGACGCGCATGTCGTTACGCCATAACACTCACAATGCCACCCGCAACGCCCTGAGAACTCGTTACGTGCTGGGCGATATGCTCGGTCAATCACCACAGATGGAACAAGTACGGCAGACTATTTTGCTGTATGCCCGCTCCAGTGCAGCGGTGTTGATTGAGGGGGAAACGGGGACGGGCAAAGAGCTGGCGGCCCAGGCGATTCATCGGGAATATTTTGCCCGCCACGATGCGCGACAGGGCAAAAAGTCGCATCCGTTTGTTGCCGTCAACTGCGGGGCGATAGCCGAATCGCTGCTGGAAGCGGAGCTGTTTGGCTATGAGGAAGGGGCGTTTACCGGCTCGCGACGCGGAGGTCGCGCCGGGCTGTTCGAAATTGCCCACGGCGGTACGCTGTTTCTGGATGAGATTGGCGAAATGCCGCTACCTTTGCAGACTCGCCTGTTACGGGTGCTGGAAGAAAAAGAGGTTACTCGCGTCGGCGGGCATCAGCCTGTTCCGGTGGATGTGCGGGTCATTAGCGCCACTCACTGCAATCTGGAAGAAGATATGCGGCAAGGGCAGTTTCGCCGTGATCTGTTTTATCGGCTGAGTATTTTGCGTCTGCAATTGCCACCACTGCGCGAGCGGGTGGCGGATATTCTTCCGCTGGCGGAAAGCTTTTTGAAAGTGTCTCTGGCGGCGCTCTCCGCCCCGTTTTCTGCCGCATTACGCCAGGGATTACAGGCAAGCGAAACCGTGCTGGTGCACTACGACTGGCCAGGCAATATTCGTGAACTGCGCAATATGATGGAACGACTGGCGCTGTTTTTAAGTGTGGAACCGACGCCGGATTTAACGCCGCAGTTTATGCAACTGCTACTGCCGGAGCTGGCGCGCGAGTCGGCGAAAATTCCCGCTCCACGCTTACTGACACCACAACAGGCACTGGAGAAATTTAAAGGCGATAAAACAGCAGCGGCGAATTATTTAGGCATAAGCCGGACGACGTTCTGGCGGCGGCTGAAAAACTGAACTGCCGAATGCAGCGCGAACGCTTTATCCGGCATAAATTTCAATAGATGATCACCGATAAATTTACGCATCGGGGATGTTTACATAGGTTTCAGAATTACTTCTTCTTATAAATATTTGCCGTGCCGTGGATCTTATTGTCAGTTTGACCAGAGGTCAGTACCAACACATCAGCCCCTTTTTCATCCGCTTTTTTGATCAAATCCTCTTTCGCATCTGCGGTCGACATTTCATTACTGGTTGAAATATCACCTATTTTTTCATACTGCGATTCAACTTTTTCAAATTCCGCTTTGGTCATCAATTCAGCGGCATAGACATTGGTAACGGCAAACGCTAACGCACCGACTAACATTTTAGAGATTATTTTCATATTACGGCTCCAGAGTTGTTATCACACTATCACCCACCCACATTATTGGGTTGATTAATAATTAGTTCAGTCAGGGCATAAACGCCAGTAACCGGAAATAAGACACTTTGTGATCTCTTTCGCACCCGATTATTTTTGGTAGAAATATGATGAAGTTACTTCACTTATTTATGGATGAAATCACTATGGATCCTTTGCACGCCGTTTACCTGACCGTAGGACTGTTCGTGATTACTTTTTTTAATCCGGGAGCCAATCTCTTTGTGGTAGTACAAACCAGCCTGGCTTCCGGTCGACGCGCAGGTGTGCTGACCGGGCTGGGGGTGGCGCTGGGCGATGCATTTTATTCCGGGTTGGGTTTGTTTGGTCTTGCAACACTAATTACGCAGTGTGAGGAGATTTTTTCGCTTATCAGAATCGTCGGCGGCGCTTATCTCTTATGGTTTGCGTGGTGCAGCATGCGCCGCCAGTCAACACCGCAAATGAGCACACTACAACAACCGATTAGCGCCCCCTGGTATGTCTTTTTTCGCCGCGGATTAATTACCGATCTCTCTAACCCGCAAACCGTTTTATTTTTTATTAGTATTTTCTCAGTAACATTAAATGCCGAAACACCAACATGGGCACGTTTAATGGCCTGGGCGGGGATTGTGCTCGCATCAATTATCTGGCGAGTTTTTCTTAGTCAGGCGTTTTCTTTGCCCGCTGTGCGTCGTGCTTATGGGCGTATGCAACGCGTTGCCAGTCGGGTTATTGGTGCAATTATTGGTGTATTCGCGCTACGCCTGATTTACGAAGGGGTGACGCAGCGGTGAGCAGATAATTTACTCTCTACGTAATCAACCTGATTTGCCGAATCCCGGCCATCGGCGATGATAGCCCCCGTAATGCGTGGTCCTTATTTCCGATAAGTTTACTTGAGTCTTTAGCTTCCCATTTCAGCCCACTCTCCCCTGTGTGGGCTTTTTTCATTGGTCTGCCCCGTCCTGAATAGCCAAACAATGGCAATGTTCCACTTTGCAGGGATGATAATAAGGGGATCTGATTCAGAAGAGTTTTGAAAAGTTGGACCGCCATCGAGGCCTCGAACCCCGTACCATACAACAATCCTGGTTGTCGTCTGCTCTTCCTGATGAGCTAATGGCGGTTTTTGATATGAGCCTTACAGCATATTTTCTGTCAGGCTTGAGTGCGATGCGTAAGGTACAGAAAAGACCCCATACAAACATGATGGAATTATGATTTTTTTCATATGAATGTCAACCCACACATTCACAAAACATCTGCATGAGATCATTTTTTATACACCACATAGCTGCGAAACCACTGCTGGTGCTTTTTTAAGCGAAGCGTCGCTGATCACAACAAAATATCGGCGAAAAGGCGGTGGAATGCCATTTAGCATACGGATATACAGATGAAATGATTACCTGCTTTGCGATTCACTCTCTGGTGGAATAACAACTTGCAGGTGGAACCCTTTCTGAACTAAAGAGTGTAGCGGATTTTAACGTGCTTATTTACAGGATAATATCTGTCACCTAATTCCTGCACTCTATTCGATATCCATTCATTTAATCGTGCGTCATCTCTGTATGTTTTTACGTCCAGAACAGAGAGCAATAACATCACCAGTGATTCAGGAAAAACAGGGTGGATATTTTTTAAGTGTAATAATAATCCATGCGCAAGCGCCTGCTTAATGGGCGCGTCTGTCTCCGGAATAGACGACATTTCGCGAAGCCATTTTTCCACACGCATACACTCTTTCCCTTTAGGGAAAATTCTCAGCAAAGGCATATGGTGTTCAAGAAGAATACATTTGCAATCTGTTCGCACTGAATCGATAAACTGCACTAATTTCTTAAGCCCGGTAAAGCGTCCAGCCTGCACATTTGCTTTAATATCAAGAAACGCATCATCCTGGTCATATACCCAAACTGTCCCTTTTTGATTTTCAAGTATGCGAAAAACAAACTTAACCGGGTGATCAGGGTAATCCATCCAGTCATAAAATCCAGGGAAATCATTAAACTGCACATTTATGGTGAGTGCGTTATCGTCTAACCACTCACAGTCTCGTACGGCAGCCATGAGATGAATGAGTTTGTCGTCATCGACTAAATCATCACGACAATCATAAGGATAATCATAATATTGTTTAATCAAAACCTTGAATATATCGACACAGGAAACCAGGGAGCTTTTGATATCCTCTGGTAACTGATTGTTTTTAACCGTATTAAGTATGCTTTGTTGCGTATATGGCATCAAATTATTGTGCGGAGCTTTTAATGATATCATCGCGATCTCTCTTAAATAAAAATAAACGTCGCAGATAATAAAGTTCTCATTAAACCAGGCACTATCAGAAATCGCTCATAACTAACGTGAGAAGTATTGTGTACTGGAGGGAGTTAATTTAACAATTTGAATTTACGTTATAGGTTTTACTGCTACTTTGATATTATTTCGCTCTCCTTAACTAAAAAGTTAAGTGGAGAGCGAAGTTAATATGTTAAACCACAGGGTATTTATTAATTTTTTCAGTCTGTTAGTGTGCGATTATCGATAACAAAACGATATTTCACATCACCACGCAGCATTCGCTCATAGGCTTCATTAATTTGATCGGCCCGAATCATCTCTATATCAGCCACGATGCCATGTTCGGCGCAAAAATCGAGCATCTCCTGAGTTTCTGGAATGCCGCCAATCATAGAACCGGCTATCGCACGGCGTTTCATGATCAGGTTGAAAACTTCCGGCGATTTATGCGGTGTCGCAGGCGCACCAACCAGCGTCATGGTGCCATCACGCTTCAGCAAGGTGGTAAAATCGTCGAGATTATGTGGCGCAGCTACTGTATTCAAAATGAAATCGAAACTCTTCAGATGAGCCGCCATCTCATCGGCATTGCGTGAGTTAACAACTTCATCGGCCCCCAGGGCTTTTGCCGCTTCGCGTTTTGCCTCAGAAGTGGTAAATGCCACCACATGCGCCCCCATCGCGTGGGCCAGCTTGATCCCCATATGTCCCAGACCGCCGATGCCGACCACGCCCACTTTTTTACCCGGCCCGGCCTGCCAGTGACGTAGCGGCGAATACGTGGTGATCCCTGCACACAACAAAGGAGCCACCGCCGCCAGCTGCTCTTGCGGGTGACGAATACGCAGAACATATCGCTCATGAACGACGATCTGTTGTGAGTAGCCGCCCAGAGTATGGCCCGGTTCGTCCGGCGTCGGCGAGTTATAGGTGCCGGTCATGTGATCACAGTAGTTTTCCAGCCCGTCTTCACACTCTTCGCAATGTTTACAACTGTCGACAATGCAGCCGACACCGACCAGATCGCCCGGCGCATGTTTTTCTACCTGATCACCAACGGCTACCACACGCCCCACAATTTCATGACCCGGTACGCAGGGGTAAACCGTCCCCGCCCACTCGGAACGGACCTGGTGGAGATCGGAATGGCAGACGCCACAGTAAGCGATTTCGATTTTGACATCATTCGGTCCCGGTTCACGCCGTGTGATATCCATCGGTTCAAGTGGTTGTTTAGCGGAATATGCACCAACAGCTTTGATCTTCATTGTGTTTACTCCTGATTAGCTATGTGTATTTGGCGACGCCTGATATGTCATCGCGGCAAAACGCGTCCATTGAATATAGCCAATATTTAAACCACCCGATCCAGCCCCAACATGCCGCGAACCTGAATGAAACAGAGCAGCAACGTTCCCCATAAGGCCATCGTCAGGTAGGGGCTTATACCGAGAATATTGAAGCCGCTTTCAATAATTTGCAGAAGAAACAGCGCCAGCACCATACCAATTATCCGCCCGCTGCCGCCGTCCGGATTAACCCCACCGAGTACTGCCGCGAGGATTGACACCAGCAAGTACGATTCGCCATAAGAGGCCTTAGCCGAGTTGAGTTTCGACATCATCAAAAATGCCGCTACCGCACAAAGCAAGGCGGAAATGACATAAACCCAAATCAGCACCCGACGAGTGTTAATGCCGGAGTAAAGTGTTGCTCGTTCGTTAGACCCAATCAGGTAAATGGCTTTACCGAGCGGCGTTTTCTCCAGCAATATCCATAGCCCCAGTGCCACTGCGGCAAACAACCACATCGGTAGCGGAATACCGAACCATTGCGCATGATTCAACCACAGCACCCATGAGGGATAATTGGCAATGGCGCTACCACCTGTCACCAGAATATTTATCCCTTTGAGCAACGTCATCATCCCAAGCGTTGCAAGAATTGGCGACACTCGAATACCAGCAATCAATACGCCGTTACATAAACCGATTATCACCGCCGCGCCAGCGCCCGCCAGTAACGTAGCGACAACCGTAGCAATACCCGGTGGATACTGAGTCGCCACCCACGCCATCACCAGTGAACAGGCGTTAGCAGTGGCTATAATTGACAAGTTAATGCCACCGCAAAGCATGGTCACCGCCATAGCCAACGCCAGAATGCCCAGCACGGGCATTTGCGAAGCGACGGACTGGAAATTACTTATCGACCAGAAAATCTCCGGCATAGTAATGCTGAACGCGGCAACAGTTAGCACCAGCAGGCCGATCAAGTAAAACTCAACGTTATTACGCCACGATTTTTTCATAGCAGACTCCGGTTCTGATGCTGACTCCACGCCGTGGCACTAATGCTGGCAACGATGATGATGCCGGTGATCAATGTTTGCCAGTAAGACGAGACTCCCAATAAATTTAGCCCGTTTTGCATCACTGCCAACAACACCACGCCGAGCAAAGTACCGGTTAACGTGCCGCGCCCGCCGAGCAAACT
>ERZ1027013.380-NODE-380-length-17608-cov-13.471202_pt1 | contig 17608 bp, 14 predicted proteins | sample MGYA00519446_ERZ1027013 | MGnify/ENA primary metagenome ERZ1027013 (study PRJEB26926, sample SAMN06164699) | human gut metagenome | biome: ENVO:00009003; feature: ENVO:2100002; material: ENVO:00002003 | host: Homo sapiens | place: USA | collected 2012 ... | reverse complement strand
GCTTATATCAAATCACTTTTTAAACAGTATAAATCTTGTCCTCAATAACAAAAAAGCCCCGAAATGTTTCGGGGCTTTATCATTGTATTTATCAACCAAGTATTTCTTTGAGAATTTTTGTAACTTCCGAAGCAGGAGCTTTACCTTTAAGAGCACGCATTGCCTGACCTATAAGGTAGTTGAAAGATGCGGCTTTACCGCCCTTGTATTCGTCAACAGCCTTTTGGTTGTTCTTGATAACATCTTCAACAATGCCTCTGATAGCGCCTGTATCGGAAACAATTTCCATATTGTTTTCCTTAACATAATCAGCAGGGATAACATCGTCTGTAAACACAGCCTTAAATACCTTTTTAGCTGAATCACGGCTGATTTTATTTGAATTGAGCATATTGATGATTTCGCCGAGCGAATCCTGCCTGAATGTCATATTCTCGGGAAGCGTCTGAGTATCGTTGAGCATCTTCATAAGTTCGCCCATAATCCAGTTTGCGCTGTCCTTGGGATTCTTTGTAATCTCAACAGTGCGTTCAAAAAGTTTAACATAAGAAACGCTTGAGCAAATCATAGATGTGTCATATTCGGAAAGTTTAAACTCCGTCATATAACGCTCTTTCTTTGCTTCGGGAAGTTCGGGCAGGCTTTCACGTATAGAGTTTACATACTCCTCTGTAAGCTGAACGGGCGGCAAGTCGGGATCGGGGAAATATTTATAATCTTGCGCGTCTTCCTTGCTTCTCATAGCATAGGAAGTGCTCTTTGAATCGTCCCATCTGCGTGTTTCCTGAACAACTTTTCCGCCGTCCTCAATAATTTCAATCTGGCGCTGAGCCTCTGTTTCAACGGCATTATGAATTGCCTTGAAAGAGTTGATATTTTTCATTTCTGTTCTTGTGCCGAACTCGGAAGATCCTTTTTCCATAACGGAAACATTTACATCGGCACGAAGTGAGCCCTCCTGCATTTTACAGTCGGACACGCCGCAGAACTGAAGAATAGCACGAAGCTTTTCAACATATTCAACAGCCTCGTCAGCGGAAGCAATATCAGGCTCGGAAACGATTTCAAGAAGCGGAACACCGCATCTGTTGTAGTTTACAAGAGTGCAGTCAGACCACTCATCGTGAACGAGTTTGCCTGCGTCCTCTTCCATATGAATTTCGTGAATTCTAACCTTTTTCTTTCCGCCGTTTATACTGTCGTTAATCTCAATATAACCGTTTCTGCAAATCGGCAGATAAAGCTGGCTTATCTGATATGCCTTTGGCAAATCGGGATAAAAGTAGTTTTTTCTGTCGAATTTGTTATACATTGTTATTTCGCAGTTGGTTGCAAGACCTGTTCTTACTGCAAATTCAAGCACCTTTTCGTTCAAAACAGGAAGAGTGCCAGGCATACCTGAACAAATTTCGCATACATGCGTATTCGGCTCACCGCCGAATTCTGTTGAACAGGAGCAGAATATTTTTGTTTTTGTAGCAAGCTCTGTATGGACTTCAAGTCCGCATACTGTTGAAAATTCCATATTCCGCCCTCCTTAAATATTTTTCGGTTTTTCCATATGGAAATCCGTTACTTTCTGATAGGCAACGCCTGCTGAAAGAATTGTTTTTTCCTCAAACGGTCTTCCGATAAGCTGCATACCAACGGGCATTGAATTAGAATCGAAGCCACAAGGCAAAGCAAGAGACGGCAAGCCTGCGATATTAATCATAACAGTATAAATATCGCCGAGATACATTGCGAGCGGGTCGCTGAGACCCTCGCCGATTTTGAGTGCCGTTGTAGGAGCAACAGGACCGAGAAGAAAATCGTATTTCTCGAAAGCTTCATTGAACGCCTTTACAATAAGTCCCTTTGCTTTGAGCGCTTTATTATAATATGCATCGAAATATCCGCTTGAAAGCACGAAGTTTCCGAGCATTATACGCTTTTTAACTTCCATACCGAAGCCCTCTGAACGAGATTTGAAATAAACCTCGCGAAGATTGTGAGCGTCGGGAGATTTGTAGCCGTACTTAATGCCGTCAAATCTTGAAAGGTTTGAGCAAGCCTCAGCACAGGCGATAATATAGTAGGTAGGGATTGCGTATTTAACGATAGGCATTGAAAACTCCTCAACCTCTGCGCCGAGAGATTTGAGCACCTCAGCCGCCTGCATAACTCTTTTGGCAACCTCTTCGTTGATACCCTCGCCAAAATAATCAGAGGGAATACCTACTTTTTTGCCCTTTAAGTCTGCCGCATTTTTAATTTCATCAAGAGTAAACGGCTTGGGGTCAACGGAAGTTCCGTCTTTTTCGTCTTTTCCGCAGATAACGGAAAACAAAGCCGCCGTATCAAGCGCATTCTTAGCAATGGGACCGATTTGGTCAAGCGAAGAAGCATATGCTATAAGACCGTATCTTGAAACAGCGCCATAAGTCGGTTTAAGACCTGTTACGCCGCAGAATGAGCAGGGCTGGCGAATTGATCCGCCCGTATCGGAGCCGAGAGCAATAACGCTTTCATCAGCCGCAACAGCAGCAGCCGCACCGCCTGAAGAGCCGCCGGGTACTCTGTCTGTATTCCACGGGTTTTTGGTTGCACCGTAATATGATGTCTCTGTTGTTGAGCCCATTGCGAACTCGTCCATATTCACCTTGCCGCAGGGAATCATACCCGCTCTGGTGAGCTTTTTAACAACAGTTGCGTCATAAGGCGGTTTGAAGTTATAAAGAATTTTTGAAGCGCAGGATGTAATTTCACCCTTTGTGCAGATATTGTCCTTAACTGCAACGGGAACACCTGCAAGGCAGGAATCAGCCTCGCCTGCATCTATCATCTTCTGCGCATTTTTTGCATTTTCAAGGGCAAGTTCCCTGTCAAAATGAGTGTAGCAGTTAAAAGTTGCGTCTTTTTTATCAATGCTGTCTGCAACGGAATTAACTGCATCCTCGCAGGAGATTTCCCTGTTTTTAATTTTCTCTGCCACCTCAAGGGCGGTCATTTCATAAATTTCCATATTACGCCCTCCTTATTCGGCAACAGTTTTCGGCACGCAGAAAGAGCCGTCCTGGCTTTCAGGTGCGTTTGCTACTATTTCATCAGGACTCATTGAGGGTTTAACCTCGTCCTTTCTGAAAACATTTGTTATCGGGAAAGAATGGCTCATAGCCTCTACCCCGTCCGTATCAAGCTCGTTGAGCATATCAATATATGTGAGAATATCCTGAAGCTCTGCTCCCACCTTTTTTTCTTCATCTTCGGTAAGAGTTATTCTTGCAAGGGATTCAAGATATTTAATCAATTCGGGCGTTATCTGCATTACAGTGCCTCCTAAATACTGATTATTTACCGCTGATTTACAGCATTGTTTAAAATACAATCGGGTGCACATAAGTGCACCCACTTTTAGTTTGTTTACTTTTCGGGAACAGGTCTGCGAAGCTTGATGTGAGTTTCACGAAGCTGCATTTCCGTTACCGTATTCGGTGCGCCGAGAAGCATATCCTGAGCATTTGAGTTCATCGGGAAAGCGATAACTTCTCTGATGTTTTCCTCATCACGAAGAAGCATAATCATTCTGTCTACACCGGGAGCCATACCTGCGTGCGGCGGTGCTCCGTAATGGAACGCATTATAGAGCGCTCCGAATTTTTCTTTAACTGTATCCTCACTGTAACCTGCCATTTCAAATGCCTTAACCATAACATCGGGGCGGTGGTTGCGGACTGCACCTGATGAAAGCTCTACGCCGTTGCAGACAATATCATACTGATATGCCTTAATCTCAGTCGGCTCCTGATTGAGGAGAGCATCCATCTCGCCCTGAGGCATTGAGAACGGATTGTGAGTGAATATAAGTTTGCCTTCATCATCTCTCTCGAACATCGGGAAATCGGTGATATAGCAAAGCTCGTATCTGTCTTTATCAATAAGGTCAAGTCTGTTTGCAAGTTCTGTGCGAATCTGACCTGCAAAATCATTCACATGCTTAGGTGTATCGCAGATAAAGAACAGAGTATCGTCTGTTTTGAAATTGAAGATTTTGCGAAGTTCCTCTTTCTTTTCGGGTGAAAGGAATTTGTCGATAGGTCCTTTATAAGAGCCGTCCTCGAGTACTTCAATGTAACCGAGGCCTTTCATACCGATTTCAAGAGCGAATTTGAGCATCTTCTCAAACCAGCCCTTTGACTGCTTAGCACAGCCTGGAACATTGATACCTCTTACGGGTCTGCCCTGGAATGCCTTAAACTCAACATCGCTGAAAAATTCCGTAAGGTCTGTGATTTCAAGCGGGTTTCTCAAATCGGGCTTATCGGTGCCGTATTTGAGCATTGCCTCTTCAAACGGAATTCTCTTGAACGGTGCGGGAGAAACCTTTTTGCCGCCGCCGAATTTCTCAAAAGTATCATAAAGCACTTTCTCAGCAACTTCAAAAACATCTTCCTGAGTAGCAAAAGCCATTTCAAAGTCAAGCTGATAGAATTCACCGGGTGAACGGTCTGCTCTTGCATCCTCATCACGGAAGCAGGGAGCAATTTGGAAATATTTATCAAATCCTGAAACCATAAGAAGCTGTTTGAACTGCTGTGGAGCCTGAGGAAGAGCATAGAATTTACCCTCGTGTTTGCGTGAGGGAATGATATAGTCTCTTGCCCCCTCAGGTGAAGAACAAGTCAAAATCGGGGTTGTGATTTCAGTAAAGCCAAGTTCAGTCATCTTGCTGCGAAGGAATGAGATAACCTGACTTCTGAAAACGATATTATCGTGAACCTCTTTGTTTCTCAAATCGAGGAAACGGTAAGTAAGGCGCACATCTTCTCTCGTCTCTTTTGAATCAGAAATTTCAAAAGGAAGATTTTCTGTGCAGGCGCCGAGAACTGTGAGCTTATCCACCTTAACCTCAAGTTCGCCCGTTGCAAGCTTTTTGTTGATTGTTTCCTCGTCTCTCTTAACAACTGTTCCCTCAACGGAAATAACGCTTTCCTTTTTGAGGTGATTTATAAGAGTATCGTCATTTACAACAACCTGAGTGACACCGTATTCGTCTCTCAAATCTATAAAAGCAACGCCGCCGTGGTCACGGATTGTATCAACCCAACCGGCAAGAGTTACTCTTTCGCCAAGATTATCAAAAGTAAGTTCGTTACAATTATGAGTTCTGTATGCCATAATTAATTTCCTTTCGGCGTAATACAAAAATTTAAATATAAATACACCTATCCACTATAATTTCCGTAATAGTATAGCATATTAGCCAAAAATATACAATAATAAATTTTAAAATAAATCTAAAGGAATTATTTTGCACTTTGCATAAAAAAAGCCCTGAAATATTATAATCTCAGGGCTTTGGATTATTTTAAATTTCTCTGCTTAAAAGCGCATATCTAAACGGCTCAAGCGTTATTTCTCCGTTGTTGCAGTCAACACCGAAAAACGGGTAAGAATTGTCCCACTCACATCCCACATTTATTTGGGCGGTGGTATCCGAATTATTCACTGCTACAAGCACACTGTTTCCGTCCCCCGTTCGGGTATAAGCTATCACTCCCGCAGAGAAGTAAACAGGCTCAAATATCCCCTCTTTAAATGCTTTACAGCCGTTTCTGATTTGACCTAAGCGTTTATACCACTTTAAAAGTTCGTCATTGATATTATCCCAGTCAAAGCAGGCACGGTTAAACGGGTCTTTCATTCCCTGCATACCTGCCTCGTCGCCGTAGTAAATACTCGGCACACCTGGCAGTGTAAACTGAATAAGACTTGCAGTTTTCATCATTGAAACGCCTTTAAGATAATCGTAATCAGAAAGCTTATTGTGTTCGTGCTGCCATTTTCTGTCTTTTCCGTCTGCACACTCACCCACAAGGCGTGTAATTGCACGCTCAGTATCGTGCGTTCCTATATGATTCATAAGAACATTTAAAACGCACGGCGGATAGTTTGCCACAATACTCATAACGCAGTCCATAAAGGCGTCTGCATTGCCGAAACGAACGAAATCAAGAACTGCGCCAGCAAACGGATAATTCATAACCGAATCAAGCTGTTCACCAAGGAGATAACGCCGTCTCTGCCCATAGGCAAATTTATTTGTTGCGTCCTCCCACACCTCGCCGATTATAAGGGCATTTTCGTTTTCATCCTTAACGGCTTTTCTCAAATCGTCAAGAAAAATATCGGGCAGTTCGTCCGCAACATCAAGTCGCCAGCCGCTCGCACCTGCTTTCAGCCACTTTCTCAATATTCCGTTTTCGCCGCAGATATAATTTCTGTATGAAGCGTTTTCCTCCTGCACCTCGGGCAGAAGTTTAATTCCCCACCAGCTTTCATAGTCGTTTGGATAATCAGTAAATTTATACCACTCGTAAAAAGGGCTCTCTTTACTGTTGTATGCGCCGAGAGAATCATAATGCGAATAGGCGTTGAAATATTTTGAATCACATCCCGTATGGCTGAAAACGCCGTCAAGAATAATTGATATTCCAAGTTTTTTTGCCTTTTCGCATAGCGATTCAAAATCCTCCTGCGTACCGAGCAAGGGGTCAATTTTTTCATAGTCCGCCGTGTCATAGCGGTGGTTTGAATTAGCCTCAAAAATGGGGTTTAAATAAATACAATTTACGCCGAGCGATTTTATATAGGGCAGTTTTTCCTCTATTCCCTTCAAATCTCCGCCAAAATAATCATTATTCCAGATGCCGTTCATCTGTTGTTCATCCCAAAACGGTTCCTCACCCCAGTTTCTCATAACTCTAGACTGCGGCACACCGCTTTTCGGCTGATTGCTTTTAAAAAACCTATCGGGAAAAATCTGATATATTATTCCGCCCTTTATAAAATCAGGCGTTTTGAAATTCTTATCATACACAGTCTGCTGAAATTCAGCGGCGTCCGGTTTGAAATCTCCGATACCCGAACCTGCGTTTTTTATTTGATTTACACCCCACGGCGTATCAAGTTCAAAGTGATAAAAATAAAGCCCCGGAGTGGTTGCGTAAAAATGGAGTTCCCAAATCTCGTGTTCGTCACCGCACATTCCCGCCCAAAACATATCGTAATAAACGGTATCCTCTTTATCCTTAAAAATGCAAAGCCTTGCACGGCTGCATTTCATAGAACGGGGCACTACGATTCTGAATTTTACCTTTTCGTCGGTTTTAATTGCGCTGATAATTGATTTATATTCAGTTTTTCTTGAATTGAAAATCTGCATATTTATTACTCTCAAGCTAAAACAATACAAAGCAAGGACTTTCGCCCTTGCTTCATAATAGTTTTAATTATTTTTTAGATGTTTTCTTTTTTGTCTGTTTTGCGGACTTTGAAGCTGCGCTTTTTCTGCTTTCGGCAGCAGGTTTTTCCTCTTCAAACTTAACAGGCGCAGTGTTCCAAATATTTGAAGCATATTCCATAATAGCCCTGTCTGCGCTGAAAATACCAGCTGAACTGATGTTCATAAGAGACATTTTTGCAAATCTCTCTTTATCCCTGTAAATATCGGCAGAAAGCTGCTGAGCTTTCTGATAGTCTGCAAAATCAGCAAGCGCCATATACGGGTCAACATTCATAAGACTTGAAGTAAACTCGCCGAATGACTTGCCGTTTATACCCGCATTAATAAAATCTATAACCTTTTTAAGAGTAGGATTATTGTTTATATAATTCATCGGGCAGTAACCCTCTCTCTGAAGCTGCTGTACCTCAGGAGTTTTCATACCGAAGATAATGATGTTATCATCGCCCACAGCTTGCGCAATTTCAACATTTGCGCCGTCAAGTGTACCGAGGGTAACGGCACCGTTGAGCATAAGTTTCATATTGCCCGTGCCTGACGCTTCTGTTCCTGCAAGCGAAATCTGCTCTGAAATATCAGCCGCAGGCATAAGGACCTCTGCAAGACTGACATTGTATTCTTCCATAAATACAACCTTGAGTTTTGAATTAACATCGCTGTCGTTATTGATAAGTTTTGAAACAGCATCAATAAGCTCAATAGTTTTCTTTGCCATAAAATATCCGGGAGCGGCTTTTGAAGCAAAGATATAAGTTCTCGGTACAAAATCCATCTGCGGATTTTCCTTGAGGGCAAGATATTCTGCAATGATATTGAGAATATTGAGGCTCTGACGCTTATACTCGTGAAGTCGTTTTACCTGAACATCAAAAATAGAATCGGGGTCAATATCAATACCGTTTCTCTTTTTAACAAGCTTTGCAAAACGCACTTTATTCTGGCGCTTAATCTCCATAAGGTCTTTAAGCACCTTTTTATCGTCTTTATAATCACGGAGTTTGAGAAGCTCATCGCTCTTTGTAATAAAACCATCGCCGATAAGCTTTGTAAGGTAATCCGTAAGAAGCGGATTTGACTGACAAATCCATCTTCTGAACGCAATACCGTTTGTTACATTTTTGAATTTTTCGGGAGTTAAGGTATAGAAATCGTGGAATACAGTATCTTTAAGAATTTCGGAATGAAGTGCCGAAACACCGTTAACGCTGTGTGAGCCTGCTACACAGAGATTTGCCATTCTGACAACTCCGCCTGAAATAACAGCCATTCTCTCAACCCTGTCTGCATCGTGGGTTGCGCCCCATACATACGCTCTGAAACGGTTGTCGATTTCCTTTGTAATCTGATAAATTCTCGGAAGAAGTCGCTTGTAAAGCTCCTCGCTCCAGCACTCGAGCGCTTCTTTCATAACCGTATGGTTAGTATAAGCAACAGTTCTTGTAACAATGCTCCAAGCGCTGTCCCAGCTATAACCGCATTCATCGAGCATAATTCTCATAAGCTCGGGGATTGCCATAGTGGGGTGAGTATCATTGATATGAATTGCAATCTTTTCGGGAAGATTGTCAAGAGTATTATATTTTGTAAGGTGACGGCGGATAATATCCTGAATTGAAGCAGAAACAAGGAAATACTGCTGACGAAGTCTGAGTGATTTTCCCTCGGGTGAATTATCAGCAGGATAAAGCACCTTTGAAATTGCTTCAGCCATAGCGGACTGCTCCATAGCTTTCATGTATGAGCCCTCATTGAAAAGTCTCATATCAAGTTCAGGCTTTTTAGATGCCCAAAGACGAAGTCTTGCAACACCCTTGCCCTTGCCCGAAACATACATATCGTAAGGCACGGCGGTAACTGTATTGCAGTCTCTAATTTCAACACGGTGGAAATCACCGTCCCAGCTGTCATCTACCCAGCCTTCAAAGTTGATTTCAACGCTTCTTTCCTCTCTCGGTACAAGCCATACATCGCCGCCTGGAAGCCAGAAGTCGGGAAGTTCTGTCTGCCAGCCGTCAACAAGCTTCTGTCTGAATATACCTGCCTCGTAACGGATTGAATATCCCATAGACTCAAAGCCTGTTGTTGCAAGGCCGTCAAGATAGCAGGCGGCAAGTCTGCCAAGACCGCCGTTACCGAGACCTGCGTCGCTTTCACATTCATAAAGTCTGTCTAAGCTGACATCAAAGCTTTTAAGAGCCTCGTCAAAAACATCAACAAGACCCATATTATAAAGATTATTTTTCAGTGATCTGCCCATAAGGAATTCCATACAAAGATAATATACCTTTTTGGAATTCTGACCTTCAGCAGTATGGCGGAAATCACTTGTCTGAGCGGCAAGCTTTTCACGGATTATCATTGCAACGGATTTATAAAACTGTTCGTCTGTTGCCGTTTCGGGAGAAACGCCGAAAAAGTGGCTCAGTTTATCGTTAATCATTTTCTTTGCCTGGGCAACGGAAATGCTTGAATTCATATATAAAACCTCCAAAAAATCAACAATAATCTTATCAAATATTGTTATTTATTGTTAATTATACACTAAAAAAGCCAATATTACAATAGTAAGCATTAATTATGTTTGCGTTTTTTCAGGAATTTACTGAAAATGAGCTCCATTATATCTATGACAGACCTTATGTTGATAAGAACAACAACTGCCATAATTGCGCAGGAAATCGCAAAACTGCCCCATTCGCCCTTAAATTCCGTAATCATAACAGCGGATGACGCCGCAAGCAAAAGCACGGACGGGAGAAATGTAAGCCAATGTATTTTTATATTTACGAATTTTTTAGTATTAACAATTCTCAATATAAATACAACAACAAATGACACCGCCGTGGCAAACGCCGCACCGTATGGTCCGTATATAGGTATAAGAACAAGGTTAAGAACAACATTCGTAACAGCCCCTGCGCCTGCCGTAATAAGCGAAAGCATACTCTTTTTCTCCGCCATATAAACGGATGCATAGAAATTAACAATGCACGAAAAAGTTGTTGCTATAACGAGAATGGGCACATACTGCCAAGATTCATAGTAATCTGCGCCGAGATAAATATCCGTAATAATTCTTGAACCTGCTATTAAAACAGCTCCGACAGCTATAAGCGCGCCGCTGTATACCTTAAATACTTTTGTAAAGAATTCGGATTTTCCTTTATTATCATACTCATCAACTGCGGAAAGCTGCCAAGCGTCAATAAATATGGAAGAAAAGATTATAATAAAATTAGGAATTTTATATGCCGCTGTATAAATACCGCTCACTGAAACGCCGTTGAAATAAGTAACCATATACTGGTCTGAAACATTTATTATCCACCAAAGAATTACTGTGGGAATAAGCGGAATACAGTATTTAAGCATCGGAAATACTGTATTCTTTTTAAGACCGTTTCTGAAATCAACATAACGCCAAAGTTTAACGGCAACAAACATAAACAAAACGGAAAACATATCGCTTGAAAAGATTGCGAGTATATATCCGTAAATACCCCAATTAAACGCTCCGAGATATAAGAATGTAAAGCCTGCTGCCGTGGCGGTTGCGATAACACCGTCTATAGCATAGATTTTTACATATCCCGAACCTCTTACAAACTGCTGGCAAAGCTGTCTGAGCGATGAGCCGAGGAGCATAAGATAAAGAAGTATAGTATATTTTCCGAAATTAAAATCGTTAATTGTTATTTGCGAAACAAGCGGAGAGAACAGACAGAAAATCAGAAAACCGATAAGTGTAACGGCAATTCCTGTTGAGAACACCTGTTTTTTATTGTAATTTTTATCAAGTGCAAAGCGCAAAGCCGCTGAATTGACCGCAAGAGTAACAATGGGCAAAATAATATTAACGGCGTTTTGAATAAGAGTTGCGCCGCCGTAAGAGCCCGTTGCCATAACACGGGTATAAAAGAAAGTCAAAACAAGCGTAAGTATTTTGGAAGAAAATGTTCCTATGGCAAAAACTATTGTATTGGATGCAAGTTTTTTATATTTATCCATTTTACTATCCTTCGGTTATTTCTTTTCTGTTATCTTACCTGACCGTTTCCGTAAATCAAATATTTGGTGGTGGTAAGCTCTCTGAGCCCCATCGGGCCCCTTGCGTGAAGTTTTTGGGTTGATATTCCGATTTCAGCACCGAGACCGAATTCGCCACCGTCCGTAAATCTTGTTGAAGCGTTAACATATACTGAAGATGAATCTATTCTCTTTAAAAATTCATTTGCATTATCTTCATTCTTTGTAATTATCGCTTCGCTGTGGCCTGTTGAATTTGCGTTGATATGGCGTATAGCCTCATCAAGGCTGTCAACAGTTTTAACGCTGATAATATAATCAAGATACTCTGTTGCAAAATCCTCATCACTTGCAGGAAGCACTCCGTCAGCCGCAAGCATAGCTCTTTCATCGCCGAGCATTTTAACATTTTTTGTATCAAGAAGCATTTTTATTTTGGGCAGAGCCTCGTTTATTATTCCGGAATGGATAACAAGACTTTCGCACGCATTGCAAACACCTACACGCTGTGTTTTTGCGTTAAATATGATTTTTGCCGCCATATCAATATCTGCGCTTTCGTCAACATAAATATGACAGTTTCCCGAACCTGTTTCAATTACAGGCACGGTTGAGTTTTCAACAACGCTTTTAATAAGATTTTTACCGCCTCTCGGAATAAGGCAGTCAAGATAACCGTTCATTCGCATCATCTTGTTTGCCGATTCTCTTGAAGTATCCGTTACAAGCTGAATACAGTTTTCATCAAAACCGCAGTCCTTTATAGCCGTTCTCATAACGGACGCAATGGCGCAGTTTGAATGAATAGCCTCTTTGCCGCCGCGGAGAATTACGGCATTTGAGCTTTTAAGGCAAAGCGCAGCGGCGTCCGCCGTAACATTCGGTCTTGCCTCGTAAATAATGCCTATAACACCTATTGCAACAGAAACTTTATGGATATGAAGACCGTTTGGTCTTTCAATTTTTTCAAGAATTATTCCGCACGGGTCATCAAGCGCCGCAACATCCTCAACAGCGTCTGCTATCGAGTTTATTCTTTCCTCGGTGAGCAAAAGCCTGTCAAGAAGCCCCTCGCTGAGTCCCATTTTCTTACCGTTTGCAATATCTTTTTTATTTTCTTCAATAATGGTTTCGGCATTCTTTCTGAGTTCTTCTGCAATTTTAAGCAAAGCGTCATTTTTCTGCTTTGTTGTTACAGTTGAAAGAAAATCTTTTGCTGCAAGTGCCTGTTCGCCTAATCTGTTCATTATTTTTTCACCGCCTCGAAATAAGTTCCCTCCTGCTGACCGCGCAGGATATGATAAATATTTGTAGGTTTCTTTCCGTTAGTAATTACAACGGGTATTCCGGCAGAAACGGCAATCTCCGCCGCCTTTATTTTCGTAACAAAGCCGCCCGTTCCTTTTTTACCTGCTCCGCCTGCGATAGCTCTGATATTGTCGTCAATTTTTTCAACTCTTGAAATAAGCTTTGCATTTGGATTTTCGGCGGGATTACTGTCATAAAGCCCATCCGTATCAGTTAAAAGAATCAGCAAATCAGCTTTTGCAAGTGTTGCAACAGTTGCCGAAAGGCAGTCATTATCACCGTTTAAAAGCTCCTCAACAGAAATTGAGTCGTTTTCATTTACTATGGGAAGGCAATCATATTCAAGAAGCTGATTTAGAGTTGCAACAAGACATTCCTTGTTAGACTTTTTCTCAAGCTCGTCCGAAGTGAAAAGAAGCTGGCTTACAACTACATCGTATTCAGAAAACAGCTTGTCATACAAAAACATAAGCTCGCACTGACCAACTGCCGCTGCCGCCTGAAGGCACTGTGTTTCCTTAGGCTTTTCGGCAAGTCTGAGCCTGCTCATACCTATTCCGATTGCGCCCGATGAAACAAGAATAATCTCGTGCCCCTCGTTTTTGAGGTCTGAAAGCACAGACGCAAGTTTAGCAATAATTGCAATATTTGTTTTTCCCGTATCGTGTGTTAATGTTGATGTTCCGATTTTAACTACGATTCTTTTTTTACCATTTTTGAGTGTCATAATATTCTCCGCCGAATAAAATAATGTTTTTTAATTATATTAAGAAATATAGTAAATTTTATTATAGCAAAAAAAATTTACTATTAAAAGTATTTTTTGTATGTTTTCTCGTTTTCGGGGCAAAATGCGTTTAGAGATATATTCTCACTTGAAAGGATTGATAATATGAAAAGGAGAAGCATTGTAAGGCTGTGCTCATTTTCTGTATTTGCAATAGCCACTCTTGTTGCCTTTGCAGTTATCGGAAATGTTAAAAGCAATGAGTATCAGACAAGGCTTGAAGCGTCTTATCAGAGAAATCTTACACAGCTTTCCGAATGTCTTGACACTATTGAAACAAACCTTGCAAAAAGTCAGTATGCAACTTCAAGGGAAATGCTGGGCACTCTTTCGGATGATTTGTATTCGGAGTGCAACACGGCAAAAAACGCCCTTTCTTCACTGCCGATAAGCCAGCTAAACCTCACGGGCGCATATAAATTTTTAAGTCAGGCGGGCGATTATGCAACATATCTTTCAACTAAAGATGAAATCACCGCAGAGGAGTACGAAAACATTGCTCTTCTTCTGTCTTATGCGCAGGAGTATTCGGATTTTGCCGATGAGATAGTAAGCAGATGCAACGCAGGCGGAAAAATCACTGAAAATCAGGTTAAACTTGAGGGCACAAACGATTTATCTGTTTCATCATTTTCTGTTGATTTTGACTCGGCTGAGGACACTTTCCAAAACTACCCCACCCTTTTATATGACGGGCCTTTTGCCGACGCCGTTTTGAATAAAGACGCTCAGATGATTAAAAACGCCGAGGAAAAATCAAAGGACGAGTGCAAGAAAATTGCGGCAGACGCACTTGGTGTTGACGAGAGCGCAATGGTATTCAAAGCCGAAGAGGAAGGCACTATCCCCGCATATGTGTTCTATTACAAATTATACACGGTTGCCGTTACGAAACAGGGCGGTTATATTTCCTATATTATGAACGAGGGAACAGCGTCTTCGCAGAGCATAACAGAGGAAAACGCAATAAATGTAGCCTCTGATTTTCTTAACAAAATCGGCTATAAAAATATGAAAGAATCATACTATTCCACATACAATAACATCTGCATAATCAATTTTGCGTATGAAGAAGACGGAATTGTTTATTATTCTGATTTGATTAAAGTTGGAGTATCTCTTTCAAGCGGAGAACTGTTTTCAATAGAGGCTGACGGCTATCTCACAAACCACACAGATAGAAATGTGCCCGAATTTGCATCTGAGCAAAACGGAATAACGCTCAACCCGAATATTGAAGTTATATCAACACGCCGCTGTCTTATTCCAAAAAGCAACGGAAAAGAGGTTTTCTGCATAGAGAGCCACTGCAAAAACACAAGTTCAGGACAAGAGGTTTTGATTTATACAAATTCCGAAACGGGACTTGAAGAAGATATTCTTCTTCTCATGTATTCCGATAACGGAACTCTAACTAAATAAATCAAAAACTTTTAATAAAAACAAAATCAATGCACACAATATTTTATGAAAGGATGTTTTTTATGAAAAAGAAAATAATCGCAATGATTTTCGCAACATTGCTCATATGCGGTCTTTTCGCAGGATGTTCATCAAATGATGATATGGATATGACCACAACAACCACAACTACAACCGAAACCACAACAAAAGAAACAACAACTAATAAGGTTGAAGAAGCAATCACGGACGGTGCAGAAAACGCAAGTGAGGCTGCTTCCGATATAGGTGAAGCCGCAGGAGACGCCGCAAGAGGCGCTGGAGACGCTGTTTCAGATGTAGGCGAAGCGGCAAAAGACGCTCTCGGCTAATAAGAAGGTATCTGTAATCATAATATTTTCCCCTAAAAAAGGGACTGCATTTTTTATGCAGTCCCTTTAACTTTACATTTCGCTTTTCGATTCAACAAGCATTGTAAAATCTCTTATATTTATTACGCCGTTGCTGTCAAAATCAAGTTCGCTGTTATATATGCCGTCACCCTCAGAGGAGTTTATACAGAAAAAGATTTGCTCCTCAGCATTATAAAAATACTCTAAAAGCAAAGTATAATCTCTCATATTTACAACGCCGTTATTATCAACATCATAAAAATGATTGTAATTATTATCACCCTGAGTTAGATTTATTTGATTTTCAAAATCTTTATACATATCAAAAGCGGACGGCGCTTCCTTGGCGGTATACTCTTCTGAGCATTTTGAGCATTTATAAACAACATCGCCCTTTTTAAGCCAGTTGAGATTTGATGCCACCTGCTCATATTCGTGTATGCACTCAACTATTTCAAATGAAGCAGTGCTTTTATAGCCTTTATAATATGCCGTTACGGTATATACACCGACTTCTGTTTTACAGTCTGACAAATCAAGTATAATATCGCATCCGTCAAGATACGGGAAAACGGTTTTATCTCTTTCCCACACTCTTAAAGTGCCGTCGGGATAAACAACTTTAAGGCTTAAATCGTCAAGAAGTCCGTTATCCGTGTATTGCGACAATTCATATTTCTGCCCGAATTTTTTATCATTTATATAAAGATGAATATGGTCGTCCGACTGAAGTTCAGGCGAGCCTGCGCTTTCAAATTTAACATTAAACGAACCGCAGGAATTGAAGAAACCGCCTGTAAAAGCAAATTTATAATAATATGTTTCACCTTTTTCAAGAAAATAAGTGTTACTGAAAACATATTTATAATTTTCATTTTTATCTTCGCTGTTACTGCTTGAAAGCAGATTGTTCTGCGAATCATACAGCTCGGTTTTCATCATTCTTGAAGTGGTAACGGTAACCGTATAATCGGCTGAATATTGGGGAGTAAAATCACACCAATAGTAATATTTCCAGTTATCGTTGAGGTTAAAATCATTATCGCCTGTTGAAAGCGTAACATTTGAAAATAAATAAGATGAAAGATTATGATATTCAATCGGCGTTGTTGGCAGATAGCTTTGCGCCCTTGCCGTCAAAATACCCGAAAGCATTGTTGCAGCGCATATAGCAACAGCTACTGTAACGCATATCATTTTTTTAAATTTCACGCCGTCATACCTCTCCTTTCATCTGAAATTTACAGCTAAAAAAGCACCTTGAAAGGCTTTCACGCATAATCAAGGTGCTTTTTCGTTTAGCAATTATTCTTCGCCGTCTTCCTCTGCAGCATCATCGTCGAATTCAAATTCAAGATACTCGCCGCATGCAGGGCACTCAATTCCGCCCTCCATAACAGTATCTTCATCAACGGTGATTTCCTCGCCGCATGCAGGGCAAACGAGTGCGTATTCGCATCCGTCCTCATCGTCTGAGCAGCAATCGCAGTCACAATCGCAATCGTCATCGCATTCAGCAAGGTAATCCTCAACATCTGCAAGGTCCTCGTCAATGCCGTCAATCTGCTCTGAAAGAATATCAATATTTTCGTTCATATCATCAATGTCATCAACAAGATTGTCAAGCACATCAATGATAGCTTTGAACATTTTTGTTTCTTTTTTGTTGCCGTCAAGCTCAAGTCCGTCAAGCAAGCCTTTAAGATAGCCGAGACTTTCAACTGTATTCATAGTAATCTCCCTCGCCAAAAATAGCAATTAATTTTATGCCTTTGCAAACGCAAAAGCGATGATATTGAAATACGGAAGCTTACGCTCTTTCCATATATTCACAAGTTCTTGTGTCAACTCTGATTTTATCTCCCTCGTTGATGAAAAGAGGAACGCGGATTTCAGCGCCGGTTTCAAGAGTTGCGGGCTTAAGGGTGTTTGTAGCTGTGTTGCCCTTGAAGCCGGGGTCTGTTTTAACTACTTCAAGAGTTACGAAAGTAGGAGGCTCAACGCCGAATACCTTGCCCTTGTATGAAAGAACACGGCAGATATCGTTCTCCTTAACGAACTTGAAATTATCGCTCAAATCACTTTCAGATACGGGAATCATATCAAATGTTTCCTGATCCATGAAGTAATAAAGACCATCATCACTGTATGAATAAACCATTTCTTTTCTTTCAATGAATGCTGTGGGGAACTTTTCAGTGGGGTTGAATGTTCTTTCAACTACTGAGCCCTGAATAACATTCTTGATTTTAGCTCTAACAAAAGCAGCGCCCTTGCCCGGCTTTACATGCTGAAATTCGATAATCTGATAAACCTGACCGTCCATCTCAAAAGTAACGCCGTTTCTGAAATCGCCTGCTGCTGTCTCTTATACACATCTCCGAGCCCACGAGACCGAGGCTGATCTCG
>ERZ1027013.379-NODE-379-length-17613-cov-4.936154_pt1 | contig 17613 bp, 14 predicted proteins | sample MGYA00519446_ERZ1027013 | MGnify/ENA primary metagenome ERZ1027013 (study PRJEB26926, sample SAMN06164699) | human gut metagenome | biome: ENVO:00009003; feature: ENVO:2100002; material: ENVO:00002003 | host: Homo sapiens | place: USA | collected 2012 ... | reverse complement strand
GATCAGCCTCGGTCTCGTGGGCTCGGAGATGTGTATAAGAGACAGATATAGATGATATTGGAATATTTGCATTGGCAATGTGTAATGGAGAATCAATTAACGAGAATAAAGAATATGGTGGACTAATATGTAAGAAGCAAGGTGAATATTTCCCCATGAATCCGATAAGTTCAAATGATAATGATAGTGTAGACTTGCGAAATATAAAATGCCCTGAAGGTTCAGAGAGAGTAGGCGATTATCACACTCACGGTTTTTACTCTGACGATAAAGGAAATAAAGTAACAAAAGAAAATGATGTTTATGATAGTCTAAATTTTTCAAGCAAAGATTTAACGAATTCTTATATGAATGGAATGGGAAAAAAAGAATACAGTAGTTACTTGGGAACACCAAATAACACCTATCTAAAATATAATCCCAAAGCTAAAGGGAATGGAGTTACAATTATCAGGCAAGGGAGTAATTAAAATGAAGGCAATACAATGTTGTTATTTCCTTGCTTTAGTCTCCAGTCATTTAATGGCTGGAGTTATGGGTGATGATAATATATTTTTAAGTAATTCGGATTCAGCTGCTTTATATTGTGTGGCTAAAATATTTCCAGATGGAGAAAATATTTTAATATATAAAGTAAATATAATTAATGCTAGTTCAAAAAAAGATGTTTTTTTTTATGAAAGCCCAACATCAACCCACAATGACATAATGGGGGGCGGGGGAATGTCATATGCCTATGAATATGATGTAAAATATAATATATGTCATTTGAGAAAAAAGAGCAGAATGAGGTAAAAATCTTTGGCTGTGTATTCAGTCTGGTAATCATCCAAGGAAAGCTTATCAGAAGGGTGATGACTCCAATTAGTAGAACATATATTTTCGATAAAAGCACCGATGACTTTTTCATGAAGTTCTACAGAACGCGAGAAACAGATGGTTCTGCGGGCCAGACGTTTGATTCGGGTTCTCAGGGTCAGATTGTTACGCTCAATGTGCTGAGTAAAAATCTTACCAGTCAGATGCTTCTCCTTCGGTAACTCTCTAGCGTAACTACCCCATTCGTCAGTGGTCAACATGCCGATGGTAAAAGGGTAAGCAGCGCCCGCAATTCACGACAGGTTTCGTCAGTCCGGGGGCCAAAAGTGTAGGCCAGAACACCACCAGTTTTCGTGTTGTACACGTACCAGAGCCAGTGCTGTCGCGCTTTACTGCCGACAAAGCTCCATTGCTGACTAAGTTTGCAGATGAGTGCCACATCAGCATGAGCGACCGGGGATGACGTTATTCTTCGTGGCGAGAGTTTTTTAAAGTTCGGATGACTGTATTAATGCCGATTTTCAGCGTACGGGCAGTATCGCGAACCCCGGCACCGTTGAAAGTCATTTCAGCGATTTGGTCTTTAACTCCCGGTTTACGGGGCTCGTAACAGTAACTGAGCTGAAATACCCGGTGACAGTCACGGCCGCGGAATCGATCATGTCTTTTTGGGTTCTGCCCGTGACGGTAAACCTGAACGGACTGGCAACGGGGGCAATGAAGGTTAACTGTGACCATGAAACAACCTTAAAAGCGAGTATTATATCCTTAATTCAACTAATTGGAGGCATCACCGTTTACCGGAGCGACAGCTTGCGGAAAGGTCGTGCAACTACAAAGCAACAAACAGACTACGGCGGGAATTATTTTTTTCATCATCCATTACCACGAAAACAGCGGCCACTCTTTGGCAACCGTGGTGAGTTGTGGCGCGTCGAAAACGGCTTGTGGTGAAACTACCGTTTCCTCAAGCGGAATATTTTTACCGTAGCGTTCTTTGAGCTTCGCCTGGACCAGCGGGTTGCTGAGATCAAACTCTTTCAACTTCTGCTGTTCGCCCACGCGCATTCCCAGCGCGTTCTGGTAAACCTTCCACACCACTTCCGAACAGTACTGGCGATCGTCGCTCCATGAGAAGCTGAAATCATACGGTTTACCAAGATAACGTTTTGCCGTTTGCGCCAGTTTTTGCTGTTGTTCAACACTCAGTCCGCCTTCAACGCGGCGAACGACGTATTTGCCCTTTTCACCATGGGCAATCCACTGCTTGAGCGGGGTGTATTTCACCGGGCCGACCGCTTCAAAAACGTAGGGCTTTTTGTTACGCATCACCAGCATACCGGTGTGGCTGTAATCGGAATGGGTCGCCAGTTGGATCGCTTTACTTTGCGATGAGCGAGAGATCTGAAAGATGATGTCGCCAGTTTGCGGCTGCCAGGCAAAGGCAGGCACAGAAACCAGCAGGCTGAGGATCAGTAGCCTGATTTTCATCGTTAAACGTCCTTGTATGAAAAAAGCGGCTGGTTAACTCCGCGCCGCTCTTTTCCGCTTTAGTATTCCCACGTCTCCGGGTTAATCCCCATCTCACGCATGATCTCTTTTGCCGCTTCCGGGATTTCGTCGCTGCGCTCTTTACGCAGATCGGCATCATCCGGCAAAGGTTGCCCGGTAAAGGCATGCAGAAACGCTTCGCACAGCAGCTCGCTGTTGGTAGCGTGACGCAGGTTGTTCACCTGACGACGCGTGCGTTCATCGGTGAGGATTTTTAACACCTTAAGAGGAATGGAAACCGTAATCTTTTTGACTTGTTCACTCTTCTTGCCGTGCTCAGCGTATGGGCTGATATATTCGCCGCTCCATTCAGCCATGAGATACTTAATCCTCTTCGTCAATAAATTGAGACCAGACCACACAATTTATGTGGGTACTGACCGTAAACCCGCATAGTTTACCGTACAGGCGTTACCGTGACATCGGGTAATCCACCTGCTGGCGTGATAATGCATATAATTTTAACGGCTATTTGGGATTTGCTCAATCTATACGCAAAGAAGTTTAGATGTCCAGATGTATTGACGTCCATTAACACAATGTTTACTCTGGTGCCTGACATTTCACCGACAAAGCCCAGGGAACTTCATCACATGACGCGTAAACAGGCCACCATCGCAGTGCGTAGCGGGTTAAATGACGACGAACAGTATGGTTGCGTTGTCCCACCGATCCATCTTTCCAGCACATATAACTTTACCGGATTTAATGAACCGCGCGCGCATGATTACTCGCGTCGCGGCAACCCAACGCGCGATGTGGTTCAGCGTGCGCTGGCAGAACTGGAAGGCGGTGCTGGTGCAGTACTTACTAATACCGGCATGTCCGCGATTCACCTGGTAACGACCGTCTTTTTGAAACCTGGCGATCTGCTGGTTGCGCCGCACGACTGCTACGGCGGTAGCTATCGCCTGTTCGACAGCCTGGCGAAACGCGGTTGCTATCGCGTGTTGTTTGTTGATCAAGGCGATGAACAGGCATTACGGGCAGCGCTGGCAGAAAAACCCAAACTGGTACTGGTAGAAAGCCCAAGTAATCCATTGTTACGCGTCGTGGATATTGCGAAAATCTGCCATCTGGCAAGGGAAGTCGGGGCGGTGAGCGTGGTGGATAACACCTTCTTAAGCCCGGCATTACAAAATCCGCTGGCATTAGGTGCCGATCTGGTGTTGCATTCATGCACGAAATATCTGAACGGTCACTCAGACGTGGTGGCTGGCGTGGTGATTGCTAAAGATCCGGACGTTGTCACCGAACTGGCCTGGTGGGCAAACAATATTGGCGTGACGGGCGGCGCGTTTGACAGCTATCTGCTGCTACGCGGGTTGCGAACTCTGGTGCCGCGTATGGAGCTGGCGCAGCGCAACGCGCAGGCGATTGTGAAATATCTGCAAACCCAGCCGTTGGTGAAAAAACTGTATCACCCGTCGCTGCCGGAAAATCAGGGGCATGAAATTGCCGCGCGTCAGCAAAAAGGCTTTGGCGCAATGTTGAGTTTTGAACTGGATGGCGATGAGCAGACGCTGCGTCGTTTCCTGAGCGGGCTGTCGTTGTTTACGCTGGCGGAATCATTAGGGGGAGTGGAAAGTTTAATCTCTCACGCCGCAACCATGACACATGCAGGCATGGCACCAGAAGCGCGTGCTGCCGCCGGGATCTCCGAGACGCTGCTGCGTATCTCCACCGGTATTGAAGATGGCGAAGATTTAATTGCCGACCTGGAAAATGGCTTCCGGGCTGCAAACAAGGGGTAAAAATGAGTGTGATTGCGCAGGCAGGGGCGAAAGGTCGTCAGCTGCATAAATTTGGTGGCAGTAGTCTGGCTGATGTGAAGTGTTATTTGCGTGTCGCGGGCATTATGGCGGAGTACTCTCAGCCTGACGATATGATGGTGGTTTCCGCCGCCGGTAGCACCACTAACCAGTTGATTAACTGGTTGAAACTAAGCCAGACCGATCGTCTCTCTGCGCATCAGGTTCAACAAACGCTGCGTCGCTATCAGTGCGATCTGATTAGCGGTCTGCTACCCGCTGAAGAAGCCGATAGCCTCATTAGCGCTTTTGTCAGCGACCTTGAGCGCCTGGCGGCGCTGCTCGACAGCGGTATTAACGACGCAGTGTATGCGGAAGTGGTGGGGCACGGTGAAGTGTGGTCGGCACGCCTGATGTCTGCGGTACTTAATCAACAAGGGCTGCCAGCGGCCTGGCTTGATGCCCGCGAGTTTTTACGCGCTGAACGCGCCGCACAACCGCAGGTTGATGAAGGGCTTTCTTACCCGTTGCTGCAACAGCTGCTGGTGCAACATCCGGGCAAACGTCTGGTGGTGACCGGATTTATCAGCCGCAACAACGCCGGTGAAACGGTGCTGCTGGGGCGTAACGGTTCCGACTATTCCGCGACACAAATCGGTGCGCTGGCGGGTGTTTCTCGCGTAACCATCTGGAGCGACGTCGCCGGGGTATACAGTGCCGACCCGCGTAAAGTGAAAGATGCCTGCCTGCTGCCGTTGCTGCGTCTGGATGAGGCCAGCGAACTGGCGCGCCTGGCGGCTCCCGTTCTTCACGCCCGTACTTTACAGCCGGTTTCTGGCAGCGAAATCGACCTGCAACTGCGCTGTAGCTACACGCCGGATCAAGGTTCCACGCGCATTGAACGCGTGCTGGCCTCCGGTACTGGTGCGCGTATTGTCACCAGCCACGATGATGTCTGTTTGATTGAGTTTCAGGTGCCCGCCAGTCAGGATTTCAAACTGGCGCATAAAGAGATCGACCAAATCCTGAAACGCGCGCAGGTACGCCCGCTGGCGGTTGGCGTACATAACGATCGCCAGTTGCTGCAATTTTGCTACACCTCAGAAGTGGCCGACAGTGCGCTGAAAATCCTCGACGAAGCGGGATTACCTGGCGAACTGCGCCTGCGTCAGGGGCTGGCGCTGGTGGCGATGGTCGGTGCAGGCGTCACCCGTAACCCGCTGCATTGCCACCGCTTCTGGCAGCAACTGAAAGGCCAGCCGGTCGAATTTACCTGGCAGTCCGATGACGGCATCAGCCTGGTGGCAGTACTGCGCACCGGCCCGACCGAAAGCCTGATTCAGGGGCTGCATCAGTCCGTCTTCCGCGCAGAAAAACGCATCGGCCTGGTATTGTTCGGTAAGGGCAATATCGGTTCCCGTTGGCTGGAACTGTTCGCCCGTGAGCAGAGCACGCTTTCGGCACGTACCGGCTTTGAGTTTGTGCTGGCAGGTGTGGTGGACAGCCGCCGCAGCCTGTTGAGCTATGACGGGCTGGACGCCAGCCGCGCGTTAGCCTTCTTCAACGATGAAGCGGTTGAGCAGGATGAAGAGTCGTTGTTCCTGTGGATGCGCGCCCATCCGTATGATGATTTAGTGGTGCTGGACGTTACCGCCAGCCAGCAGCTTGCTGATCAGTATCTTGATTTCGCCAGCCACGGTTTCCACGTTATCAGCGCCAACAAACTGGCGGGAGCCAGCGACAGCAATAAATATCGCCAGATCCACGACGCCTTCGAAAAAACCGGGCGTCACTGGCTGTACAATGCCACCGTCGGTGCGGGCTTGCCGATCAACCACACCGTGCGCGATCTGATCGACAGCGGCGATACTATTTTGTCGATCAGCGGGATCTTCTCCGGCACGCTCTCCTGGCTGTTCCTGCAATTCGACGGTAGCGTGCCGTTTACCGAGCTGGTGGATCAGGCGTGGCAGCAGGGCTTAACCGAGCCTGATCCGCGTGACGACCTCTCCGGCAAAGACGTAATGCGCAAGCTGGTAATTCTGGCGCGTGAAGCGGGTTACAACATTGAACCGGACCAGGTACGTGTGGAATCGCTGGTGCCTGCTCATTGCGAAGGCGGCAGCATCGACCATTTCTTTGAAAATGGCGATGAACTTAACGAGCAGATGGTGCAACGGCTGGAAGCGGCCCGCGAAATGGGGCTGGTGCTGCGCTACGTGGCGCGTTTCGATGCCAACGGCAAAGCGCGTGTGGGCGTGGAGGCGGTGCGTGAAGACCATCCGCTGGCATCACTGCTGCCGTGCGATAACGTCTTTGCCATCGAAAGCCGCTGGTATCGCGACAACCCGCTGGTGATCCGTGGGCCTGGCGCGGGGCGCGACGTCACCGCCGGGGCGATTCAGTCGGATATCAACCGGCTGGCACAGTTGTTGTAATTTCAGAAATTTAATAATGCCCGGTACTCATGTTTTCGGGTTTATGGTTTCTAATGAAATATATTGAATTATCATAGGATTAGGCCGGATTAAGCGTTTACGACGAATCCGGCAAGAAGCAATAAGTACATGGTTAGTTTATATTTGCAGTCCGGTTTGCTTTGCATACCGGATTTTCTTTTTCTTACCATCCTGAAGTTTTTTCATCTTCCCTGATTTTTCCTCACCATCATTGGTCATTTTTCGGTTGACGCCCTTCGGCTTTTCCTTCATCTTTACATCTGGACGTCTAAACGGATAGATGTGCACAACACAACATATAACTACAAGCGATTGATGAGGTAAGGTATGAGCTTTTTTCACGCCAGCCAGCGGGATGCCCTGAATCAGAGCCTGGCAGAAGTCCAGGGGCAAATTAACGTTTCGTTCGAGTTTTTCCCGCCGCGTACCAGTGAAATGGAGCAGACCCTGTGGAACTCCATCGATCGCCTTAGCAGCCTGAAACCGAAGTTTGTATCGGTGACCTATGGCGCGAACTCCGGCGAGCGCGACCGTACGCACAGCATTATTAAAGGCATTAAAGATCGCACTGGTCTGGAAGCGGCACCGCATCTTACTTGCATTGATGCGACGCCCGACGAGCTGCGCACCATTGCACGCGACTACTGGAATAACGGTATTCGTCATATCGTGGCGCTGCGTGGCGATCTGCCGCCGGGAAGTGGTAAGCCGGAAATATATGCTTCTGACCTGGTGACGCTGTTAAAAGAAGTGGCAGATTTCGATATCTCCGTGGCGGCGTATCCGGAGGTTCACCCGGAAGCAAAAAGCGCTCAGGCGGATTTGCTTAATCTGAAACGCAAAGTCGATGCCGGAGCCAACCGCGCGATTACTCAGTTCTTCTTCGATGTCGAAAGCTACCTGCGTTTTCGTGACCGCTGTGTATCGGCGGGCATTGATGTGGAAATTATTCCGGGAATTTTGCCGGTATCTAACTTTAAACAGGCGAAGAAATTTGCCGATATGACCAACGTGCGTATTCCGGCGTGGATGGCGCAAATGTTCGACGGCCTGGATGATGATGCCGAAACCCGCAAACTGGTGGGCGCGAATATTGCCATGGATATGGTGAAGATTTTAAGCCGTGAAGGAGTGAAAGATTTCCACTTCTATACGCTTAACCGCGCTGAAATGAGTTACGCGATTTGCCATACGCTGGGTGTTCGACCTGGTTTATAAATAGTGTGGCTTTTGTGAAAATCACACAGCGATCACAAATTTTAAACAGAGCACAAAATGCTGCCTCGAAATGAGGGCGGGAAAATAAGGTTGTCAGCCTTGTTTTCTCCCTCATTACTTGAAGGATATGAAGCTAAAACCCTTTTTTATAAAGCATTTGTCCGAATTCGGACATAATCAAAAAAGCTTAATTACGATCAATTTGATCTACATCTCTTTAACCAACAATATGTAAGATCTCAACTATCGCATCCGTGGATTAATTCAATTATAACTTCTCTCTAACGCTGTGTATCGTAACGGTAACACTGTAGAGGGGAGCACATTGATGAGCACGTCAGACGATATTCATAACACGACAGCCACTGGCAAATGCCCGTTCCATCAGGGCGGTCACGACCAGAGCGCGGGGGCGGGCACAACCACTCGCGACTGGTGGCCAAATCAACTCCGTGTTGACCTGTTAAACCAACATTCTAATCGTTCTAACCCGCTGGGTGAGGACTTTGACTACCGCAAAGAATTCAGCAAATTAGATTACTACGGCCTGAAAAAAGATCTGAAAGCCCTGCTGACAGAATCTCAGCCGTGGTGGCCTGCCGACTGGGGCAGCTACGCCGGTCTGTTTATTCGTATGGCCTGGCACGGCGCGGGGACTTACCGTTCAATCGATGGACGCGGTGGCGCGGGTCGTGGTCAGCAACGTTTTGCACCGCTGAACTCCTGGCCGGATAACGTAAGCCTCGATAAAGCGCGTCGCCTGTTGTGGCCAATCAAACAGAAATATGGTCAGAAAATCTCCTGGGCCGACCTGTTTATCCTCGCGGGTAACGTGGCGCTAGAAAACTCCGGCTTCCGTACCTTCGGTTTTGGTGCCGGTCGTGAAGACGTCTGGGAACCGGATCTGGATGTTAACTGGGGTGATGAAAAAGCCTGGCTGACTCACCGTCATCCGGAAGCGCTGGCGAAAGCACCGCTGGGTGCAACCGAGATGGGTCTGATTTACGTTAACCCGGAAGGCCCGGATCACAGCGGCGAACCGCTTTCTGCGGCAGCAGCTATCCGCGCGACCTTCGGCAACATGGGCATGAACGACGAAGAAACCGTGGCGCTGATTGCGGGTGGTCATACGCTGGGTAAAACCCACGGTGCCGGTCCGACATCAAATGTAGGTCCTGATCCAGAAGCTGCACCGATTGAAGAACAAGGTTTAGGTTGGGCGAGCACTTACGGCAGCGGCGTTGGCGCAGATGCCATTACCTCTGGTCTGGAAGTAGTCTGGACCCAGACGCCGACCCAGTGGAGCAACTATTTCTTCGAGAACCTGTTCAAGTATGAGTGGGTACAGACCCGCAGCCCGGCTGGCGCAATCCAGTTCGAAGCGGTAGACGCACCGGAAATTATCCCGGATCCGTTTGATCCGTCGAAGAAACGTAAACCGACGATGCTGGTGACCGACCTGACGCTGCGTTTTGATCCTGAGTTCGAGAAGATCTCTCGTCGTTTCCTCAACGATCCGCAGGCGTTCAACGAAGCCTTTGCCCGTGCCTGGTTCAAACTGACGCACAGGGATATGGGGCCGAAATCTCGTTACATCGGACCGGAAGTACCGAAAGAAGATCTGATCTGGCAAGATCCGCTGCCGCAGCCGATCTACAACCCGACCGAGCAGGACATTATCGATCTGAAATTCGCGATTGCGGATTCTGGTCTGTCTGTTAGTGAGCTGGTATCGGTGGCCTGGGCTTCTGCTTCTACCTTCCGTGGTGGCGACAAACGCGGTGGTGCCAACGGTGCGCGTCTGGCATTAATGCCGCAGCGCGACTGGGATGTGAACGCCGCAGCCGTTCGTGCTCTGCCTGTTCTGGAGAAAATCCAGAAAGAGTCTGGTAAAGCCTCGCTGGCGGATATCATCGTGCTGGCTGGTGTGGTTGGTGTTGAGAAAGCCGCAAGCGCCGCAGGTTTGAGCATTCATGTACCGTTTGCGCCGGGCCGCGTTGATGCGCGTCAGGATCAGACTGACATTGAGATGTTCGAGCTGCTGGAGCCAATTGCTGACGGTTTCCGTAACTATCGCGCTCGTCTGGATGTTTCCACCACCGAGTCACTGCTGATCGACAAAGCACAGCAACTGACGCTGACCGCGCCGGAAATGACTGCGCTGGTGGGCGGGATGCGTGTACTGGGTGCCAACTTCGATGGCAGCAAAAACGGCGTCTTCACTGACCGCGTTGGCGTATTGAGCAATGACTTCTTCGTGAACTTGCTGGATATGCGTTACGAGTGGAAAGCGACTGACGAATCGAAAGAGCTGTTCGAAGGTCGTGACCGTGAAACCGGCGAAGTGAAATACACAGCCAGCCGTGCGGATCTGGTATTTGGTTCTAACTCTGTCCTGCGTGCGGTAGCGGAAGTTTACGCCAGCAGCGATGCCCACGAGAAGTTTGTTAAAGACTTCGTGGCGGCATGGGTGAAAGTGATGAACCTCGACCGTTTCGACCTGCTGTAATCTGACCTTCTTCAGCGACTGTCTTTCAGGCAGTCGCTGAAGTTTCTTTACCGGCGTATAGTGTCCACAGGAAAACTACACACTGGATCTCTCATGTCTGCCGCAGGAAAGAGCAACCCACTGGCAATCAGTGGCCTGGTTGTGCTCACACTTATCTGGAGTTATAGCTGGATTTTCATGAAGCAAGTCACCAGCTACATCGGTGCCTTCGACTTTACCGCCTTACGCTGCATTTTCGGCGCTCTCGTTTTATTCATCGTCCTTTTATTACGTGGTCGCGGAATGCGCCCGACACCGTTTAAATACACCTTAGCCATTGCCCTGTTACAAACCTGCGGGATGGTTGGCCTGGCGCAGTGGGCGCTGGTCAGCGGCGGAGCGGGGAAGGTGGCGATCCTAAGCTATACCATGCCGTTCTGGGTGGTGATTTTCGCCGCGTTGTTTCTCGGTGAACGCCTGCGACGTGGGCAATATTTCGCGATACTGATTGCCGCTTTCGGCTTATTTTTGGTGTTGCAGCCGTGGCAACTCGATTTCTCTTCAATGAAAAGTGCCATGCTGGCAATCCTCTCCGGCGTCAGTTGGGGGGCGAGCGCGATTGTTGCTAAACGCCTATACACCCGTCATCCGCGCGTGGATTTATTATCGTTAACATCCTGGCAGATGCTCTATGCGGCGCTGGTGATGAGTGTGGTCGCTTTACTGGTGCCGCAACGTGAAATTGACTGGCAGCCCACCGTGTTCTGGGCGCTGGCCTACAGTGCGATTCTGGCGACGGCGCTGGCGTGGAGCTTATGGTTGTTTGTATTGAAAAACTTGCCTGCCAGTATTGCCAGCTTAAGCACGCTGGCCGTTCCCGTTTGCGGCGTACTCTTTTCCTGGTGGCTGCTCGGTGAGAATCCGGGGGCCGTTGAAGGTAGCGGTATTGTGCTGATTGTGCTGGCACTGGCGCTGGTGAGCCGTAAGAAAAAAGAAGCTGTCAGTGTAAAAAGCATCTGAATTTTTTCTTCATGTGGGGCGATCGCTTATTTAACAAAATAACGATAATGCCCCACCATCCGCCAGCTAAACAGCACATCTTCTTCCTGCGCGCCTGCGCCAATGTTATGTATCACCAGCGGCGTACCGTCGCGGGCGAAGCCATCTGACACCACCCCAATATGTGCCAGTCCGTTATCCAGTCGCCAGGAGACAATATCGCCCGCTTGATAGTCACTGGGGTTCTTGCTGATGGGGCGTGTTTTATCGTGGCGGGTAAACCAGGTTTCCAGATTAGGCACCCGACGGTGATCGATGTTGCTGTCCGGGCGCTTTAACTGCCATTTTTGCGGGTACTCGGCAAAATTCTTCGCCATATCTTCGTGCACCAGTTTCTGCAAATCGACCTTCTGGCTGCGCAATGCACGGATCACCACATCGGAACATACCCCGCGTTCTTGCGGGACATCACCGCCAGGATAGGTAAGCTGCATATACGCCGGATCGTAAAATAGCGTGCTGCCGATTTGCTGTCTGGCACCGTCTGCGATGGCAAGGTTGGTATTTGCCTGGATTTGTACCACGGTTGGTGGAACGGCGGGAGATTTTAAGGAGTGGCTGGTAAATGCCGTTAGCAGGCTGAGCAGCGCCAGTGAAGCTTTCATCTGGTTCGTCCGTGAAAATAAGAGTCACAGATTCGACCTTCCGGGCTAACGATTGTTCTGTGGAGAAAATGTCCAGAAGCGGATAAAAAACTCCTGAACAACGTGGGAGTTTCAGATTACTGGCACAGAGTGCCGGATGCGGAGTGAACGCCTTATCCGGCCTACAAAAGCACGCATATTCAATATATTGCAGAGATTTCGTAGGCTTGATAAACGTAGCGCATCAGGCAATTTTGCGTTCAAACTCCCGGACAAGCCGGGAGTTTGGAGTAGGTTATTCCCACTCTTGCAGGAAACGCTGACCGTACTGGTCGGCTACCAGCAGAGCGGCGTAAACCTGATCTGGCGTCGCGCCGCCAGGCATGTTGTGAATGGTTTCACCTTCTGCACATGCCGCTTCTGCCACAATTCGCATTTTCGCCGGGACATCTTCTTTAATATCCAGTTGAGCGAGAGTTATTGGCAAACCTACCGCATGGCTAAGTGCAGCTACGGTTTCGATTTCCTCAACCGGTGCGTTTTCCAGAACCAGCTGCGTCAGCGTACCAAATGCCACTTTTTCACCGTGATAATAGTGATGCGCGTCCGGGATAGCGGTCAGGCCGTTATGCACCGCGTGAGCCGCCGCCAGCCCGCCGCTTTCAAAACCAACGCCGCTCAAATAGGTGTTCGCTTCAATCACGTGCTCCAGCGCCGGGGTTACTACATGCTGTTCGGCGGCAAGCATCGCTTTTTCGCCTTCTTCCAGCAGGGTGTTGTAGCACAGTTCAGCCAGTGCCAGCGCCGCCTGGGTGCACTTGCCGCCCGCCATGGTGGTCGCGCCGCTACGAGAGCAAGCACGCGCTTCAAACCAGGTTGCCAGCGCATCGCCGATACCCGCTGCTAACAGACGTGCAGGTGCGCCCGCGACGATTTTGGTGTCGACAATGACCATATTCGGGTTATTTGGCAACAGCAGATAGCGGTCAAACTCACCCTCATCGGTGTAGATAACAGACAATGCGCTGCACGGTGCATCGGTAGAGGCGATAGTCGGTGCGATCGCTACCGGAACACCCATGAAATGTGCCAGTGCTTTGGCAGTATCGAGGGTTTTTCCGCCACCGATACCGAGAATTGCGCCACACTGCGCAGTCTCCGCGATGCCACGCAGACGGTCGATCTCATTTTGCGAACATTCACCGCCAAACGGCGCAATTTCTACTACCAGTCCAGCATCTTTAAAGCTTTTCTCGACAGTGGATTGAGCAAAACCTAAAACAAATTTGTCACCCACCACTAACCAGCGTTCTGCCAGCGGCTTCAGGTATTCGCCCAGACGATTAATCACATCAGCGCCCTGGATGTATTTACCCGGTGATTGAATAATGCGGTCCATAATTGCTCCTTTAGAGATGAGTAGTGCCAAATGCGGCATTCCAGTCGTGTTCGAACTTCTCTATAGCTGACTCTACCGCAGGGGTGTTGAGCATTTGTTGCGCTACATCTAAGGGCAGGGTGATGGATTCACATCCTGCCAGTAAACAGTCCAGCGCCTGACGCGGCGTTTTAAAGCTGGCCGCCAGCACCATGCTTTCTGGTGCGTGCATTTCTAACAGCGCTTGCAGCTCCTGAACCGTACGAATGCCGTCCCCGCCCTGGGCATCTACGCGGTTAACATACGGAGCAACGTATTTTGCCCCTGCCAGCGCGGCCAGTAACCCTTGTGCAGCACTGTACACTGCGGTGCCAAGCGTAGTAATACCCTCTTTTTTCAGCATCTTAATGGCGGCCAGACCTTCGGAAGTCACCGGGATTTTCACCACAATGCCCGGAATGGCGTCGCGCAGGCGCTTCGCTTCTTCCACCATACCCTGCGCGTCACGACTCATAGTCTGAGCAAACAGAATGCCCTCATCACCAATCGCTTTTTGCAGACGCGGCAGAACTTCCCATATGGACTCCTTGCTGGCAGCGATAATGCTCGGGTTAGTTGTCACCCCGGCAATGGGGAATATGCGTGCCAGACGTTCGACTTCTGCGACGTTAGCGGTGTCCAGATACAGTTCCATGATGTTTCCTTTTACAGTTCCAGTTCATGTTGCAGCAGGCTGGCGATAGCGTCGGCAGAGGCGGCGTTAACCAGCGCGTTACGGAATTCTTCGTGCATGATGCGGCGAGCGAGGCGCGAGAAAATGCGCATGTGCTGATCGCCCGCAGCGTGTTTGTTCAGGGTTAACATAATGATGAATTGCGCTTCATCATCGCCCCAGCGCACCGGCGCTTGCAGACGCGCCACGCTGATGGTGGATTGCTCAATGTGTTCTGATTTGCTGTGTGGAATGGCAAAACTAAAGCCCAGACCGGTAGAGAAAACGGCCTCGCGCGCCCATAAGTCGGCTTCCAGTTTACGCGGATAGCGGCAGCGGCCCGCCAGCAGCAGGTTATCGGTCATGCCTTTGAGCACTTCTTCTTTGCTGCGCCAGTCACTTTCCAGCGTGATGCACTCGGCGGTGACCAGCGGTGCGTCCTGTTGGGTCATGCGGAATTGCGCCAGCAGGTGTTCCACTTCCAGCGAAGTACGGCAGGCCATTGCCTGGTTGAGCAACTTGCGGCACTCACGGCTATCAAGTTGCGCCATCCGCGCTTTCGCCGCCGGAATTGATGGTGCGCTCATGCTGAGTTCATCCAGCCCTAAGCCGACCAGCAACGGCAGCACGGAACCTTTCGCTCCCAGCTCACCGCACAGACCAATCCATTTGCCCTGGCGATGCACCGCTTGCACGGCGTAATCGAGCGCCCGCAAGAATGCCGGATTCAGGCTGTTGTAGTGACGAGTAACCTTAGCATTATCGCGATCCACCGCCAGCAGATATTGCGTCAGGTCATTACTACCAATACTAAAGAAATCAATCTCTTCGCAGCATTGATCGATGATGAACATCACCGACGGCACTTCCAGCATAATGCCGAGCTGGATCTTCTCATCAAACGGAATGTGTTCGTTACGCAGTTGCTGTTTGGCTTCCGCCAGTTTTTCTTTCACCCATAAGATCTCTTCCATTGAAGAGATCATCGGGATCATGATTTTCAGGCTGCCGTGAGCGGAGGCGCGCAGGATCGACCGTAGTTGTGTGGTGAACAGCGAGGCGTATTCTTCATAAATACGCACAGCGCGATAACCGAGGAACGGGTTAGCTTCTGCCGGAATGTTCAGATAATCAACGGGTTTGTCGCCGCCAATGTCCATAGTGCGCACAATAATGCTGCGTCCGTTGGCAGACTCCAGCGCCTGACAAAAAATGTTGTACAGCTCGCTTTCGCCCGGTGCACTGGTGCGATCCATATAGAGCATTTCAGTGCGGAACAAACCAACGCCTTCCGCACCATTGCCGAATGCGGCCTGCGCTTCCACGGAGTGAGCGATGTTAGCGGCAATTTCAATGCGGATACCGTCAGCGGTACGGGCTTGTTGGGTCAGCCAGACACGCTGTTGCTCACGCAGGGCATCCTGTACGCGGGCTTCTTGCTGATAATAACGGGCTACGGCTTCCCCTGGCTCAACCACAATCGCTCCGGCGTTGCCGTCGATATAAATCGTTTGATGTTGCCACGGGGTAAGGGCATCAATATCCACACCAACCAGCGTCGGAATGTTGAACGAACGGGCAAGGATCACCGTATGTGAGGTGGTGCCGCCGCTTTTGAGCAACAATCCTTTGAGGTGATTTTTATCCAGTTCGAGGAACTGGCTGGGGGTCAGTTCATCAGCCATACAAATGGCGGGCTGCGTCAGTTTGCCCGGTGCCGGGAAGCGTTGCTCACCGTAGATTTGCTGGAGTAACTGGAAGCAGACGTCGCGTACGTCCAGGGCACGTTCTTGCAGGTAGCTGCTGCTGGAACGGGCGAACTCTTCGCAAAAGTGATTCGCACTGGTGACAATCGCTTCGGCGCAGCTTAATCCGGCGCTGACGCCTGCCAGTAAATGTTCGCGCAGGGAAGTATCGCCAGCCAGGGATCGGTGCGCTTCCAGAATCGCGCTGGTGGCACCGTCGCTATCCAGCAGACGAAACTCAATGTTTTTCAGTACCAGCGTCAGGCCGTTTTCCAGTGCGGATTGCTCGGCGTCAACGCCTTTGGCTGCGGGAAGATTACCCAGCGCATTGAGATCTAAAGAAGAGATCGGCGTCAGAATGCCGCCTGCACTACCGCTGCACACGGTGCGGGCGCGGATAATTTGCGGATTCAGATTGGTCAGTGAAACCGGCAGTGGTTCCAGTTCGTCAGATTTAACTTCCGCCAGCGGCGCATCGCAGTGGGGGAATTCATCGCGCAGCCATTGGCTTAAACGCTGGTGCGCTTCCTGTTCGTCGGCCCCGGAAATCAGTAACTGGCAGTTATCGCCCGCCAGCGTATCGGTGCCAATCAGCGCAAGGGCGCTTTTGGCGTTGCCCTTGCGGTCAGTGCGCAGGTTATGCCACTCAATTTGTGATGAAAAAGTATTACACAGCGTTTCAACGTGGCTTGCCGGACGTGCATGTACGCCGTTAGGTAGCTCACAAATAAATTCCACAATCAGGGCCATTGCCTCTCTCCCGGTACGGTTTTCTGTTTACAGGATAAGAGCGCACGGCAACGGCCTGCCATGTGACAAATCTGCCAAAAGCTGGACAAATGTAATGTAACCGTCAATTTGCGACGCGTCTCACAAGACGCTGTTTTGCGGCATGCTTCCGGTTTATCGCAAGTTATGAGGCGGATCGCATTTTTGTACTGATATTACAAAAGTCCAGTAAATGGCCTTTTTATCCACTGTTTGCTCCGCCTGCGATTGCCTATTGTTTCCTCCATCAAAAATATGGACATGGGCTTTCGCAAGCCCGGGAGCAGCTTATGAATGAGTTGGTGCAGATCCTGAAAAATACCCGTCAGCATTTAATGACGGGCGTTTCACACATGATTCCCTTCGTGGTATCGGGCGGTATTTTGCTGGCGGTTTCCGTCATGTTGTATGGCAAAGGCGCAGTGCCGGATGCCGTAGCCGATCCAAATCTGAAAAAACTGTTTGATATCGGCGTTGCGGGCTTGACGCTGATGGTGCCTTTCCTCGCAGCGTACATCGGTTATTCCATTGCAGAGCGTTCTGCGCTGGCTCCGTGCGCTATCGGTGCCTGGGTTGGTAACAGCTTTGGTGCGGGCTTCTTTGGTGCACTGATCGCCGGGATTATCGGCGGCATCGTGGTGCATTACCTGAAGAAAATTCCGGTGCATAAAGTTCTGCGCTCGGTGATGCCTATCTTCATTATTCCTATCGTCGGCACACTGATTACCGCAGGCATCATGATGTGGGGCTTGGGCGAGCCTGTAGGGGCGTTGACCAACAGCCTGACTCAGTGGCTTCAGGGGATGCAGCAGGGCAGCATTGTTATGCTGGCGGTGATCATGGGTCTGATGCTGGCGTTCGATATGGGCGGTCCGGTTAACAAAGTGGCCTATGCCTTCATGCTGATTTGCGTTGCTCAGGGTGTTTATACCGTGGTGGCCATCGCTGCCGTGGGTATTTGTATCCCGCCGCTGGGGATGGGGCTGGCGACGCTGATTGGTCGTAAAAATTTCTCCGCAGAAGAGCGCGAAACCGGCAAAGCGGCACTGGTGATGGGCTGTGTTGGCGTTACTGAAGGGGC
>ERZ1027013.367-NODE-367-length-18118-cov-4.930908_pt1 | contig 18118 bp, 16 predicted proteins | sample MGYA00519446_ERZ1027013 | MGnify/ENA primary metagenome ERZ1027013 (study PRJEB26926, sample SAMN06164699) | human gut metagenome | biome: ENVO:00009003; feature: ENVO:2100002; material: ENVO:00002003 | host: Homo sapiens | place: USA | collected 2012 ... | reverse complement strand
TTGAGAGATTGGAGCAGAAAGTCGATGAACTTTCTGCCTCACCAAAGAATACAGAAGCGGAAAGCACTCCGGTCTCTGTAAGTGTTGATACAAGCAAACTTGAAAAAGCTATTCTTGCTATGGCTGTAAAAGAAGGGGAAGCTATTGACAAATTGGTAAGATTAAGAGAGGCTATCTGTATCTTTACCGACCTTACCAAGAAAGAAGCAAGCAAAGATGAACAGCGAAGCAAACTCTTGTTTGATACCATTAATCAGGTGAAACAAGAGCTGAATGCCACATCAAAAAATGTGCAGGACAAACTTATCGCAATGGACAACACACCTCAAAAGAAAGTCGTAACCCATCGCTTCGAGCCTACTTCAAAGTATGTTCTTCTTTTCATTGGAGGCTTGGCTCTGTCTTTGGTTATCTCAATTTGGGGCAACCTCACCCAATGGCAAGAGTACCAAGATTGGGAAGAGGCGGACTTGAAGTATAGGGCATTGAAGATGGTGCTTCCATCTGACGACCCGAATATTCACTACATCGAAAAGCATTTTTCTGTTTGCCGAGATGAGAAAGTTATTGATGATGTAAGAAATCGTGTTGCTGCCTACGAGGATTCTATTCGTCATCATCATGAAATGGTTGAAATGGCTGCTTATAAAGATAGTATAGCCAATAAGCTTTTGCAAGAATCACATCGCATAAAACGGGCTATCAAAAGCTCAAAATAAAGTTTCTGGAAACTAACTATACTAAATGAGAGGGAAATAAACTTAATATATTCCCCTCTCATTTATTTAGTGTAAACTTGCATTTAGGATAGTTTGAACACCCATAAAAAGAGCCATATCTTCCTTTGCGTAAAACTAACTGACCACCACATTGTGGGCAAACGCCTTGCCTTATTAAACTCTTTGCTCTATATTGCCTGTCGTGAACATTATGCTTGTGCTGTCTTATTTCTTCCTTGTCAGCTATTATGTAATATCGTTGAATAGTATTGACAATCCAATCTACTTGTGTAGCATTTAGAATAATGTCTTGATATTGAGATATTGCCCAATTTAAATTACATCTGTTTACAACTATATGGTTACTGACATGAACTTTCAACTCTGCTGAATTATTGAAAACAACAATCGGAATTAACGGAATGTCAACAGAATATTTAAGCAAATGGCGAAGAAATCTTACATGTCCCTCATTCTGCTTTATAGGATTGTAAAATTGGTGTTTACTTTTGTAGATGACCTGCGTCCAATATTCAGAATTCTCGCCACCTAATATCCAGCCTTTATAACCCTTTGTCTCTATAACGAATACCCCATAAGGTGACACGACGATATGGTCAATTTGAGTTGAGTGTCCATTACTCTCAAACAAAAAATCATTGAAAATTGTGTACTCATCTGGTAGTTGTAACATTTTCTTACGCACCAACTTCTCGGAATATTTACCTTTCCACATTGGCATCTTCAATTTAATGAAGATAGCCAATGCAAAGAATACTATCAAACAAATTATTGCCATATTCTGCCAAAGCTAATATATTCGTTTAATCCACCTTTTGCTTGCTTCAAATCCCCATTGGACATGCCATTTTCTACCTGTAACCTTGTCTAAAAGGATAAATTGATACATATTCTTTGTTGGATACAATTCAAATGTTCCACACCCTGTGTCAAGAGACAAATCTTCATCGTTAAGGGTAACAGAGCCTTCTTTGCCATCATCTAACGACCATTGCACAACATCTATTTTCCCCGTACTTGTGTCTAATTGCAGAAAGTTGTAGATGTTCTCTGTTGGATAGAGTTTGTATCTGTCAAGACCGTGTATGCGGAAATCCACGTCTTCCAATAGGTCATGTATCTTTATCAATGTCGAATCTTTCGCAATCTTAGTAGTTTGCGAACCTAACTTACTTTGTGCAGTCGCTCCTAATGTTATAAGCAGGGAGCAAAATATTAACATAAATCTCTTCATATCTACATTATAATTTGATTACTTGAATTTTTCCCAATCAAGATTGAAAGAATCGTTGTTTTGTGAAAGCCAGATAAGGTATTGTCGGTCTGTTTTGCAAACCTCCTCAATGGACTTTCCTTTATATTTCCCGAAGCTCATTATATCATTAGGACCAAGTGTTGGTCTATTCTCCATATGATATTCCAATACCTTATCGACATCGGTATATAAGTGTTGGGAATCTATAATCGCCCATTTGACATACTGCCAATCCTTAATGATGACCTCTTTCAAAGTCATGTCCTTATATTTACCAAAGCCAATCTTGTCATCAAGACCAAGAACTTTAACAGATTCTGTAGTCTTCTCACCTATGATGTCCAATAACATCCATGAGCCACACCCACAACATGGTATTGGTTGCGGTTCAGTATCATTCTTGGTGCACCAACTGTGTTCTGGGTCATTCTCATAAGCATCAGCTCTTTCACCATTACGGTAATAAAAACCAAATACATTTCCAAACTTACCACCTCTTCCATGTGGTTCTACTCGTACAACCTCCACATACTGATTACGATACCAGTCTGAAACTCTTCCGTCAGGGAATCTTTGGGCAGTAAAAGGCAATGCTCTACCTATATTGTAATAAATCTCCGTTAAGTTCTGATGTGGATACTTGCAATTTACCGCATCAACCAACGTTTTCTTTTCTTCTTCCGTCATAGCTTTACTTCTTTAGTTTCTGATATTCCGTCTTGGTCATAATTCCTTCTCTGGCTTTATCCATATTTTCGGCATCTTTGTAGAAAATCCAATGTATTATAGGCTTTCCGCCATAAGCAGAAGAATAGGCTTGTTGGAAGTTCCACCCCTTATCAACCATGTAATTTGCGGCATCGACCATGCTGTTGAATTTGATTTCTTCACCATTTTCATCCACAAATTTCAATTTGCTGCTGAGGTCTCCCCAAATGTTATATGATGCCTTTGTGCCGAAATCGAATATGATTTTTAGACCAGAAGAAAGGTCTTTCTCAATACCCTTTACCTCGCAATAATAACGATGTTGTGCAAACACATTGCCAACATTACATATAAGGCATAAAGCCAACAAATATTTTGTAATAGTTTTGCTCATATTTTTCTTGTTTTATAGTCCTTGTGATATTTTGCTATACACTTGTTGGAAAACCCTTTCATTGATGGCATTCTGGAAGTTCTTGTTGTCAAGATATTGACGGCAGAACTCGGTACTTTCACTCATCATCTTGATGACGATGCCCATCATGGAAGTGAATCCTTGCTTTTGTGCGGTTTCCTTGTTGCTGTTCTTCGCTGCATTGACAAAGTTCTGGTCAGCTTGCAAGCGGTTTGGAAGACTGTCTATCTGAACTTTCACAGCTTCAATATTTTGCCAGTGAATGTCGTTGAACTGTTCAAGAATGTCACTGAGCTTAGCCATTTCTGGCTCTTTCTTTCCTCCTTTGCCTGTTCCCATTGGCATAGGGTCAACCTCCGTGTCCTTGTTTTCCAATTCTATCTTCCGTTCGCTCATCTTTGTCACTTGCAGTTGGTCGAGGTCAATACATTCCTCCAGACCATCAGTGAAGTCCTCGCCTTTCAGTTTCGGCAGCTTATGTACCAGCAACATATAATAGGTGTTGAGCATTTCCCATTCTTTGCTGCAATATGGTGTTACGGCTGCAATGAACGGATAATAGCGCAAGAATCCCTTGATGCTGCTCTTGCACTTGATTTGCGAGTTCTCGTCCAACAGCTTGAAACGCTCAACCGACTTGTTGATTATCGGGTCAAGCTGCTCACGCTCTACGCCGTTCCAAAATTTGGTGTTCAAGTCACGCACCTCTTCCTCTGTATAGATGTTATATTTCTCTATCTCGTCTGTTTGGTCGTTGAGCTTGTTTGGGTCGGCTTCATCCGACAGAATTGTTGTCTTGTAAAACCGCTGGAATGACTTTTGTATCTTGTCAGTATCGTTGTAGAAGTCGAGCACGAATGTATCTCTTTTCAGCGGATGGCAACGGTTCAAGCGTGACAGGGTTTGCACTGCTGCCACGTCCGAGAGTTCCTTGTCAACGTACATGGAATGCAACAAAGGTTGGTCGTAGCCAGTCTGGAACTTGTCGGCAACTACCAATATTCTATATGGGTCTTCACCCATGTTCTCCTCTATGTCCTTTGAGGGGAAGCCATTGATGTCGGCTTCCGTCACCTGTTTGCCGTTCCATTCCTTGCTTCCCGAAAATGCCACGATAGCACGGTATGGACTTTTGCGTTCCTTCAGCAAAGTCTCAATCTCATAGTAAAAACTAATGGCTCTCAATATGCTACTGGTCACTACCATCGCCCTTGCCTGTCCGCCAATTTTCCCTTTGTCCAATACAGCCGTATGGAAATGGTTGACAATGATTGCTGCTTTCTGCCTAATCGTCTCGGGACGGCTTTCCACATACGCACGGATTTTCTTCTGAGCCTCCTTTTGGTCAAACTCGGGGTCGCCATTTACGGTCTTAATCACTTTGTAGAAGCTGGCGTATGTCGTGTAGTTCTTCAACACATCCATAATGAAACCTTCTTCTATGGCTTGCTTCATTGTATATTCATGAAACGGCAAATATTGCACCTTGCCGTCTGGCTGTGGACATGGTGTACCGAACATTTGCAAAGTCTTTGGCTTTGGTGTTGCCGTGAATGCGTAGTAGTTGGCATTCTTCACCATCTTGCGACCCTCGATTATTGCGTTGAGCTTGTCTTCAAGGTCGTCCTCGTTCTTTGCTACGTTTCCCGACAGGGCAATATTCATCTTGGCAGATAGCGAACCGTTCTGACTGCTGTGTGCCTCATCAATGATAATGCCGAAGTGCTTGTTTTTCAACTCCGAGCCTATAGCTTCGAGTATATATGGGAACTTATGCACGATGGTAATGATAATCTTCTTGCCGTCCTGCAAGGCATCCTTCAATGTCTGCGAAGAGTCTGCCCAGTCCACAAGATTAGACAATCGCTTGAAGGAGTTGATGTTGTCTCGAATCTGGGTGTCAAGATTTACGCGGTCGGTCACAACTATCACCGTGTCTAATATAGGGGTAGTGCCGTCAAGCAATCCCACAAGCTGGTAGGCAAGCCACGTGATGGAATTACTCTTGCCACTGCCTGCCGAGTGTTGGATGAGGAATTTCTGTCCGACACCACCTTCACGAGTGGCTTTGAGAAGCTGACGAACACAGTCGAGCTGATGGTAGCGAGGCCAAATGATGCTCTCTATTGTCTTCTTTTCTCTTTTGCCAGTCTTCTTGTTCTTTACTTCTTTCTCCTTAAAAGTGATTTGGGCGTAGTTCTCCAAGATGTCAGAGAGAGAACGTTTACCAAGAACATCCTCCCACAGGTAAGCTGTGCGCACTCCATTTGGGCTAACAGGATTACCTGCACCGCCATTTACGCCTTTGTTGAATGGCAAGAACCATGAGGCGTTGCCTTTCAGCTCCGTACACATCATGATGTCGTCATCGTCCACGGCAAAATGTACGGCGCAACGGCGTTTCTGCAAAATTAGTGCCATCGGGTCTGCTTTCGGGTCTCTGTCTTCCTTGTATTGCTTGATGGCGTTTTCCACGGTCTGCCCTGTATAATGGTTTTTCAGCTCCATCGTCATGATAGGCAGACCGTTCAATGATATGTACACGTCAATGCTGTCCGTTTTCTCCTTGCTGTAATAGAGCTGACGGGTTACGCAGAATATGTTCTTGTCGTAGTATTGCTGTGCAGTTGGGTTGAGTGCCGATGGAGTGGGATAATACATATCAAATATCTCAGATATGTACTTGAAACCCTTTCGCAGTACGTCTGTCACACCACGCTTGCTTAGGGCTGCACTGAGCCTACTGAAAAACTTGTGTTCTTCAGTAGGAGAAGTGAAACACGCCGTGTTCTCCACCTTTTCTTTTTGTGTAGAGAGGATGAATCGTTTCACTCGTTCCGTGTCCAAGCCAAACTCCTTGTTGTAGTCGCTTGATACGCCTTCCTCATAACCTTGGTGGTCACGAAGATAGCTGACGAGTATTGTTTCGAGTTCCTTCTCTGATATGTCTGTTGGCATACGCTTTCAATTTAAAATTCTTTCTTCAGCTCATTGTATAAGTCCACTGGTCCCAAGTGCCAGTATTGGGTACTTTCGGTGGATAGCTTCTTATAGAGTTTTGAGCGATATATACGGTTGATTGCATCCGTAAGGCTTATGCCCTTGTCTTCTGAGAGCCAAGGGGCAAGCCATCCTATCTTTAATGGCAGCAACATATACAAGTTGTCTTGCGTTATTTTTGCATTCATAACTTTATAATTTTTGATTCTACAAATTTAATGGCAAGCAGCGATTTCTCCGTGTGGAAAAGATACTGGTCAACCAATTTATATGTCTTCAACTCTTGAATGAGAGTAGGCATACTGATGATGCCACCTTCATAGAGTGTGAACTGAGTATAAACGCTATCATCTGCCACAGGACCATACACAATGTCGTAGTCGTGGCAGAACTCCCTCTCGGTACGATTTTTCATTACGAAATTCACCCATTCCTCTGTTGGTTTCTTGAAGAAGAGTGATTTCATATCTTTTATTACGTCGTCATCCAACTCATAGACATTCACGTAACCGACAGATACTCCTTTGTCTTTCATTCTTCGCTCTACCCATTTCTTAGCCTGTTCGTAAGAGGTGGTTGTGTAGAAGCCAGAGCCATAGTCGAGAGAACGGTTTGGCTGACGTATCTCTGGACTCTTAACTTCCTCAATACTTCCATGATATACTTTGCTCATTTTCTTCTTTCGTTTATCATTTTGTCAATTTCTTCAACCAGCCACTGACCGCCTTGTGTATGGAGTACATCGTAGAACTCGCAGAAATGCTCTGCAATGCCGTATTGCTCAAACAAGTTCACCACATCTTCAGCAGCCATACTCTTTGCCTTTGCGTATTGCTCTATACAGAACGATACAAACATTGCTCTGTCTTGCTGTTCCTTGTTCATTGCTGTTCTCCTTTCTGTGGTTTTGCCACGCATATCTGTCCTGTTACTACATCACTTATCAAACGTTGTTTAAACTCTTTGAGATAATCTATCTCCGCTTGAAGGTCTGCCATGCAACTGTCTATCTTTGATAGCTTCGCTTCAATGTAATCGACAATGGCTTGCTGCTCTTCAATTGGTGGAACTATGAAAGGAATACTTTTTAAACCTATTGGTGACAAATCCCATTGGTCAACTCTTATACCTTTAGAATATTGCGTAAAGAAAGGAATATATGCCTTGCTTCTAATTGCCATTGAAAAGAACTTCTTGCATGGAAATGTCAAATCACATACATAATATGCAGGGCTTACTATTCCTTCATAATCAGAAACTCCATAAGAGCCTTGCCAAGATTTCATTTTGTTTATTACAAATTGTCCTTTTCGTACAAGTTTGTATCCACTTAAATCATCTGGTATAAAGTTATGGTTTTCTTCCTTAGACTCTATATTTCTTTCTATAACACCTTGCTCACGCGTTACAGAGAGTAAAAGCTTTTCTCCGTGACCTTTTACAGAAACAAATTTGATGAAATGTCTCAATCTCTTAACTTCCCAATGCTCAGGAATCATGCCAATCCAAGGTATGCCCGAATCTTTCATACGAACATTCGAGTTCAAACCTTTTGTGACGACATTTGCAATCTCAGATTGCTTTAAACTGTCAAGCAGCTCTCTTTCTCTCTCTTGCGGAAACATATTGCTCAATTTTGAGGGTTTTATCTTTCAAATAGTCAACAATTCTCTTTTGCTCTTGCATAGGAGGATAATGTGCAGGTATGCTAAACAAGTCATCCGTATATAAACGATTGAATCCAATAGCTACGCCTGTTGTCTTTTTGATGAACTCAGACACATACAATGGGGTCTTAAACAAATATTCAAGATATTCTAAATCCGCTCTGCCTGTTCCGTAATATACGGCATAGTCTGGACTTACAAGTCCATCGTAAGCAGACAAAGCAAAGACGCCCAAATGGGCTTTTAGCTTGTTCAATACCATATCGCCTTGCCTTGTACGTTTTGCCCCAACATAAGAAGTGGCAAGATTTGGAACGACATCCATTTGTGAGGTTGGAATTAAGCCATACTTCTGACTCATTGAAAGAGGTTCGCCAATGCCATCTTCAGATTTGTCAACTCTCTCACGAAGTAGATGTTTTACCTTAACGCAACTCCAATGGCTCGGAATATCTCCAATCCATCCCACACCGCTGTCCTTATATGATTCATATTTTTTCATACACAAATACCATTAACGGTTAGACGTTTAAAATATCTTTAAGTACGCCTTTCAGTCTGCCCTCTATGCCGTTGATATCGGTTGTGATGTCGGCAATAGTGCGCAGTTCTACAGGCTTGTAAAAGTACTTGGTGAACGACAACTCATAGCCAACAACCACATTTGCAGCATCGTAGAACGCATCGGGCGCATACGGCAGCACTTCCTTTTCCATGAAGGCATCAATGCCTCCAGGGTAGAGGAGCGGCACTTGCTCTGTGTCACGCAATGAAGGGTCTGTCACGACCGCACTGTCACGCTTTGTCGGCTTAGTGAAGCAAACATCAGCCTTGTCATTGTGCTTCCCGAGATACTGGCGCACCAGTTTCACCTTTGACGCTGGCACTTTCACTCTCATCTGTTCCAACATCAAGAACAATGCGAAATCACCCACGGTATGTCCGCCCAAGTTTTCTTTCCATGCCTCAACCACTCGCTGCAAAAGTTCCACATCGCCCTTGTTTTTCAAGTCGGGCAGTGCGATTTCGTCAAGGTTCTCATAAACAAGGCGAAGAGGTCTCTCCACGGTCACGCTATAGTAGCCAAATTCCTTATTCGGGAAGATCTTGCTTTTCTTTGTTTCTTTGAAGTCGAGTAGCATCTTGACAATTTCGTTGCGGTCCGCTTCGTTAGTCTCGCAGTTCTTCTTACCAAGGTTCTTGCGCAACGGAGACTTGATGTCGGTTGCATCAATCAACTGCACATATCCTTTGCGGCGTTCCTCCTTGCGATTGGTTACTATCCAGATGTATGTGCCGATACCTGTATTGTAAAAGTCGTTTTCAGGCATGGCTACGATAGCCTCCAGCATGTCGTTCTCGATGATGTACTGGCGCAAGTTGCTTGCTCCGCTTCCTGCATTGCCCGTAAAAAGTGAGGAACCATTATGCACCTCCACGATTCTCGTACCCATTTCCGTGTCATCCACCATTCGGCTGAGATTGTTGGCAAGAAACAGCATCTGGCAGTCGCCGATGTCGGGCAAGAATGTTATATCCTTGCGATTCTCGCCATTGCCTATGGCGATATTAAAGCGAGAGTCCGTAAACTTTGCCTTTTCTGTCTCCTTCAATCCACGTTTCTTCAAGTCCTCTTTCCACGGAGTGCCGAAAGGAGGATTGGAGATGCAGAAGTCGTATGTTTCACCAGCATGACCGTCACGAGAAACAGTGGAGTCGAAAGCGATATACTCTCGTTCCTCACCAGCGTAGTTGTATTGGAAAGATTTGATATGCCCCGAAATCATAAGGTCTGCCTTGCAAGTGGCATAAGTGTCTGGCAATAGTTCCTGTCCGTAAATGTTGATTGCCACATCTTTCCCCTGTTCCTTGCCAATCTGCTTGATGCGCTCTTGCGCAATGGTGAGTATTCCGCCAGTGCCACAGGCTCCGTCATACACGCTGTATGTCGTAGCCTTAATTTTGTCAGCAACAGGAAGTACGGCAAGGTCGGCAAGCAGCTTCACGTAGTCTCTTGGTGTGAAATGTTCACCAGCCTCTGTCACGTTGTTCTCCTCGTTGAAGCGTCGCAGGAGCTCCTCAAACATCATTCCCACAGTGTGGTTGTCAAGAGCAGGATGCAAGAGATTGCCCTCGCCGTCAAAGACAGGCTTTGAGCTGAGGTTTATTTTGTCGGACGTGAATTTCTCGATGATACTTCCCAAACGCTCCGCTTCCGTGAGGTTGTCAACAACCTGTCGAAGGTGCAGCTTTTCGATGATGTCGAGCACATCCTTGCTATAGCCGTTCAGATATTCAATGAAGTTCATTTTAAGGCGAAGAGGGTCAATCTCGCTTTTCAAAGTCTTCATCGTAAACTTGGAGGTGTTGTAGAATGGGTAGCCAGTAATGTCATACAACACTGGCGCTTGGTTTTCTATCTTGTTTTTGTCAAGCTGTTCTTTCATCTGTATAACAGCATCCTTTGTCGGTTCGAGCAGCACGTCAATGCGGCGCAACACCAACATAGGCAGAATGACCTTCTTGTAATCGCCTTTGTTGAAAGCGTTCACAAGTACGTCATTGGCTATGTTCCAGATAAACGAGAACAAAAAGTTATATTGTGACTGTTCCATTATGTTTTGTCTTTTATTTAGCACTACGTTCATTCTCGTCCGAGATAAGTTCCTTCATATCCACAGACAATATTTGTGCAATTTCAAGAAGCGTTGTAAGGTTTGGTTGGGTACGATTGCACACATAGGCATTGACCGTACTAAAACTCTTGCCCATTTTCTTGGAAAGCCAAGTTTGGCTTATACCTTTCTCCTCTAAAACTGCCTTTATGCGATTTAACTTCATATTTTTATTGCATTTTACCCTACAAAAATAATAATTTATTGCGATAATCTATCATAAATAGGCAAAATTTTAGCATTTTATAAGATGATTTTAGTCGAAGATGCTACAAATCCCACTTTTTATGCTTGTTTTTGAAACTTTATGGTTCTGTTTTTAGGTCTTGGCTTGAAAGCAATGTCGTAATTTACAAAAGAGATAGACAATCAATGTTCACCTCTTAAAAATATGTAAATTAAGAGCAAAAAAGATAGTTTCTCAGATTTTAGATTTATCTTTGCACTCGTAAACAAAGCGTTCTTTGTATATTGCAAAGTTGTGAAAGAAAAAGAATATAGCTCGTTTCTAAATCGTTAGCAGTTACATTCTTCAAAGCACTTAACTCGTTGATATTCAATTAATAAAAGATTTTACTGTGACTCCCCGAATGATAGGATGTTCCCGTCCGTGTCCATCCGGAAAGCGATCGGCGTCCCTTCTTCAAAAGGCATGTGTACGACCGAGAGCGTACCGTCGGCATTGACCTCGATTTTCGGTTTATTGATTTGTCCGGGAAGATTGATATCTTTTATCCATTTCCCGTCAAGGCCGTACATCATGATTTTCTTCCCATAAAAGAGAGAGAGGAATATATGGCCGCCTCGTTCGTCGATACTCCCGTCGTAGATAGTCACCGGATACTCGCCCGGTCCGTTTCCCATTGCACCTATGTTGCAGAGGAATTTTCCGTCCTTGTCGTATAGCTTGACTACGTTGGATTGCTGCCGTACGCAAATGTAGTTATCGCTCACCTCGATCCACCAGGCCTTGAACAGGGCCTCGTCGGAGGTTTCAAAACGCACGATCCGGCAATCTTCGACCAGTTCGCTAAGTGGGATATCAATCGTATCGCCTGCCGCTTTCAGGTCGCAGATGTAAAGCGGGCCGTCCGGGTTTTCGATTATCCTGACACTGCCGTCATCAGTTACCAACGATTTCGGAACGGAGGAATTACAACTTGCAAGGCTTGCCAGAAGGAAAACGATAGCGGGAAGGAATGCTTTTGTTTTCATATTCACGTAGATTTAAGTGATTATAAAAACAAAAGTATGAATAATTCGTAGATACGAACTATTCATACTTATATAATAATTAAATGATTAATGTAAATTAACGGATGAACAACAGTTCCCTATATTTCGGCAGCGGCCACATCTGGTTATCGACCATCAGCTCCAGGTCGTCGATGTGGCTACGGATTTCGTCCAGATAGGGAGCGACGGTATCATGGTAAGCGATCGCTTTGGTACGCAAATCCGTGATACGGTTTGCTTTTTTGCGGGCTTCCACCATTTCGTCCACCATGCGAGTGACGGAACAGATATGTCCGGCAATCTTGCGAACCAGGCGTCGGGGCTCTTCCGACATATCGTCATATTCCGGATATCCGCCGAAAGTCTCTTTCAGCTTGGCGATGTTGTCCAATAGCAATGACTGGTAGCGGACGGCAACCGGGATGATATGGTTGAGCGATAGGTCGCCAAGGACACGAGCTTCGATCTGTACCTTTTTGATATAGATTTCCCATTTCACTTCGTTGCGGGCTTCCAATTCCTTTTCGCTCAGTACACCCGTTTCCTTGAACATCCGGATAACTTCTGGTTTCAGGTAAGCATCGTATTGTAACGGAACGCTGTTTTCGCAATCCAGGCCGCGGCGGGCAGCTTCTTCCTTCCATTCGTCGCCGTAGCCGTTCCCGTCGAAACGGATCGGTTTGGATTCCTTGATATAGGCTTTCAGCACTTCGAAGATGGCGGCCTCTTTGCTCTTTCCTTCGGCACGCAAGGCTTCGACATCCTGTTTGAACTGGCGGAGCTGGTAGGCTACGGCAGAGTTCAGTGCCAACATCGCTGAACCGCAGTTGGCCGACGATCCCAATGCACGGAATTCGAAACGGTTTCCGGTGAAGGCAAAAGGAGAGGTGCGGTTACGGTCCGTATTGTCTAACAGCAGTTCAGGGATCTGTCCGAAGCCGAGATGCAGGCGTTTCTTGTCGTCCACCTCGATAGCGTCTTCGATGGAACAGTTCTCGAACTTATCCAGAATTTCGGTGATCTGTGTTCCTAAGAAGGATGAGATGATGGCGGGAGGCGCTTCGTTGGCGCCCAGGCGGTGCGCGTTGGTAGCCGAAGCGATACTGGCTTTCAGCAAGGCGTTGTATTTATAAACGGCCATCAGCGAGTTGACCACGAATGTGATGAAACGCAGGTTGTCTTCCCGGTCCTTTCCCGGAGAGAAGAGGTTGATGCCCGTATCGGTTCCCATCGACCAGTTGCAGTGCTTGCCCGAACCGTTCACACCCATAAAAGGCTTTTCGTGGAGCAGCACGCGGAAGTTGTGGCGGCGGGAGACACGTTTCATCACCGACATCAACAATTGGTTGTGGTCGTTGGCGAGGTTGCATTCCTCGTAAATAGGCGCTAGCTCGAACTGGTTCGGGGCAACCTCGTTATGGCGTGTCTTGACCGGGATGCCCAACTTGTAGCATTCAGTTTCCAGGTCTTTCATAAACTCCTGTACACGGGAGGGAATGGCTCCGAAATAGTGGTCGTCCAATTGCTGGTTCTTCGCGCTTTCGTGTCCTAAGAGAGTACGTTCCGTCAGCGACAGGTCGGGACGGGCGGAATAGAGGTCTTCGTCTACCAAGAAATACTCCTGTTCCCAGCCTAAATAGGTGATGACTTTATTGACGTCTTCGTTGAAATAATGGCAGACATCTTTGGCTGCCTTGTTCAAGGCTTCGATGGAGCGGATCAGCGGGGTCTTGTAGTCCAGCGCTTCACCGGTATAGGCGATGAATACGGTCGGGATACACAAGGTGTCGTCTACGATAAACGCAGGTGAGGAGGGGTCCCAGGCCGAATAGCCGCGGGCTTCGAACGTGTTGCGCAATCCGCCGTTGGGGAAGCTGGATGCGTCCGGCTCCTGTTGTGCGAGCAGCTTACCGCTGAATTCTTCGATCATGCCGCCGCCGCCGTCATGTTCGACGAATGCGTCGTGCTTTTCGGCTGTCCCGTCGGTAAGAGGCTGGAACCAGTGTGTGTAATGTGTGACTCCTTTTTCCAGTGCCCACATGCGCATGCCGGCAGCCACATGATTGGCTATTTCGCGGTCGATAGGGGTTCCGTTGTCGATGGCATGGGTCAGGGCTTTGTAGGTTTCCTTGGAGAGATACTTTTGCATTGCCTTCCGGTTGAAGACGTTCTCACCATAATATTCGGATACTTTCTGATTGGGAGTAATGGCTTCCACTGCCTTTCGGTTGGATGCTTTCTCCACTGCATTGAAGCGTGAGATTGACATACAGATTGTTTTTATGTTATACCGGCTGCAAAGATACATGCAATTCTCCATGAATGCTTTCATCCGGTAGTTAAAAATAGATGAGTAGGAAACGATTTGTCCCGGCGCATCCCGTTCGGCAATGCACCAGCTTCTCTAAAGCTATGCATTAGGTTGCGTAACCCATAGCTTTAGCCTTCATAAAGCATAGCTTTACGGTAGCCTTTTTGGGGTGTCTGTCCTTTCGAATGAGGGCGTAAATGAAGATTCAAACATTTCATCGCGTGGGATAAATAAAAAAGGTGTATTAAGAAATGATGTTATTGATTATCAGTGATTTATGGTGATAGGTGATAGGTAAACCCCCGTTTCTGTAAAAGTTTAGGAAAAATGAATTAAAAAACGCCGCCTTTAAGGTGACGTTTTTTAATTCAAACTCAGAAAAGTTTTACAAAAAGGCCTTTTCACCTATCACCTATCACCCGATCAGAACAAACTCCAGGCTACTGTCAATCCTGCCATGACGATCGCTACCATGCTCATCAGCTTGATCAGGATGTTGAGGCTGGGACCGGAGGTGTCTTTGAACGGGTCGCCGACCGTATCGCCTACGACTGTCGCCTTATGGGCTTCGCTGCCCTTGCCGCCGTGGTTTCCTTCTTCGATATGTTTCTTGGCGTTGTCCCAGGCGCCTCCCGAATTGGCCATGAAGATCGCCAGAACGAACCCGGTGCTCAGGCCGCCGATCAGCAGTCCGACCACTCCTATCACTCCGAATATCAGACCGGTGAGGATCGGTGCGATGATGGCTAACAGGGAAGGGGTCACCATCTCGTGTTGTGCCCCTTTTGTCGAGATGGCCACGCAACGGGCGTAATCGGGTTCGGCTTTTCCTGTTAGTATTCCGGGGATTTCACGGAACTGGCGGCGTACTTCCTCCACCATGTGTCCGGCTGCCCGTCCGACTGCATTCATTGTCAACCCGCAGAACATGAAAGCCATCATGGAGCCGAGGAACATCCCCGCCAACACCTTCGGGTTCATAAGTGTGACATCATAATAGATCATAAAGTCGGAGAAAGAGGCTTTTGATACCTCGATGGCTTTGCCGTCGGAAAATGTCAGGACTGTTTCGCCCAACCGGAGCAAGCCTATTTTAATCTCTTCCACGTAAGAAGCCAGCAAAGCCAAGCCAGTCAAGGCTGCCGAGCCGATCGCAAACCCTTTGCCTGTTGCGGCGGTCGTGTTGCCTAAGGAGTCGAGCGCATCCGTACGTTTGCGTACTTCTTTGCCCAAGCCGGACATTTCCGCATTGCCGCCGGCATTGTCGGCAATAGGCCCGTAAGCGTCCGTAGCCAAAGTGATCCCTAATGTCGAGAGCATTCCGACGGCGGCGATGCCGATGCCGTACAACCCCATCCCTACATTGTTGAAATCGAAGCCGGAAGCAAAAAGGAACGAACAGATGATCCCGGCTACTACGGCCAGTACCGGAATGGCGGTCGATAGCATGCCCAGCCCCAAGCCGGAGATAATCACCGTTGCCGGTCCGGTCAGTCCGGCCTCTGAAACCCGCTGGGTGGGCTTATAAGACTGGGAAGTATAGTATTCCGTCGATTGGCCGATCACGATCCCTACCAACAATCCGATTATAACCGAACAACTGATCCAGAACCAATTGTCCAACTCTAACAAATAAAGAATGCCGAAAGTGGAGAGGGCGATCAACACGGAACTTAGGTTTGTCCCTATGGCAAGCGCTTTCAGCAGCTCGCGTATAGTCGCATTTTCCTTCGTGCGGACGGCGAAGATGCCGATGATCGACAATACGATCCCGACCGCGGCGATCAGCATCGGCGCCACGACCGCCTTGTATTGCATCTCTACGTCGCCGGACGCCACGAATGCGGCAGCACCCAATGCGGAGGTTGCCAGAATGGAACCGCAATATGATTCGTACAAATCCGCCCCCATGCCGGCCACATCTCCGACGTTGTCTCCCACATTGTCGGCAATGGTTGCCGGGTTGCGCGGGTCGTCTTCGGGGATGCCGGCTTCGACTTTGCCGACCAGGTCGGCTCCGACATCGGCTGCTTTTGTGTAGATACCACCGCCGACACGGGCGAAGAGTGCCTGTGTGGAAGCTCCCATACCGAAGGTCAGCATGGTGGTGGTTATGATGGTCAGTTTATGTGTGGCATCCATCGTTTCTGCCGGAATGCAGATATTCAATAATATGTACCAGAACGAAATGTCCAGCAAGCCGAGGCCGACGACAACCAGCCCCATTACGGCACCGCTCCTGAAAGCAACCTGCAAGCCGCTATTCAAAGACGACCGGGCGGCATTGGCGGTACGGGCGGATGCGTAAGTAGCCGTCTTCATCCCTAAGAAACCGGCAAGACCAGAGAAGAAACCGCCGGTCAGGAAAGCGATCGGAACCCATTCGTTTTGTACTCCGAATCCATACGCCATGATGGAGAACAAAACCACCAGGGCGAGAAACACCGAAGCGACAACCTTGTATTGTTGTTTCAGGTATGACATAGCTCCTTTGCGTACGTGCCGGGCTATTTTTGTCATTAACTCCGTCCCTTCACTCTCTTTCATCATCTGCCTGAAGAAGAACCAGGCAAATACCAGTGCCAGTATGGAGGCTACCGGTATAATCCAAAAAATAGGTGTAATCATAGCAATGAGATTTAAAATTAATACGAATTTAATCGTTTTGACACTTAGCGTCTTACGATCCTTTATTGTTCATCTGTAAATATAACAAAAATAAAGAAGTAGAGAAACTTTTTCGTAAATAATAATGTTTCATTCTAAAAAAAACAGCATATTTGTCACAGAATAAGAATGAAAACGCAAATGACGGAAGAAACGAACCATAATGCCTATAAATTAGGCTTGGCTCTGAGCGGAGGAGGAGCGAAAGGTTTCGCTCATATCGGAGTTTTTAGATTACTGGAAGAATGCGGTCTGAAGCCGGATATCATCGTTGGTACGAGTGTCGGTTCGTTGATGGGTGCTTTGTTTGCCGATGGCTATACGTCCGACGAAATTAAAGAACTCTTTACCGGCCGTGAGTTCTCCGAATTCGCCCAGTTGCAAATCCCGAAATCGGGATTGTTCGACAGCAAGCGGTTCCGTTATTTCCTTCGTCGTCATTTGAGGGCTAAAACGTTTGAAGAGCTGAAAACTCCTTTGGTTGTCGTGGCGACCGATCTTGACAATGGCGAGAGCCATGAGTTTCGTAGCGGCCCCATCGTAGAGGCGGTGACCGCTTCCTGTAGTATTCCGATTATCTTTAGCCCGGTCGTGATAAACGGAGTGCATTATGTTGACGGAGGTCTTTTCCATAATTTCCCGGTTTCGATCATCCGTGAAGAGTGTGAACGTATCATCGGTGTGAATGTCAGTCCCCTTGTCCCGCAAAAGTACAAGCAGACGATTTTCCATATCGCGGAACGTTCCTACCACTATATGTTCCGGGCAAACACGTTGGAGGACCGCGAGATGTGCGATGTCCTGATCGAGGCGGAGGAGTTCGGTATGTATAAGACATTCGATCTGGAAAATGTGGATGAGATCGCGGGTATCGGATATGCTGCGGCGATCCGGGCATTCGAGGTCGTGATAAAAGAAAATAAATATGAAACCTTGGTGAACGCTATTATGGCAAGAAGAAACAACGCCTTGATGCCATAGTTTTTTCCGGAAGTTCCGGTGTTCACCCCAAATATTAACTAAGTTGGCAAATAACGCGATGAAACAGGCAAATAAGATGGTAATATATCAGGTCTTTCCACGTTGGTTTGGAAATATGAAATCATCCCTGGTGAAGAATGGAAGTAAAGTTGAAAACGGAGTAGGAAAGTTTTCGGACTTTACGCCGGTTGCTTTGTCCAAGATTAAGGAGTTGGGAACCACCCATATCTGGTATACCGGAGTGATCGAACATGCAACGAATACTGATTATACGGCTTACCAGATACGAAGAGACCATGCGGCAGTCGTAAAGGGGAATGCCGGCTCGCCTTATGCGATCAAAGATTATTATGATATAGACCCGGACCTGGCCGATAATGTGCCTGACCGTATGAAAGAATTCGAATCGCTGGTCCTGTCTCTTATACACATCTCCGAGCCCACGAGACCGAGGCTGATCTCG
>ERZ1027013.355-NODE-355-length-18351-cov-13.504154_pt1 | contig 18351 bp, 19 predicted proteins | sample MGYA00519446_ERZ1027013 | MGnify/ENA primary metagenome ERZ1027013 (study PRJEB26926, sample SAMN06164699) | human gut metagenome | biome: ENVO:00009003; feature: ENVO:2100002; material: ENVO:00002003 | host: Homo sapiens | place: USA | collected 2012 ... | reverse complement strand
GATATAAGCGGTTTAACTTGAATTCTAAAAATAGATTTTATCAAAATTTCGATTATAATTAAAAAAAATAGGCTCAATTATATTTTACGAATAAGCGGACAAAATATAACAGAGGTGTTATTTGTGAAAATTAAAGGTAAAACCGTTTTTTTTGATAATCCGCCCGTGATTATCGGCAGTGCGGGAGTGTGCGGCAAAAAAGAGGGCGAGGGTCCGCTTGCAAACGATTTTGACGCTATATTTGAAGATACAACAATGGGCTGTGATACCTATGAAAAAGCGGAATCTGCGCTTTTGAATAATGCCGTTGTCAGGGCGCTTTCTAATGCGGGCGTTTCTTCCGCCGATGTCAATTTTATTCTCAGCGGTGATTTGCTCAATCAGTGTATGGGCAGTACATTTGCGCTGAAAGATTTGAACATTCCCACAATCGGTCTGTACGGTGCTTGCTCAACTATGGCACTTTCGCTATCCGTAGGCTCAATGCTCATAGATGGTGGGGCTGATTGCGTTGCGGTTGGTACTTCAAGCCATTTTTGCTCGTCTGAAAGGCAGTTTCGCTATCCGCTTGAATACGGCGGTCAGCGTCCTCCCACAGCGCAGTGGACAGTTACGGGAGCAGGCTGTGCAATCTTAAAGCCGAAAGGGCAGGGTATAAAAGTTAAAGCCGTTTCAATAGGCACTATCTGCGACCTCGGTATCACAGACGCAAACAATATGGGTGCCGCGATGGCGCCTGCTGCTGAAAAGACCATATATGAGTTTTTGCGTGATACAAACAGTCTGCCCGAAGATTTTGATATGATTGTGACGGGCGACCTAGGTTATACAGGCTCAAATCTTCTTTATGAACTGCTTGAAAAGGAACACAGCGTTGATATACGAAATCAGCACAGGGATTGCGGACTTATGATTTTTGACCTTGAACAGCAGGATGTAAACAGCGGCGGTTCGGGCTGCGGCTGCAGTGCCTCTGTTTTGTGCTCGCATATTATGAAGAAAATGAAAGCAGGCGAACTCAAAAAAGTTTTGTTCGTTGCAACAGGCGCGCTTATGTCGCCGACATCAAGTAAACAGGGAAACACCATTCCCGGAGTTGCCCATGCCGTATGGCTTGAAGCGTAAAGAGGTGTTGTTATGGATTTGAAAAATAATATAAAAGTTATCGGCTCGTTTCAAAAAGTCGTAAATTCACTTTATACAGTAATAATGATTATAAGAATTGTTGCTGTTGCGTTTCTTGTGCTTCAAACTCTTCTTCTTATTTTGTCTCCCGATAAAAAATAAAAATCTGTTTCTAAAAGACTTCCTTTCACAATGGGAAGTCTTTTTGTGTTTTGCGGTAAAATGCCTTTTTAAATGTTTTGTTTTGTGGTATTATATCGGCAGAAAAATGTTTTAAAACGGAGATTTTATTATGACAACAGACGAATTATTTATGAAAAAGGCTATTGAATTATCCGCATTGGCAGTTGAACACGGAAACGAGCCGTTTGGCGCAGTATTGGTAAAAGACGGAGAAATAGTTTATACAAATGAAAATCAGATTTATACAGGCTTTGACCCCACTTTCCATGCTGAAATCGGGCTTATCAGACAGTTTTGCAGTGAAACGCATATAACGGACTTGGGTGACTATACTTTGTATTCAAGTTGTGAGCCTTGTTTTATGTGCTCGGGTGCATTGGTATGGGTAAAACTCGGCAGGCTTGTATATGGCGCAAGCGATATGGACTTGTGCGAAATTTTAGGCGCAAAGGGCAGTGAATGCAGTAAACTCGTATTTGAAAATTCACCTCAGGCGCAAACAAAAATTACTGCGGGAGTTTTGAAAGATGAAAGTATAAAGGTTTTGAAATCTTATTTTTCAAACCACGAAAAAGGCTGATTAAATTAATCAGATAAATTTTGCCTTTGATTTTAAATTAATCCACGAAATGTGACTGCGTCACTGTTTTAAATTCTCTTACGCATTATAATTACGATGTAAGCAACGGAAAATATATTTCTTTGCTCAAAATTGTTAAATGATAATGAAAGTGTATATACGGTTATCGCTGTATTTGAAGAGGTGTTAAAATGTTTTTTGATTTATTGAAAAGGCATAATATCAATGAAAAGGTTGAGGAATTCAGCAAAACTGAAAATGCGGTTTTGCTTGATGTAAGAACTGAAGCGGAATACTCACAGGGTCATATACCGCATAGTATTAATATAGATGTTGACAGAATTGAAGACGCGGTGTCTGTTATTTCGGATAAAAATACACCCGTTTTTGTGTATTGCCACAGTGGGGCACGAAGCGGATATGCCGTAAATGCTCTTAAAAGAATGGGGTATTCAAACGCTGTTAATATCGGCGGAATCAGCTCATACAGCGGAAAGCTTGAAACAGGGAGGGGCAACTTATGAAAGTTATTATAGTTGGCGGAGTTGCAGGAGGAGCGTCCTGCGCCGCAAGACTCAGAAGACTTGATGAGAATGCTGAAATTACGATGTATGAAAGAAGCGGTTATATCTCATATGCAAACTGCGGTTTGCCCTATTACATAGGCGAGGTTATTACGGATAAAGAGGAGCTTACTTTGCAGACTCCTGAAAGTTTTTATGACCGTTTCAGAGTTAACGCAAAAGTGCGCCACGAGGTTGTTGACATTGATGCGGATAATAAAACAGTAACTGTTAAAAATCTTGAAACGGGCGAGGAGTTTAAAGATAATTATGACAAGCTTGTACTTTCCCCGGGTGCTAAGGCTGTAAAGCCGAATATCAGCGGTATAGACGGCGAGAATATCTTTACACTTCGTACGGTTGAAGATACCCTGCGCATATATGATTATGTTAAAAAGTCAGGCGCTCAATCAGCAACTGTTATAGGCGGCGGTTTTGTCGGTCTTGAAGCGGCTGAGAATTTAAGGCATCTCGGATTGAATGTAACCCTTATTGAAGCGGCAGAACAGGTGCTGGCAATTCTTGACGGCGACATGGTTTCCCAGGTGCACGCACTTTTCAGAGAAAACGGGATTAAGCTTTTACTCGGAAGCGGCGTTGCAGGATTTGAGAATAACGACGGCAAAACAGTTTGCAAACTTGCAGACGGAAATGAGATTTCATCCGATATGGTTTTGCTTGCAATCGGCGTTGCGCCTGATACCTCTCTTGCTCAAAAGGCGGGCTTAAAAACAGGAATCAAGGGCAGTATTGTTGTAAACGATAAAATGGAAACTTCGGTTGATGATATATATGCAGTCGGAGATGCTGTTGAAATAGAGCATTTTATCACAAAGCAAAAGGCTTTGATTTCTCTTGCAGGACCTGCAAATAAGCAGGGAAGAATTGCGGCTGATAATATTGCAGGCGGTGACAGCAGATACAAAGGAACACAGGGTACATCTGTTATAAAGCTGTTTGATATGACTGCGGCGGCAACAGGTATAAATGAAAGAACGGCAAAGTCTTTTGGCATTGAATTTGAAAAAATTATTCTTTCTCCTTTGTCACACGCAGGATATTACCCAGGCGGCAATGTTATGACAATTAAGCTTTTGTTTGAAAAGAATAGTCAAAAAATCCTCGGTGCTCAGATTGTGGGTTATGACGGCGTTGATAAACGCATTGATGTAATAGCAACTGCAATAAGGGCAGAGATGAAAGTCGGCGACCTTGCTGAATTGGAGCTTGCTTACGCACCACCGTATTCCTCTGCAAAGGACCCTGTTAATATGGCAGGTTTTATTGCACAGAATTTGATAAGCGGCAAGGTAAAGCACTTCTATTATGAGGATTTAACTGCTCTTTCAAAAGACGAAGATGCGTTTTTGCTTGATACGAGAACGCCGTTTGAATATAAACAAGGTCATGCAGAAGGCTTTGTAAATATTCCCGTAGACGAATTGCGTGAACGAATTGATGAAATCCCTGCGGATAAACGAATTTATGTTATGTGCCAAAGCGGACTTAGAAGTTATGTAGCCACACGAATTTTATCAAATCTCGGTTACGACTGCTATAATTTTGCAGGCGGATACAGATTTTATTCAATTATTGAAAATGAAAAACTTGCGAGCAAAAGCGCTTATTCCTGCGGAATGGATAAGTGATTTTGTTTGACCAAATAATAAAGCAACCCCGTTCACATTTAAAGTGAACGGGGTTGTTGTTTTGTTTAATTATTCTGTTAATACTCCTGAGCTATCAGATTTCTTATTTCTTCCTCAGCCTGCTGAACTTCAAAAAGAAATTCTCTTGACGATACTCTGAGAGCGCCGTTTCCTAAAATTATAAGCTGTTCGAGTGCGTCTGATGTTACAACTCTGACCTTATTGTTTTTCGCAAGTTTATATGACGCTTTTTCTATATACATATCGGCAGTTTCAGCCTCTTTTGTATAAACAATGGTTATGTTGTTGAATTTCTCAACCTCTCCTGTGTTACCCTTTACCTTATAAGCGTCAAAAACTACGATGACCTCACATTTTTTATAACCCTGATAATTGCAGAGTATGTTTATCAATGTGTTTCTTGCGGAGTCAATATTATCTTTTGCAAGGTCTTTTAGATTATCCCACGAGAAAACAACATTATATCCGTCTACAAGCAGATACTCCGTGCCCTCATATCTCGGCGGGCGTTTTCCTTTGTATTGGCTTTTTTCCGTGCTTTCGGTAAATGTAAAATGAGCAGGCACTGCATTGTTTGAACGCTTTTTAATAGGGCCGTATGTCTTTTCAAAAATCTGCATAAGCTCTTTGTCAAGCGCAAAAAGATTATCTGTATTTTTGCAGTTTTCAAATGTTTTTCTTATGTTTACTGAAACAGCCTGCTTTTCGGGAGAAGAAAGCGCACTCGGCAGGTGCATATGGCTTTTTACTTCGTCCCATTTTACATTATATCCTGCTCCGTGCGAGCAGAAAACAGAGCCGCACGGATTGTCCGTATCCGCATCGCAGTCATAACCTATTTCGGCAATAACCTCGTCTGTGTTATGGCACGGCTCATAGCCTTTTAAGCTGTAAATGAGTTTTCCTCTTCCGCGCGTATATTGCACAACATCTCTTGCGTAATCGTGCATTGTTGAAACGGGTGCCGTTCCGCTGATAACAGCACAGTCGCCGATTGTTTCAGGCGGATTGAAATTGCCATGCATACGCTGAATATCAGCCATGGCACGCCCTACATTTTCACTCGGCACCTCAAGGGTGAACTCATAAATCGGCTCAAGCAGAATACTTTTTGCCGAGCGCAGTCCCTGCCTTACCGCTCTGTAAGTAGCCTGCCTGAAATCGCCGCCCTCAGTATGCTTTGCGTGCGCCTTTCCTGAAACAAGATTTATTTCCATATCCGTTATTGGCGAGCCTGTCAGGACACCGATATGCGTTTTTTCGTAAAGATGTGTTAATATCAGCCTTTGCCAGTTCTTATCAAGTAAATCTTCCTTGCACTGAGTTTTAAATACAAGTCCGCTGTCTCTTTCGGCAGGCTTCAAAATAAGGTGTACCTCAGCATAATGGCGCAGGGGTTCAAAATGACCTATTCCCTCAACCGTATCCGAAATTGTTTCTTTATACAAAATACTGCCTTTTGAAAAAGTTGCGTTTATACCGAATCTTTCAGCTATTATTGACTGCAAAACTTCAAGCTGAATTTCGCCCATTAGCTGAACATGGATTTCTCCGAGCCTTTCGTTCCACATAACTCTCAGCTGAGGGTCTTCATTTTCAAGAATTTTCATTTTTTCAAGGGCGGTGTGTGCGTCTATATCCTTGGTAAGCTGTAAACTGTATGTCAAAACAGGCTGAAGAACGGGAAGCCCCGTATTCTTTTCGGCACCCAGACCGTCTCCAGGTCTTGCAAATGTAATTCCCGTAACGGCGCAAATCGTTCCTGCCTGAGCTTCATCACACACAGTAAATTTGTCACCCGAATATATTCTTATCTGATTTACTTTTTGAGAATCTGTATTTTTATCTGATTGCAGAATTTCTTTTACTTTAAGACTGCCGCCCGTAACCTTTAAAAAAGTCAGCCTTTGCCCCTTATATTCAGAAATTTTGTAAACCTTTCCTGCAAAGTCTGCTTTATATTGCGGCATTTCGGTATAGCCGCTGAGACAATCCATTAAATCTTCTATACCGTCAAGCTTTAAAGCAGAGCCGAAAAGGCAGGGGAAGATTTTTCTATCTTTTATACATTGAGCAATATCGCTCTTTTGAAGCGTATCGTTTTCATAGTAGCTGTTTAAAAGCTTTTCGTCGCAAAGAGCAATGCTTTCATAAAAATCCGCTGTGTTTTGGTCGTTGAAGTCTATACAGCCTGAGCTGAATTTTGTTTTCAGTTCTGTCAGCACACGCTCTTTGTCTGCGGAGTCAAGATCCATCTTGTTGATGAAAATAAAGCAGGGGACATTATATTTTGCAAGCAGTTTCCACAGCGTTTGGGTGTGGCTTTGTATACCGTCCGTAGCGCTCAAAACTAAAACTGCATAGTCAAGAACCTGAAGCGTGCGTTCTGTTTCGGCGGAAAAATCCACATGTCCCGGTGTGTCAAGCAGGGTGAAATGCGTGTCGTTATATGAAAATACCGCTTGTTTTGAAAAAATCGTTATTCCTCGGTCACGCTCAAGTGAAAAGGTGTCAAGAAATGAATCCTTACGGTCAACCCTGCCAAGCTTTTTTATACTTCCCGACTGATACAGCATAGCCTCGGAAAGTGTTGTTTTTCCCGAATCGACATGGGCAAGAATACCAATTACGATTTTTTTCATCTTTTCACCTCCGCTGAAATAATTTTATACATTATAGCACAGCGGAGTTTTGTTGTCTATTTGCTTTTAATTAATATCTTAACTTTACATTGCTTTGTCAATGTGATAATATATTTTGCAAAGGCTGGTGAAAAAATGAAACCGTTGAAACAAAAGAAAATGTATAATGTTGAAGTTGTTAGATTTGTATTTTCTTTAATTATCGTTTATTATCATATACTTCATGCCAGTATTATGAATTATACCGGCGGCGCTCATATTTACGAAACATTGTCTGCTAATAATAAACTCGGCAGTTTAATTAATGTTGCGTTTTTTATGCTCAGCGGATATTTTTTATATCAATCGTATAAAGCTAAACCGCAGCGTTCCGTTAAGGAATTTGCTTATTATAAAGTGGCGAGACTGTGGCCTGTTCTCTTTTTTTCATTTGTGATAGGGGTTATATTTTTTAATTACGGCACATACACTTCCTTTTTTAATTCGCTTTTCCTTCAGTGCATAGGAATTTCTTTTGATTATCAAGGTATTACATGGTTTGTTTCTCCAATGTTTTGGGTGCTGATTTTTTATTTCGTTTTACTCAAAACTTTTAAAGACCATAAAAAACTTAATGTGTTTATAGGCGTAATTGTATATTTTTCATTTGTTTATAATCTTAATGCTACAAACGGCGGTTTTGGCAGAGAAACGGTTGGCGGATTTATTAATCTTGGATTGTTAACTGCTCTTTCCTGTATTGGTCTGGGATATTTAATAGGAGTTTGTGTTGACAGCTTCTTATCTCTCGATTCTGTAAAGAATTTTCAGCCTAGCAAATTGCAATCGGCTGTAATAACTTTAATTATATCTGTTTTAGAAGCTGCAAGTTTCGGATTTATTGTTTATTTCACTGCTTTTTCAAATAAAACTTATAAAAATAAATTTACATTTGTGATAGTGTTTTCTCTTTTGCTGTTATGTATGATTTCTGGGAAAGGCATTCTCTCAAGAATTTGCAACAACAAGTTTTTAGGCGGACTTGGCAAATATTCTTATTCAATCTATATAATGCAGCAGATAAGTTTTTATATTCTTCAAAGAACATTGTGGCAAAACACGGATTATGTTCAGCATCATGCATACAGATGCCTTGCAATTTCGGTAGCTTTTTCTGTGCTGGTAGGCATTGTTGTTTATTATGTCATTGAAAAACCGTGTGCCGTTGCATTTAAAAAATTCGGAAAGAAACTTTTTGCAGTCAAAAGAACAGCAGAAAATTAATATTTCTATTATTCAATCGGCGTTATTTTAACGCCGATTTTTTTGTTTATTTATAAAATTAGTCATTATGCAATATTCGTAATAAGTTTTGTTATTTAAATTAACTAAAAGAAAAAATATTTTTTGTTACTCTTTTGAATTGACCATATTATTGTCTGTATGTTATAATTATTTTATATTTTGGCTTTATGAAATAATAAAGGAGGAATTATTTTGAAAGAAGCAAAGGCAATGGCGTATGTTAATATGTACGGTGTTTTGGCAACGCTTGAAAATCTTTGTGAAATAGATGACGAGGCAAAATCAATTCTTGCCACATTGAAGTCACCCGTTTCACTCTGTTTTGATGTTGCTGACGGACCCTGCGGAACATTCCATTTTTCCAAGGACGGATGTAAATTTACAGAGGGCTCTGACGGCTGTACATGTAAAATGAGCTTTAAATCACCCGAAAAGTTCAATCAGCTTATTGATGAGAGCAAACCGGGTATTCCTACAAAGGGAGTTGTGCAGGTGCTTTCATTCCTGCTCGGGCCTTTTACAAAGCTTACTGACCGCCTTACAAAACTTTTAAGACCGTCAGAAGAAGACCTCAAAAACAGAGCATTTTTTGAGGAATCAACAATCCTTACTTTTTATACCATTGCAGGCGCTATTTCGGCTCTTGCTAATTCCGATTCAATTTCAAAACACACGGCTCAGGCAACTGTTGACGGCAAGGTTGTAATGGGTATTAAAGATGTTTGCCACGCAACGATTGTTATTAAGCACAGCCATTTTACAACAGTTAAGAGCAAGGCTGAAAACCCCAGAGCAATTATGGAGTTTGCTGATATAGACCTTGCATACGGTTTGTTTACAGGCTCTGTTTCAACTATTGCGGAGTTGTGTAAGGGCAATATTTATATGGCGGGAATGATAAGTATGGTTGATAACCTTAACCGTATTTTAGACAGAGTTGCCGCTTATCTCGGTTAAGTTGGAGGCATAGATATGAGTAAATTTCCTGAATATAAACACGAAAAAAGCCAGGAGTGGTTTAACAGAGCATTGAATGCTATCCCCTCAGGCGTTTACGGCCATCTCGGCCCGAGTGAAGGACTTTTCCTTCCGATTACAAAATGGCCTCTTATGAGCGACCATGCAAAGGGTACATATTTCTGGGATGTTGACGGCAATAAGTATCTTGACCTTATGTGCGCATACGGTCCCAATGTTCTCGGCTACTGCGATGATGATGTTGACGCTGCCGCTATGGAACAGCTCAGACGCGGCAACTGCACAACTTCTCCGTCTTATAAAATGGTTGAGTGCGCAGAAATGCTCAAGGATACAGTTGCATCTGCTGATTGGGCTTTCTTTATGAAGAACGGCTCTGACGCAACAACATTTTCAGTTATGTGCGCAAGAGCACATACAGGTAAAAAGAAGATGTTCTTCCTCAAGGGATATTACCACGGCGATTTCCAGTGGGCTCAGAAGATCGACTATCCCGGTATTCTCCCCGAAGAGGTAGAGAATAATGTTGTTATTCCGTGGTTCAACCTTGAAGCGCTTCAGCAGGCTTATGATGAGTGCGGCGGCGATGTTGCAGGTCTTATTGCTCAGCCTTATGACCACGGCAACTTCAAAGATAACGAGTGCGCTACAAAAGAATACTGGCAGGCTGTTCGTAAATTCTGCGATGAGCACGGTATGGTTCTTATTTTTGACGATGTTAGAACAGGTTTCAGACTTGATCTTGCAGGTTCAGACCATTATTACGGAATTAAGGCAGACTTGATTTGCTTCTGTAAAGCTCTCGCTAACGGATACAATATGTCTGCTCTTTGCGGCGGCGAGCATATGAAAGCTACTGCTTCTTCCGTTACATATACAGGTTCTTACTGGATGAGTGCAGAGCCTTTCGCAGCTTGTCTTGCGTGTATTCAGAAAATGAAAAAGCTTGATGTTCCGAATATGTTCCGCAAAATAGGAACAGAGCTTACACAGGGCTTTTCTGACGCTGCTGCTGAGCACGGCTTCAATCTTGTTGTATCAGGTGAGCCGGCGCTCTTCTATCTCAGAATAGCTAATGATGACAGCCTTATGCTTCATCAGGAATGGATTGCAGAATGTGTTTCAAGAGGTCTTTTCCTTGCTTCTCACCACAACCACTTTATCAACGCCGCTATTACTGACGAGGATGTAAAGCTTGCTATTGATATTGCTGAGGACGCTTTCGGCGTTGTTGCTGCAAGACACCCTGAAATTGAGGGACTTAAATAATCGATAGATAAAATCAATTAATAAATAAACTGCGATAACAGTATTATTTTAAGGAGGAAAATTTATGCCAGCTAATTACAAGCCATTTGATAAAGAAGAATGGCTCCGCCTTGAAAAAAAGGCGGATGAGTTGAGACGCCTTGCCGTGCAGACAACGATTTGGGGAAATTCGGGTCATATCGGCGGTGCTTTGAGCGCAATGGACGCCATGACTATTCTTTATCACCGTTTTATGAAACTCGATGTCAATAATCCCGATATGGAGGACAGGGATCGTTTCGTTCTCTCAAAGGGTCATGCTGCGGTAGGTTATGCTCCCGTTATCTGTGACTACGGATTTATGGACATTGAAGGTCTTCATAATTTCAACCTTACAGGTTCTAAATTCGGTATGCACCTTGACTGCAATAAAATCAAGGGCATTGACTGCTCAAGCGGTTCACTCGGTCACGGACTTTCTCTTGCGTGCGGTTTTGCGCTTGCAGGCAGAGTAAAGGGTATCGACTATATGAACTATGTTCTTACAGGCGACGGCGAACTTAATGAAGGCTCAAACTGGGAAGCTGCAATGACAGCGGCACAGTTCAAGCTTTCAAATATCGTTGTTCTTGTTGATAACAACAAGTGTATGATTGACGGCAGAGTTGACGATGAAATGAAAGTTGAGCCTCTTGATGATAAATTTGAGGCTTTCGGCTTTATTGCTCAGCGTATTGACGGCCATAATATGAAAGAACTCAATGATGCAATTGAAAATGCAATAAACAACCATAAAAACGGCGGCGATAAACCGTATGCTATTATTATGGACACATTCAAGGGTGCAGGCGTAGACTTTATGCAGGATGATTATCATTGGCATTACGGCGCTCTTGACGATGAGAAATCAAAGCAGTGCTACGACAGCCTTGACAAATATTATGCTGCAAGAGTTGCACGCGTAGAAAAGGAGGACTAAGCTATGGCAGGCGGAATGACTTATACAATGACTGAAACTTCCAAACTCTCAACTGCGGAGTATTACGGAAGAGCGCTTTGCGAGCTCGGTGCAGAACACCCCGATGTTGTTGCCCTTACGGCTGACCTTGCAAAGTCAACTAAAATCGGTATGTTCGGTGAAAAATTCCCCGATCGTTTCTTCAATGTCGGCATAGCAGAGCAGAATATGTTCGGCGTTGCTGCCGGTCTCGGCAAAAACGGACTTATTCCTTTTGCTTCAACATTTGCTATTTTTACAGCTGCCCGTTCTCTTGATCAGATTCATACTGACATCTGTTATCAAAATGTACCTGTAAAAATTATTGCAACCCATGCAGGAACATCATTCGGTCAGGCTGGTTCAACCCACCATTCACTCATTGATATGGCTTGTATGAGAAGCCTTCCGAATATGACTGTTATCTGCCCCTGTGACGGCGCTGAAACATATCATGCCGTTAAAGCCGCTTATAATACAGACGGCCCTGTTTACATTCGTATTAACAGAGGTTTTGACCAGATTATCTATAAAAACCTTGAAGACTGCGACTTTGAAGTAGGCAAGGCAAAGGTAATGAACGAAGGTACTGATATTACTGTTATCGCATGCGGTTCTTGCGTATATCAGGCAATGCAGGCTGCTCAGATGGCAGATGCAGACGCAGGCATCAAAGTTCGTGTTATCAATATGCACACAATTAAGCCTATTGACGAAGAGGCTATTATGTCTGCTGTTATGGACACAAGAAGAATTATCACCGCTGAAGACCATACAGTTATGGGCGGTCTCGGCTCAGCTGTTGCTGAGGTTGTTGCTAAGAGCGGTAAGGCTTGCGCATTCAAGATGCTCGGCCATCAGGACGCTTTCTCAACAATCGGTCTTCACGAAGATCTTATGTCAATCGCTAAGATAGACTCAAACGGTATTGCAGAGGCTATTGCTGAAGTAATGCATCAGGATTTTGAAGCAGACGACGCATGGGACGATGAATTCTAAACCTTTTGTGTTTTAAATCTGTTTTAAGAAAGGAATGTGTTATTTATGGCAAGCGATGTAACCCGTTATACTAACAAAGTATTTATTGCCGGTGCGTTGCCGCTTATGAAAACCATAGCAACGGATGTTCCCGAACTTGCTAAAAAGTTTGAGGGCGTAGACGCTGTTTACCAGGTTTCAGCAAAGGTTAATGCGCAGGATAAGGAAGCGGTGCATTTCGTAGTTGAAAACGGCGAGTGGAGCTGTAAACTCGGCGAGTATTTCGGTCAGAAAAGAATTGACGCAGAGCTTGAGTTTTCTTCTATGGAAAAAATGAACGCCTTTATGAAAGGTGATATGACAAAGCTTCCAAAAATGAAAATCAAATCATTTTCAAAATTCGTAAAGTTTATGGCTGTTTTGCTTAAAATGAGCAGCCTGCTTGGAATAAAAGAGCCTCCCGAGGATGAGCAGCTTGCACTTCTTTTGTGTAAACTTTACTTTTATCTTCTTTCAAGCGGTATCAGCCAGCTTAACAAAATGGGGCACCCTGAGATTCACGACTGGGCAGCAAAAAGCCCCGACCGTGTTTATCAGTGGGCTGTTGAAGGTCATCCCGAATGCACGGCGTATCTTCGTGTAAAGGCAGGTAAGTCTCGTGCAGGCAGAGGAGAATATAAGCGCTCAAAGCCGTTCTTCTGTATGAAGTTTGATACGGCTCAGCACGCTCTTATGATACTTCTTGGAACAGGCGATATGCTCCAAATGACTAAGGATAAGCAGCTCATTATGGAGGGCGCTCCCGAATTTGGTGCAATGATAGGCAATTACATGATGATTGTCGGCGATCTTGCTACCTGATATTACTTATTACAGACGGCGGAATTCTCCGCCGTCTTTCTTTTTATAAATTCATTAAATATTCGTTTTCATTGTATTGATTTTATTAGAATTGCTGATATAATATGATTGGAAAAGTAATAATACTTTTTTAACAAACTATATTATAAATTATACAGAGGCGATAAATAATGGGAATTTACAGAAGAAAAACTAAAATTATCTGCACTATCGGACCTGCTTCTTGCGGCGAAGAGGTTCTTGAAAAGCTTATGCTTGCAGGTATGGATGTTGCAAGATTTAACTTTTCACACGGTGAGTATGAAACATTTGAAAAATGGTTTAGAAATGTTGAAAAAGTAAGAGAAAAGCTCGGCATTCCCGTTGCAACTTTGCTTGACACAAAAGGCCCCGAGGTAAGACTCGGCTGTTTTGAAAACAAAAACGGTGTTGAGCTTAAAGACGGCCAGAAATTTACTCTTACAACCGATGAGGTTTTGGGCGACGAAACAAAATGCTCTATTTCTTACAAAGGGCTTGTTAACGATGTGAAAAAAGACACCGTGATTCTTATTGATGACGGTCTTATTTCATTGCGTGTTGACTCGGTTGAAAATCACGATATTAACTGCACCGTTGTTGACGGCGGTCATATTTCCGATAAAAAGGGCGTTAATGTTCCGAATGTATCTCTTGCTCTTCCGTATCTTTCTGAAAAAGATATGCAGGACCTTAAATTCGGCGCAAAAATGGGCTATGATTTCATTGCCGCTTCATTCTGCAGAACGGGCGCCGATATAATTTATCTGCGTGATTTCTGCCACGCTCTCGGCTGGAACGATGTAAGAATTATTGCTAAAATTGAAAACAACGAGGGTGTTGAAAATATAGACGGAATTATCAAAGAAGCCGACGGCATTATGGTTGCAAGAGGTGATATGGGCGTTGAGATTCCGTTTGAAAAAATCCCCTCAATTCAGAAAATGATTATTGAAAAAGTATTTGCGGCAGGTAAAATTGTTGTTACTGCAACACAGATGCTTGAATCTATGATAAACAATCCCCGCCCGACAAGAGCGGAAATTACAGATGTTGCAAACGCTATTTATGACGGCACATCGTCTATAATGCTTTCGGGTGAAACAGCAATGGGCAAACACCCCGTTGAAGCGGTTAAAACAATGGCTCTCATTGCAAAAACAACAGAGCAGGATATCAACTATATCGAGCGTTTTGAAAAATTTGCTCCAAAGCATCTTCCGGGCGATATTACATCGGCTATTTCACACGCTACGGTTACAACTGCTCACGACCTTAACGCACGAGCTATCATTACAGTAACAAAGAGCGGCACAACTGCCCGCCAGATTTCAAAATACAGACCGCACTGCCTTATTATTTCCGCAACAACAAGCGAAAAGGTGCGCCGTCAAAACAATCTTTCATGGGGCGTACTTCCCGTTATGTGCGATGAAAAGTCAAATTCTGATGAACTTTTCGAGCACGCTGTTGAGGTAGCCAAGAAAACGGGTTACATTGAAAAAGGCGATGTTGTTGTAATCACGGCAGGTATTCCTCTCGGACAGAGCGGTACTACCAATATGCTTAAAGCTCACGAAGTTGAATGAGGTTATTATGAATAAAAAAATTGTAAAAATCATCGTAGTGTGCGTTATACTCATAGCTATCATTGCCGCAGGCTTGTATGCTTTTAACAAAATAAACAGCGATATAAACGGCACTGAAAAAGGCGAGCCTGTAAAATATACTCTCGTTATTGAATCACAGGATTTTCAGTATGAGATTTCGCAGATGCTGAAAAATAATAATATCGTTGTTGACGATTCAATATGGTCTCTTTGGATGGATAAGCATTATCCTGATTTTACCTATATCAACGGCGAGTATTATATGACTTCAGATATGAGTTATGAGGAGATTGCTCAGAAACTTCAAAATCCCGATATAAGCCACAAAATTGTTTCTGTGTGCATACCCGAGGGATATAATGTTTTCGATATTGCAAAAACTCTTGAAGAAAACTCAATCTGCTCAAAAGATGATTTTTACGCCGCCGTTTCAAAAACAGACGGATATGATTATGACTGGCTTGCAGATTTTCCGCAGGACAGAGAAAATATAGGCTTTATTCTTGAGGGCTTTTTGTTCCCTGCAACATATGACTTTGCAATGAACAGCGATGCCGAGGTTATCGTTGACAAAATGCTTGCCGCGTTTGATGACAGACTGTCTGACGATATGCTCGAATACTGCTCAAAAAATAATATGTCGCTCTATGAGTTCATCACCCTTTGTTCAATAGTTCAGGAGGAAGCGCTTACTGACAGCAGTGCGGAAAACATTGCTTCCGTATTGATTAACAGGCTTGAAAAGGGAAGCAAGCTTCAGTGTGATGTAACATATTTTTACGCAAAAAATCTCCTTGATTACGGTTTTTCAAGGGAAACCTATGATTCTTATTACACTTACAGATGTCCTGCTCTGCCGAGCGGGCCTATAACAAATTCGGGTATGAATATTGTTGAGGCAGTAATCAAACACCCCGAAACTGATTATCTTTTCTTCTTCTCAGACCTCAACGGCGAATTCCATTTTGCCGCAACAGGGGAGGAGTTTGAAAAACTCAAACAGCAGTATCCGTGGAAATAACTGCGAAAGAAAGGAATGATTTGAATGTCTAAATGGGATGAGGATTATCTCGGACTGTGCAGGCGTATTTTAAACGAGGGCGTGCGTGTCGTAAACAGAACTGGCGTTGATTCAATCAAAGTGCCGTCCCACCATTTTCATTTTGATTTGGAGCAGGAATTTCCCATACTTACAACAAAACAGCTTTTTTTAAGACAGGCTGTTCTTGAAATGCTGTGGATATATCAGGCTCAGTCAAACGATGTTAGATGGCTTCAAGAGCGTGATGTAAAAATTTGGAATGAATGGGAGATAGATGACGAGGGTTATTGGAACGCCACTCAGCTTCTGCCCGATGAAAACGGAAATCTTGTAAAGCAGAAAGTGCATAAATTCTTCGGCAAAGAATATGCGCATACTATCGGTACTGCGTACGGATATATTGTAAATAAATTCCAAATGACGCAGAACCTTATTGATAAAATCAAAAACCACCCTGAGGACAGGCGTATGATTATGACGCTGTGGCAGAACGACTATCTTGACACGGCTGTTTTGCCAAGCTGCGTTTGGAGCAGTGAGTGGGATGTTACTGACGGAAAGCTCAACTGCTGGGTGCATCAGCGTTCCTGCGATGTGCCGCTCGGTCTGCCGTTCAATGTAACGCAGTATGCCGTTCTTCTGTGTATGCTCGCTCAGGTTACCGGCTTAAAACCGGGAACTATTGACTGGAGCATTAAGGATGCTCATATTTATGTAAACCAGGTTGACGGAATTAAAGAGCAGCTTAAAAGGCTTGACGAATCAGGCTCTCTTCCTGCGCCCAAGCTTTGGCTCAATCCTGATGTTGACGATTTCTTTCAGTTTGACAACAGCAGGGACTGCAAGGATGTTAAGCTGATAGATTATAACCACCTCGGAAAAATCTCTTTTCCGATAGCACAGTAAATAGGAGTAAATATGTCTGTTTCAATGATTGCCGCAGTCGGCAGAAATAATGAGCTTGGAAAGGATAACGAGCTTATATGGCGTTTTCACGCCGATATGGTGTTTTTCCGTGAAACCACAACGGGATGCGCCGTTATTATGGGAAGAAAGACTTTTGAATCTCTCCCAAAAGTTCTGCCGAAAAGAAAGAACATTATAATTACGAAAAATCAAGATTACACCGTTGACGGAGCGTTTGTTGTGAGCGGTATTGAAGATGCACTCAACGAATCAGGCGGCGAAAAGGCGTTTGTAATAGGCGGTTCAAGTATCTACGAGCAGTTTTTGCCGTATGCCGATGAAATGTATCTTACGGAAATTGACGCTGAATGTGATACGGCAGACGCTTATTTTCCTGATTTTGATAAATCAGAATGGAACAGAACGGTGCTTGCTGAAAATGAGGAAAACGGCGTGAAATTTTCTCATGTTCTTTACACAAAAAAATAAATTTTTATTGACAAAGGGTGTTTGTTGTGTTACTATATTTCCACAACAAAGAAGAACATTATACCCGTTCTCCCCTTAAGCGTCAGTAAAAAGGGCAATATTTCATTAATTGACTTATTGAAGTGCGGGCATTTTATGTTCGCACTTTTAATTTTTTTAAAGAGGTGTTATTTATCAGCAAGGAAACTCCGCAGCTTAACGGTGAAATCAAAGATAAGGAATTGCGTGTTATCACGGCAGACGGTGAACAGCTCGGCATTATGAGCGCTAAAGAGGCTCTCAACGAGGCTGAAAAGAGAGGACAGGATCTTGTTAAAATCGCTCCTCAGGCAAAGCCGCCCGTTGTTAAGATAATGGATTACAGCAAATTCCGCTATGAGCAGGCTAAGCGTGAAAAAGAAAACCGCAAAAAGCAGAAGGTTGTAGATACTAAAGAAATCCGCCTTTCTCTCAATATTGATGTCGGCGATTTCAATACAAAAGTGAATCAAGCTAAAAAGTTTCTTTCAAAGGGCGATAAACTCAAGGTTTCCATCCGCCTTCGCGGCAGGGAAATGGCTCATTCCGATATCGGTGTTGCCAATATGGAAAGATTTGTTGAGGCGCTCGGCGAGGATATTAATGTTGATAAAGCTCCCAAGCTTGAGGGCAGACAGATTCTTATGTTTGTTTCCCAGAAAGCGGCTAAGTAAGTATTTTTAACAATGGAGGAATAAATTATGCCAAAGATTAAGACACACAGCGGCGCTAAAAAGCGTTTCAAAACAACAAAAAGCGGCAAGGTAAAGCGTTCTCATGCTTATACCTCTCACATCCTTACAAAGAAATCAACAAAGCGTAAAAGAAATCTTCGCAAAACTGCTGTGGGCGATGTAACAAACCAGAAGCAGATGAAGAGACTTGTTCCTTACAAATAAAAAGATTTCACACACTTTTTGAGTGTATATAGGGATAATATTATATCAACTATTTTCGGAGGTATTAAGTTATGGCAAGAGTAAAAGGCGCTATGGCCACTCGTAAAAGAAGAAAGAAAGTTTTAAAAGCAGCAAAGGGTTACTACGGCAGTAAGCATCGTCTTTTCAGAACAGCTAAGCAGGCTGTAATGAAGAGCGGTCAGTATGCATACTGTCTCTTATACACATCTCCGAGCCCACGAGACCGAGGCTGATCTCGT
>ERZ1027013.334-NODE-334-length-19123-cov-6.365796_pt1 | contig 19123 bp, 20 predicted proteins | sample MGYA00519446_ERZ1027013 | MGnify/ENA primary metagenome ERZ1027013 (study PRJEB26926, sample SAMN06164699) | human gut metagenome | biome: ENVO:00009003; feature: ENVO:2100002; material: ENVO:00002003 | host: Homo sapiens | place: USA | collected 2012 ... | reverse complement strand
CTGAAGATGATGGAGGTCATGCTGGCCAAAAAACTGCCCATGAGCAAGCTGGCTGTGCCGCTGAAAATCTACCCGCAGGTGTTGGAGAATGTCCGTGTGACCGACAAGAAAGCTGCACAGAACGACCCGGCAGTGCAGGCAGCAGTCAAGGCTGTGGCAGAAGCACTGGGCGATACCGGCCGTATCCTTGTCCGTGAGTCCGGCACGGAGCCTCTGGTGCGCGTAATGGTGGAAGCCCCTGACCATGATACCTGTCAGAAGTACGTCTCTCAGGTCGTGGAGGTCATTAAGGATAAGGGCTACGCTGTCTGAACGTGGGTAGTAAATACAGGTTGATGTATATTTCACTGTTACCCTTGAAAACTAATTTTTAAAGGATTATATTTGAGCCGTGGGAAGTTTCTCACGGCTTGCTTTGTACACCTCTATGAGATGGACGGCAGACAACTCTTATTATCATATAAGCGGCTAGGATACAGAACGCATCATAATCTCTATATTGCCATGCTTACATATCATAAAATCTTCAAGGCTACCAACAACCTATCAATCTGCCTATCGAACCCAGAGCCAATTGCGGCCTGTAATGATGAATTTTTGCTTCGTCTTACAGAAGCTAAAAACAAAGGCGAACTTCATGAAGCAAAAGTCTCTATATTGAAGGACTTTCAGACTATTTATGCCTTTGATGTAACCGATGCTGAATTCCCGGAACCTGTTGGCCACTTTTCAAAAAAACAGGGGGAAGATGGATTTTTACAGGAAAAACGTGAATTTGTAAAGAAAAGAATTTTACTACAGGACGTATGGTTCTATTTGGGAAATACCTTTGGAGAATATCATGTATATAAGATTAATACAGAAGGCTCTCTTCCGGTAATTGAAGGGAAAAGACTAGCCATTAATTACAGAGAAATCTACTGTAAGGCGCTGGAAGACTATGTGGAAACAATCAGAAATGGAAACAAACATGCTATCGCAGCATCCTTTATTCTTCCCGCTTTGATTGAGCAAAGCCTTGGAATGACCTTACAAAACCGGATGTTAAGAAAATGTATGGCCGAAGTGAAAGAGTTATCGGAGGAAGAATCAAAACTGCTGACTCCCTTTCATGGTGAAAGCCATATCTTCTATGGCTCGGAAGAGTACATTATGGGTAAAGTCTATAAACTCTTTGTGAGAAAAGGTGTGTTAAAGGACTCTCCGGATAACGAGATAATATTGACTGGAAGTAGCCGAAGAAAGAGAAGAACACTGGGAGGGTTGATTAGTTCTCGGTATGCCAAAGAAGAGATGCTACCGGAGTATTATGAGTTGATGAAGGATATCTTTATTAAACTCAACATCCGAAATTGTATCATGCATGGGCTGGGGGAATCATTTGACTATTTGGATCGTGGAATCGCCGCCATTATGTTCCAACTGTTGTGGGATATAAGTGGTGGAGAGGTATTTCAAGCGGAAGTGTGAAGAATGTGGAGGTAAAAAGTTATGTCACTTAATACTTATTTGGATAATACTGCATCAAACTTGATTATTAAAGGCGACGAAAAAGATGCTATTGCCAAATCTCTAGATGTCTTTAAATCACGGATGGAGAATTACTTCTTTTGGAATGAAACAGTAAACTTAAAAGAAATCAAAGTATTTGGGTCTTATGCGCGTGATACAGATTTGCCACAAGCAATTGATAGCGGAACCGATGTGGATATAATGCTTGTGATGGATGATGACGGAGCAACTCCGCAGACGTATCTGGATCGAGTGCGGCGAGCAGTGGAGGCGAAGTATTCGACCTCAGATATCAAGCAATCTTCGCCCACTATCGTTTTGCAGATGAATCATATCAAATTCGAAATAACTCCAGCTATTCAGTCCTATTCACAGTATAAGATTAAAGATCAGTGGAGTGGCTGGATGTATACCAACTGCTTAACCGATTTTGTTAATTTGAAAACGGCAAATACAAATAACTACTGTAAAATCAAGCCAGTAATTAGACTTGTGAAATACTGGAATAAGACGAGAAATGGTCGTGGGTTTGCCTCGTACCAGATTGAAAAGAATATAGTTGACTATTATCAGAGCAATAGACATCAAGAATACGATACAAAGAGATATTTACTTACAGCGCTACAGTGTTTGCGCTCACTTCCAATATATGAGTTCCAGCGTAAAACTTTAGAAAGTGCAATCAGTAACGTCCAAGAAGCAATCAATGATGAAGAACAATTTCCAACGTCAGCAATGAGCGAACTCAAGAAGGTTATAGGTGAATTGTGATGTCAAATGGAATCAACCAGCGACAAAACGAAGAAAAATGCGTAGCAATGCTTGCGGCACAAAGGCAGTTGTACAATGATGCAAAGAAACTTGATTGGACATCTACAGTGCTTTCTGTTCTGATTCCATTTCTTTTATCGTGCATCTTATTATTCGTATCAAAGGATTCTCCGGTTGGAGTGATTTCATATATAGTTTCGATTGTCAGTATGATTTTTTCATTCTGTGTTTCAGGACATATTAAAAATGAAAAAAGAATGGCAGCTTTTATTCAACAAAAGTTTGATACCTATGTTTACACAATGCCGTGGAATAGAAGAATATTTGGCGACGACAAAAATGTGAGTTCGGAAATTGCACAGTATTCGGAGAAAATTCTGTCTAATAATGCTGAAAAGGAAAAGCTAAAAAACTGGTACACGGTTGAGGCAGACAGAAAGCCATTAAACGAGGGAATTCTGGTATGTCAAAGGGAAAACTTCACATGGGACGCTGGATTGAGAAAACGGTTTCGAAGGTTGAGCATTGGAGTAGTGGTGCTCTTATCTGGTGCTGTATTGATTATGGGAGTCATTTTGAATGAAAGCGTAATAGAGCTACTCTGTCGAATAGCATTCTGGGCACCAATGTTACAATGGCTATTTGAAACCGTGAAAATGCTAAATGATGACTTGGAAAATCTGAATGAACTGGACGTTGCGATAAACTCGAAAGAGGAAAAGAGCATGGAAGATCTTCAGGATATTCAAAAACTGATATACGAACATCGAAAAGGTTGCTTGACGATACCTAATTTCTTCTATGGATATTTCAAGGACAATGACGAAGACAGAGCACACAGAATGGCAAATATGTAATACGACGGAAAACTATTTGTAAAAAAGATGAAGAGGTTGCAGACTAATAGCATGCGCACGGACGTGACCCGTACAAACCTAAAATAATCATTCAAAACCTTAAACCGTGTGGGTGTGGTTGCAAAATCCCATCCACGCGGTTTTATAATAGAACGATTGTTTTGTATCGAACAAATGCGCACATTTCTCACTTCATCCCTCAAAATTACATCCGGTGAAATTTCAACAAAAGAACAGCAGGGGAGAGCGCAGGCAAAGTAGGGACTGAGCAAATAAACAGCAACGAACATCACAGACAAGAAATAATCAAGTCCATCTGCCCATCAAAACAACCTCAATCACTTCAAAAGTACTCTTCAAAAATCAGAAATACTGCATCGTCCAAGCCAGACCATCAGTACACCAATCAAACTATCATCCACCCCCTCATCATCACCCACCCTGAGGAGCGTATCTGGGCAGGGCAAACGCCCCGGCGGAAGCCCTGGGTCCCGGACGCTCCGAAGATCAAGCACGACAAAATGAAACAATTTTACATGATTGACATGGGACGAAAAATATGGTAATATCGTCTTATCAAAAAAGTGCGAATCCCTCTCGCTCGCGAAGGAAAAATCTCTCTCGCAATGAAAAATCAAACGATACAACGAACGAAAATAGACTTTGCCGAAGGCTGGCAGACACGAGGGACTTAAAATCCCTTTCTGAAGGCAGAGTATGGGGTTGCCCCGCCGGAGACATTGAAAATCTCAGAATTGTTCGTTGATTCGAATGATTGTCGGACTTTCTTTTTGCTCTGCTTTCTGGAAACTTTGGAGAGGTGAGGGGAATCATTCTTGCATAGACGATGCCGTATGGACGCGTTTACAAGAACCTTTCCATGCGGGGCCATAGTGAAATATTTTTATATCAAACAGACTGCCCCCAAAGTAGCTCGCATCAAATCGCGCTGCTTTGGGGGCAGTTTTACACTTTGCGGGGGATGGGCGGGGCGCTGTCGTCCGTAAGGCCGAGAATATAATCGGTACTGGTATGGTAGAGACCGGCAAGCTGGATCAGCACCTCGGTGGGGATATCCCGCTTGCCGGTCTCGTAATTGGAGTAGCAGACCTGTGTGCATTTCAGATACGCCGCAACATCCTTTTGCAGCAGATCACGATCCTCCCGCAGATCCCGGATACGTTGATACATGGTATTTACCTCAAAGGCTTTATTTAAGGTAAAGTATAGGCATAACGAAATGTTATATTGACATATAAAACAAAATGTTATATCATAGTATCGCGCCGGGAACAGCTGTGAATCTCCGGCGCAAAAGGGGAGAGCATCATGAAACTGGAATTTCGGCAGACGGTGACCTGCAACCACCTTACGCTTGCAAGGGTCTGCAAAACTATCGACTGGCAGCAGCCACTGCCCCGGTGCGGAGAATATGTGGCCGGGCTGGATACGCTGGACGGCGAACCGGAACTGCCGGTGCGCAAACTGCTGCACCGGGCACAGGACGGCGGCTGCCTTGCGGAGCTGCCGGGCTTCAACATTGCGCAGCTGAGGCTTTCTTACCGGGAGCTGGAGCAACTGGCAGCAAAAAAAGGCTGGACGCTGCAAAAGCTGTAAAAAACTTAAATTTCCCTCTTGCATTCTGGCCGATTCGTGCTATAATAGTAAGGCAATCGTTTCCAAGGCCGCTCGACGGGGTAGCCGATATTGAAGGTTGTGATGGGCACATACATTAAATATGGCCCCAATACGTCAGAACCAGAATTGAGGTGAAAAGAATGAAACAGGGTATCCATCCGAACTACGTTGACTGCACTATTACCTGCGCTTGCGGTAATGTCATCAAGACTCGTTCCACCAAGCCCGAGATCCACGTCGAAGTTTGCTCCAAGTGCCATCCTTTCTACACTGGCAAGCAGAAGCTGGTTGACACCGGCGGACGTGTTGAGCGCTTCAACAAGCGTTTCGGCCGTAAGTAATTATAGGCTATCTCATGCCGCTTCCTTCGGGAGGCGGCATTTTTGCGTTTTGCGGTGGCAAATGTTTCGTTTTCCCACACAGGATTGTCTTAATTTAAACACATTTTCCATCTAAACTAAAGCAGTTCCAAACCGGAAAGCGCTGGTTCTACGCCGCTTTCCACAAAACAGCTTCTGAAATAAAAGGAGAGTTTGCTGTGATCGAAGTTTCTCACCTGAGCAAGTCCTACGGCAGCCGCCCTGCTGTGCAGGATCTCTCGTTTACGGTGCCGGACGGCCAAATCTACGGCCTGCTGGGGCCAAACGGCGCGGGCAAATCCACCATTATGAATATCCTTACCGGCTATCTGGCGCCCACCGAGGGCGAGGTAAAGGTAGCCGGCTTCCGTCTGCCTGAGCAGGCGCAGCAGGCTAAAGCCTGTGTAGGCTATCTGCCGGAGCAGCCGCCGCTCTACCCGGAAATGACTGTGCAGGAGTATCTGGACTTTGTGGCAGAGCTTAAGGGGGTCAAGCGTGCGCAGCGCAAACAGCAGATGCTGGCCGCTGCCCACCGCACCGGGCTGGAAGAAGTGCTGCCCCGGGTCATCCGCAGCCTGTCCAAGGGCTATCGTCAGCGGGTGGGCATCGCGCAGGCGCTGCTGGGCAGCCCGCAGCTTATTATTCTGGATGAACCCACCGTAGGGCTGGACCCCGCGCAGGTCATCGAGATCCGCAACCTCATCCGGGAGCTGGGCAAGGCGCACACGGTCATCCTTTCCAGCCACATCCTCAGCGAGGTGCAGGCGGTATGCCAGCAGGTGCTTATCCTCTCTAAAGGCCGTCTGGTGGCTGTGGGCAGCCCGGAGGAGCTGGGCGAGACTCTAAATCCCGGTAGCCGTCTGCGCGCTACCGCGCAGGGCGAGCCCGACACCGTGCTGGCCGCTGTGCGCAGCGTGCCGGGCATCTGCAAGGTAGAACTGGAAAGCGCTGCGGACGGTCAGGTCACCTTTACCGCCGAGAGCGAGGACACCGCCGACCGCCGCGCCGCCGTGTCCCGGGCACTGACCGAGGCCGGCTGCACCGTGCTGGCACTTGCCGCCGAGAACCGCAGTCTTGAGGAGGTATTCCTTGCGCTGACCGAAAAAACGCCGGAGCAGGAAGCCCCGGCAGAAGGGGAGGAGAATTGAGATGCTGGCCATCTTTAAACGAGAACTCCGCAGTTGCTTTCACGGCATGATCGGTGCGGTGCTTACCGCCTTTATGCTGGCGGCTACGGCTATCTATTTTGTGGCGCTGAATCTGGGCTATGGCCTGCCGGATTTTGGCTACTACACGCTGTACCGCACCATTTTTGTGCTGCTGCTCTACATCCCGGTGCTCACCATGCGCTCCTTTGCGGAGGAGCGCCACAGCCGCACCGACCAGCTGTTGCTCACAAGCCCGGTGTCGGTGGGCGGCATCGTGCTGGGCAAATATTTTGCCCTTTGCGTCATTTTTGCGCTGCCCTGCCTTGTGGATGCGGGCATGATCCTTGTGCTGAAGGCGCTGGGCGCTACCGGCACCAGCACGCTGGCCAATTTTTCCGCGCTGCTGTGCTATTACCTCATGGGCTGCGCCGCCATTGCCATCGGGGTGTTCCTTTCCAGCCTGACCGAAAACCAGATCATCGCCGCTGTCTCCGGCGTGGCGGCGCTGCTGCTGGCTTATATGATGCCCAGCCTGCGCACCATGTTCACCACCGGCAGTGCAGTAGCGCTGGCACTGTTCACGGCCATTGCCGCTGTGCTCAGCGTGGTGGCAGGGCTGCGCAGCAAAAGCTTCACGCTGGGCTGCCTTTCCTTTGCGGGGTGCTGCGTGGCGCTTACGGCACTGTTTCTGCTCAAGAGCAGCTGGCTGACCGAGGCTTTCAGCGCAGTGCTCAGCGCACTGTGCCTGTTTACCCCCTTTGAAGAATTTGTCAACAGCAGCTTTTCCATTCCCACGCTGGTCTACTACCTGACCGTGGCGGCGGTGTTCCTGTTTTTCACCGCGCAGGGGTTGGAAAAGCGCCGCTGGAACTGAGAGGAGGCCATAACGATGAAATGGAACAAGAACGCAGCCTCTCAGAAAGGCAGGGTGTTCCGCAGCGGGCTGCTGTCCACCGCCATGCTGGCGGCAGTGCTGGTGCTGGCGGTGCTGCTCAACCTACTGGTGCGGGCCATCCCTGCAAAATATACGGAGTTCGACCTCTCCGAGGCCAAAATGTACACCCTGAGCGACAGCACCAAAGCACTGGTGGAGGGGCTGGAAAAGGATGTGCACATCTATTACCTCTGTGAAACCGGCAGCGAGGATACCATTATCACAAAGCTGCTGGATCACTACGCCGCCGAGAGCGGGCACCTGAGCTGGGAACAGAAGGACCCCACCCTGTACCCCACCTTTGCCGCAAAGTATGGCGCAGAGAATGTTTCCACCGGCAGTCTGATCGTCACCTGTGGGGAGAACAGCACCGTACTGGATGCCGCCGACCTGTACGAGTACGATTATACCGACTACTACACCACCGGCTCTGCCAGCGTGACTTTTGGCGGCGAAAAGCAGATCACCTCTGCCATCTATAAGCTCACCGCAGCGGGGCAGAGCCACGCCTACTATACCACCAACCACGGCGAGCAGACCCTGACCGACTCCATAACCGATGCGCTGGACGCCCAGAATATCGACGCCCAGCCGCTGGACCTGCTTACAAGCACCATCCCGGAGGACTGCGATCTGCTCATCATCAACGCACCCACCAGCGATTTTACCGCAGGGGACGGCCTTGTGGATGAGATCAGCCAGCTGCAAGATTATCTGGCGGCGGGCGGCAAGCTGCTGCTGACCAGCAGCGTCTACGCCCAGACCCCACAGCTAGACGCCGTGCTGGCGCAGTTCGGCCTTGCCCGCGCAGAGGGCATGGTGGTGGAGGGCGACAGCAGCAAGGCACTGTATAACTCTGCATGGTCGCTGCTGCCGGACTACGGCACGCCCACCGAGAGCACCGCGCTGAACGGTGTGAATACCAGCACCCATGTCATGCTGTCGGTGGCGCAGGGCATCACAGTCACTGAGACCGAGGATGTCACCGCCGAGCCGCTGCTGAACAGCTCCTCCGCTGCCTATGCCAAAACCGACATCAACGACCTTACCACCATGGAGCGGGAGGACGGAGACGTAGAAGGCCCCTTTGCACTGGCCGTCTGGGCGCGGAACGAGGATACCGGTGCCGAGGTTCTCTGGATCGGCTGCCCCAATATGGATAACGAGCAGCTTTATCAGTCCATGCCCGGCAACCTGACCTTTTTGCAGGGCTGCGCCGCTTCTCTGGTGGGGCAGGATATCCTTGTGGACACCAAGGCGCTGGAAGCCGAGCCCATCACGGTGGCAGGCTCCACTGCCGCAGCACTGGGGCTGACCTTCGTGTTCGTGCTCCCGGCGGCGGTGCTCATTGCCGGGGCAGTGGTGGTGCTGCTGCGCCGCCGCAGATAAGGAGACCGCCATGAAAACAAAACAGCGTGTCCTGCTGGCGTTGCTGGCAGCGGCAGTGCTGCTGGGCGCGGCACTGTGGGCGGTGACCCGCAGCAACGCAAAAGCCGAGCAGGCGGCCAGCGTCGCCGCCGAGGGCAGTATCCCACTTTCCAGCTTTGCCGCCGAGGATCTGGAGCAGATCGAATACACCTTCAACGGCCAGACCTACACCCTGCAATATTCCGGCGGCAGCTGGCAGTTGGCACAGGACCCCGCCTATCATCTGGACGAGAGCGCCTGCAACACCATGCGCACCGCCCTGATGGCGCTGAATGCCAAGCGCAGCCTGACACCGCAGGCAGGGGAGGACTACGGGCTGGACAGCCCGCAGCTCACGGTCACGGTCACTGCGGCAGGGCAGAGCACTACCCTGACCTTCGGGGCAGAAAACCCGGTCACCGGGGATCTCTATGTGCAAAAAGCCGGGGACGATGCCATCTACACCGTCAGCGGCAACAAAGCCGCCTGCTTCCAGCTGGATAAGGCCGGGCTCTTCGGCAGCTTCTGCCCCACCGGACTCACCGCTTCGGCCATTACGCAGGTAGCCTATACGCTGGCAGATGGCACCTCCGTCACCCTGAACGCCGTCAGTGAGACGACCGAAAGCGCTGACAGCGCTTCTTCCACTGCCTACGAGACGGTGTGGCGGCTGGCCTCTGACCCCGCCGCCAGCCTTGCACAGGATAAGGTGCAAAGCCTGCTGTCTGCCCTGTGCACCTATGCCACCGCTCAGACTACGGACGCAGACCTTTCTGCCTGCGGCTTTGATGCACCTGTATTCACCGCCGTAGTCACCAACGAGGACGGCTCCACCGTGCAGCTGGCCTACGCCTGCGGTACGGACGGGTGGTATCTGCAGGTGGAAGGGGATACCTCGGTATACACAGTGGATACCAGCACTGTGCAGGCGCTTCTGCTGACGGAAAACGACCTGAAAACGCAGGAATAATTGTTTTTGTACGCTGCACCGAAACCAAGGTGCAGCGTATATTTTTTTGCAGCTTTTTATAAAGTTTCGGCAAACATTGGCAGAGTGATTGACAATCCGACTGTGATTGTTTATTATAAACCGTGACAGGGTAAGTCCGCCGCGCAAGATCATGCTGCTGCGCGGGGCGGAGCATCCCTTATACGCAAAAAAGATGGGGCAGGTTCCCTGTCTTTTTTCGTATCTGAGAACAAGGAGGATAACATATAAAATGGACAACTCGGTGGTCGTTTCACTGCGGGATATCGTAGTGGAATTTGATGGACAGCGCATTCTGGATGGGCTGAATCTGGATATCCATGACAAGGAGTTCGTGACGCTGCTCGGTTCCTCCGGCTGCGGCAAAACCACCACCCTGCGCCTGATCGCAGGCTTTCTGGAGCCGAACGCCGGCAAGGTGCTGCTGAAAGGGGAGGACATTACCGGTGTGCCGCCCTACAAGCGCCCGGTGAATACCGTGTTCCAGAAATACGCGCTGTTCCCGCACCTGAACGTGTTCGAGAACGTGGCCTTTGGTCTGCGGCTCAAAAAGCTGGACGAGGACACTATCCGCCGCAAGGTGCGCGATATGCTGGAGGTCGTGGGCTTGAAGGGCTTCGAGCGCCGCAGCATCAGCCAGATGTCCGGCGGTCAGCAGCAGCGCGTGGCCATTGCCCGCAGTCTGGTCAATGAGCCGGAGATCCTGCTGCTGGACGAGCCGCTGGGTGCGCTGGATCTGAAGCTGCGCAAGGAGATGCAGCTGGAGCTCAAGCGCCTGCAGCGCGAGATGAACATTACCTTTATCTACGTTACCCACGATCAGGAGGAAGCGCTTACCATGTCCGACACCGTCGTGGTCATGAACGGCGGTAAGGTGCAGCAGATCGGTACCCCGGAGGATATCTACAACGAGCCGAAAAATGCCTTTGTGGCGGACTTTATCGGCGATTCCAACATCGTGGACGGCGTGATGCACAAGGACTTTCTGGTGTCCTTCTCCGGCGTGGATTTCCCCTGCGTGGATCGCGGCTTCGCCCGGGAGCAGAGTGTGCAGGTGGTGGTGCGCCCGGAGGACATCGAGGTGGTATCCCCCGTGGAAGGCCAGCTTGTGGGCGTGGTGAACGATGTCATCTTCAAGGGCGTGCACTTTGAGATGCACGTGGAGTGCGAGGGCCGCGAGTGGCTGATTCACTCTACCCGCGCCTGCACCCCCGGCGAGACCATTGGTATGCGCATCGGCCCCAACGAGATCCATATTATGGCGCGGAGCGAGGGGTGATGTGCCATGAAGATCTATGATAAAAAACTGGCTTATCCGTACTTTGTATGGATGGTGCTGTTTACCGTTGTGCCCTTGTTCATTGTGGTGTACTACGCCATGACCGACGCCGAGGGTAACTTTACCCTGAATAACCTCACCTCCATCAGCGGCTACGGCTCAGTGTTTGCCCGCAGCCTGCTGCTGGCGCTTATTGCTACCGTTATCTGCCTTGTCATCGCCTTTCCGGTGGGCTATTTTCTGTCCCGTTTGCGGGTGAACAAGCAGCACATCATGCTTATGCTGGTCATGCTGCCCATGTGGATGAACTTTTTGCTGCGTACCTACGCATGGATGGGTCTGCTCAGCGTCAATGGCCCGGTGAACACCCTGCTGGGCTTTATCGGCCTTGGCCCCTATACCATGCTCAACACCTCCGGTGCGGTAGTGCTGGGCATGGTGTATAACTATGTGCCCTACATGATCCTGCCGCTGTACACCAGCATGACCAAGATCGACCAGAGCCTTGTGGAGGCTGCGCAGGATCTTGGCGCCAACACCACCAAGACCCTTGTGCGGGTGCTTATCCCCATGAGTGTGCCGGGCATCAGCACCGGCATCACCATGGTGTTCGTGCCGGCAGTTTCCACCTTTGTCATCAGCCGTATGCTGGGCGGCGGCTCTAATCTGCTGATCGGTGACCTGATCGAGATGCAGTTTCTGGGCAACAGCTATAACCTGAACGTCGGCTCTGCCATGAGCCTTGTGCTGATGATCATTGTGCTGCTGTGCATGAGCTTTACATCCAGCTTTGACGAGGATGAAATGGAGGGCGTGTCCTGATGAAAACAAAACATCTGCGCCTGATGCAGCGGGTCTATATCATCCTGTTCTTCTGCTTTATGTACCTGCCCATTGCCTACATGATCGTGTTCAGCTTCAACCAGAGCAAGGGCTATTCGCTGTTCACCGGCTTTACCTTCAAATGGTATCGCAGCCTGTTCACGAATGCGTCCATCCTCCATGCGCTGTGGGTGTCCGTTGAGGTGGCAGTACTGTCCGCCATCATCGCCACGGTGCTGGGCACGGCAGCCAGCCTTGGCATTGCCTCCATGAGCCGCAAAAGCCGCCTGCTGGTGACCAACATCACCTATATTCCGGTGGTCAACCCGGAGATCATCACCGGCATCTCCCTGATGCTGCTGTTCGTGGCCTACCAGCGCTTTGCCACGCAGTCCGCATGGCTGCCGGACAACATCATGGGTCTGCCCACGCTGCTCATTGCGCATATCGCGTTCAACGTGCCCTACGTTATCTTTAACGTAAGTCCCAAGCTCAAGCAGCTGGACATCAAGCTGTACGAGGCAGCGCTGGATCTTGGCTGCGACCCCCGGCAGGCGTTCTTCAAGGTCATCCTGCCGGAGATCAGCCCCGCCATCCTTTCTGCCTTCCTCATCTGCCTGACCTATTCCATCGACGATTTCATGATCTCCTACTTCAACTGCGGCACCGTGGAGACCCTGCCCATTGCAATCTACTCCATGACCCGTAAAAAGGTCAGCCCGGAGATCTACGCGCTGTCCACCATCATGTTTGTGGTCATCCTCAGCGTCATTCTGGTGTCCAATGCCATGGAGAGCCGCAGCTACCGCCGGGATCAGAAAACGCTGCGAAAGGAGGGCGCACGATGAAACGCATTGCTGCATTGCTGCTGACGCTGGCTGTGGCGCTGTGCGCCGCATTGCCGGTGTTTGCCGCCGGTACCATCGAGGTGACCGAGGATGTCTCGGTGTCGGACGCTTACGACTGGACCCGTTTCAAGGGGCAGAACGTCACCCTGAATGTCTATAACTGGGGCGAGTACATCTCCAACGGCTCGGACGACAGTGTGGACGTGGTTGCCGCCTTTGAAAAGCTGACCGGCATCAAGGTGAACTACACCACCTTCGACTCCAACGAGTCCCTGTACGCCAAGCTCAAGTCCGGCGCAGCCAACTACGATGTGATCATCCCCTCCGACTACATGGTGGCAAAGATGATCAACGAGGGGATGCTTGCACCCCTTGACTACGACAATATCCCCAATTTCCAAAAGATCGATGCAGGCTATCGCAACCCGGATTACGACCCGCAGAACGCTTACACCGTGCCCTATATGCTGTGCACCACCGGCATCATCTACAACACTACCATGGTAGACGAAGCCCCCACTTGCTGGGCAGACCTGTGGGATGAACAGTATGCGGGCAACATTCTGATGTTCAACAACAGCCGCGACGCCTACGCTATCGCTGCATTTAAGAGCGGCCACAGCATCAACCCCGCCACCCCGGAAGAGGTGGACGAGGTGGTAGAGGAGCTCAAGGCACAGAAGCCGCTGGTGCAGGCCTACGTCATGGACGAGATCTTTGATAAGATGATCGGCGGCGAGGCGGCCATCGGCGTGTACTACTCCGGCGATGCCATTACCATGATCGATGATAACCCGGATCTGGCTTGGGTGTTCCCGGAGGAGGGCAGTGTGCTTTCGGTGGACTGCATGGCTGTGCCTGCTGCCAGCGAGCACAAGGAAGCCGCTGAGATGTTCATCAACTTCATGTGCGAGACCGACATCGGCAAGGCCAACAGCGAGTATATCGGCTACACCACCCCCATGCACGATGTTTGGGAGGTGCTGGACGAGGATCTGAAGACCAGCGAGATCGCCTATCCGTCTGAGGAGGACGCCGCCCGCGAGAAGGTGTTCACCGCCCTGAGCGATGAGGTAAACAGCGAGCTGGATCTGAAGTGGAGCGAGATGAAGAGCTACGATGAGGGCGGCGGCAGCTACCTGTTTTTGCTGCTGCTTCTGGCCATGCTGGCGCTGGCCTGCTTCAATATCTGGCGCAAAGTGCGCAGAAAGACCCGCAATCAGTATTGATCGTTCAGCCAAGGCTGCCGTCCCGGATGTGGTGCGGCGGCCTTTTTCCGATAGGAGGAAAAGACTATGGAACAGTTTTATTATGAAGATACTGCCGTGGTAGAAAATGCCGATGCAGACTGCCACAGCCTGCTCAAGGCCAGCGCTCTGCTGCGCTATGTGGAGCAGATTTCTTCCATGCACGCCCGGAAGTTTGGCATGGACGATAAGTTTTTTGAGGATCACGGCGTAGCGTTTCTGGTGGGCAAGCAGGCGCTGCGGTTTAACCGTGTGCCTCGCCGTGGCGAGACTTTGACCCTTTGCTCCCGCTCAGAAAAGGCTCTCCGTGGCTCTATCAAGCGCGTCACTACCCTTACGGACGAAGCCGGGCAGGAAGTAGCCATGGTGGACAGCCGCTGGATCATGTCCAGCCTTGAGAATGGACATATCCTGCGCCAGCCGGGCTGGACGGTGGAGGGATACTGGAACGAGACGGTGGAAGAGGAACTGCCCCTTTTGCTGCATAAGCGCCGGGACAGCCTGACCAGCGCCGGTCTGGTTACGGCGCGCTACTCCCAGTGCGACCTGCACTACCACATCAACAACGCCTTTTATCTGGATATCGTCTGCGATGCACTGCCGCAGGAGATCATGCGCGATCATGTTGTGAAGTTCGCTTCCATCAACTATCACCGCGAAGTCCCCATGGGGCAGCAGGTGGAGGTGTTCTACACGCCTTCGGATGATGGCTGGTACTTTATTGCCAAGCACGCAGACAAAACGGCTTTCGAGTGCTATCTGGAGCTGGAGCCAGTCAAACAGTAAAAACATGGAGGGATGCCTATGTCTAAAACCGGAGAATTGTTCGGCACCTTTTTTAAGATCGGTGCCTTTACCTTTGGCGGCGGCTATGCCATGGTAGCGCTGCTGGAACACGAATTTGTAGAAAAAAAGCGCTGGCTCACCCGGGAAGAGTTTCTGGATATGGTCGCCATTGCCGAGTCCACTCCCGGCCCTGTGGCGGTGAACAGCGCCACCTACATCGGCTATAAGCTGGCCGGTGTTGCCGGTGCGGCGGCTTCCACTCTGGCGGTGTGCCTGCCGTCCTTTGCAGTCATCTACCTTATTTCGCTCTTCTTCGACCGCTTTTTGCAGCTGACGGTGGTGGCCAATGCTTTCAAGGGCATTCAGGCCTGTGTCATCTACCTGATCCTGTCCGCCGGGGTCAAGATGCTCAAAAACTTGCAGCGCACCCCCTTCAACACGGCAGTGGTGGCGGTGGTGTTGGCGGCTATGGTGGGCTGCTCAGTGTTGGCGGTAAAATTTTCCTCCATCTGCTGCATTTTGCTTTGCGGCGCAGCCGGGGTGCTGGCCTACGCGATAGGGCAGGGGAAGAAAGGCGGCACAAAATGATCTTGTTGGAGCTGTTCTGGAATTTCCTTGTCATCGGTGCAGTGTCCTTTGGCGGCGGCTACGGCATGATCTCGCTGGTACGGGAAACGGTGCTGGGGCACTGCTGGCTGACCGAGAGCGAATTTCTCAGCTTTATCGCGGTGTCAGAGTCTACGCCCGGCCCGCTGGCAGTGAATATGGCCACCTTTATCGGCGCTTCGCAGGCGGGGCTGGCAGGCTCCTTTGTGGCAACGGTGGGGGTGGTGCTGCCCTCCTTTGTCATCATTTTGCTGATCGCGGCGGCGCTGCACAGCCTGATGAAGTACGCCGGGGTCAACGCCTTTCTGGCTGGGGTGCGCCCCTGCGTGGTGGCTATGATCCTGGCTACCGCCTGCACTATGGGGCTTTCCACGCTGGGGGGCTTTACCACCCTTGCCGGCGGCTTTGCCCCGGATGTGCGTGCACTGGCGGTGTTTGCCCTGCTGGGCATTCTGCATTTTGCCTATAAAAAGAAAACGCAGAAAGCACCGTCCCCCATTGGGATGATCTTACTTTCTGCGGTGCTGGGCGCGGTGCTGTGGAGCATCTGACCCGGCAAGAAAGGATACTGCAATGAACATTACCGTGTATCTGGGGGCAAACCTTGGCACCGACCCTGCACTGCCGCAGGCCGTGCAGCAGCTGGGGCGCTGGATCGGCGAAAGCGGCAACGCGCTGGTGTACGGCGGCAGCAAAAGCGGCCTGATGGGGCTTTTGGCCGACAGTGTGCTGGCCGCAGGCGGCAGGGTGACCGGCGTAGAACCCAAGTGCTTTCTGGACGCAGAACTGCAGCACGAGGGACTGACCGAGTTGATCGTCACCGAGGATATCTCCGCCCGCAAGACCAAAATGATCGAGCTGGGGGATGCTTTTATCGCGTTTCCCGGCGGCACCGGCACGCTGGAGGAGATCACCGAGGTCATCAGCAAGCTGTCTCTGGGACAGCTGAACGCGCCCTGCATCCTCTACGACCTGAACGGCTACTACCAGCCTCTGCACCAGCTTTTGCAGCAGATGATCGCCATGGGGCTTTCCACTCCGGCGCGGCAGCGGAATATCGCCTTTGCCGCCGACCTTGCTCAGATTCGCGCGATTCTTGAAAAATGATACTGGGGAGCTTCCTTCTCAAACGCGAGGGACTGCTGTACATGGCTTTGTGCGGCGGTCTTTTTTCATAAAAATGGGATACCGGGGCGTTCGCAGATGACCCGGTATCCCGAAAAAAATCATTCCGCTGGTTATGCCCATAGCACACGCGGAGGGCATTTAAATCTTTCTGCGCAATCAAAAAGGCCGCTGCACAAAATAATGTGCAACGGCCTTTTGCTATCCTGTTATGTACGCTGTGCGCGTTAAACTTAGGCGGCAGTGGTGGAAGCAACCTCAGAAGAAGCAGCCTCAGAGGAAGCAGCCTCGGAAGATGCAGCCTCAGAGGAAGCAGCCTCAGAAGAAGCAGCCTCAGAAGAAGCAGCCTCAGAGGAAGCAGCCTCAGAAGAAGCAGCCTCGGAAACAGCGGTGGTGCTTGCGGAAGCAGCCTCAGAGGTGGAGGAAGCAGAAGCGGCAGAAGTACCACCGCAGGCGGTCATGCCAGCAGCCAGAGCCAGAGCAACAACAGCGATGCAAATATTCTTGAGTTTCATATCAATGATCTCCTTAGTCTTCTTGTAAATGTTTAGCAGCGGGCTTTCGGTAGCGCCTCACTGCGATGCTATATTCTAATCCGTTTTTGAAAAAAATCAAGAGGATTTTGGTCGAAAGTTATAATCCATGTAAAGAATCTACATAGTTGTCATAAAGTTTCGCCAAAAGTCAAAGACTTTTTGGTAAAAATAAAGCGCGGGATAGAGCCTGTACCGCCGGGCGGGAAGTACAAAAACAGAAAAATTTGAAAAATACTCATAAAATCCTTTTTATTGTACTGTAAATGTGGATAATAGAGACACAACGAGGGACGGACATCCCCCGGAGGGCTGAACGACAAGAACATTTATGGAGGGTACTACAATGAAAGACTTTGATTTTGGCTACTTTGGCACCGGCGACGAGGGCTATGCCCAGTACATGACCGCATTCGAGCGCAATTTCAGCACGGACAGCACCGATAGCTTTGCATCCGATGACGCAGACTGCGATGCAGACAGCTGCGACAGCACTGAGGACGATTTCTGAGCCTGCACTCTTTTGCCCGTTTGTGCATACAAAGGGCAAAGGGGGAATGCGGCTTGAACCGGATCGTTTTCACACTTTGTGTCTGGCTGTTCCCGGCGGCGTGTACCGCGCTGGGAGCAGCAGGGGTGTTTTTGCTGCGCAGGCAGACAAGGCCGGCAACCCGGCGCATTTTGTGCGGAATGGCGGCGGGTATCATGCTGGCGGCCAGCGTGTGGAGCCTGCTGCTGCCGGCCATTGCCCGGTCGGAGGGCAGGGCGGCATGGGTGCCCCCGGCGCTGGGGCTCATTTTAGGCGCTGTGGGGCTTTTACGGCTGGAGGATGCCGCCGGGCAGTTGCTGGCGGGCGGCCCCGGGCATTGCGGGCGTATGGTGCTGGCGGTCTCCCTGCATAACCTGCCGGAAGGCATGGTGGTGGGGCTGGCTGCGGCGCTGGCGCTGCACGGGGACGCAGATGCCGTAAGCGGCGCGCTGGCACTGAGCCTGGGTATCGGCTTGCAGAATATCCCGGAGGGGGCGGCGGTCAGTCTGCCGCTGACCCAGAGCGGGCGCACCCGGGGGCAGTCCTTTGCCGCCGGGGCGGCCTCCGGACTGGTGGAGCCCCTGGGCGCGGTGCTGGCCTTTGTGCTGGCCGAGTGGGTAGGCGCAGCGCTGCCGTGGCTCATGAGCGCGGCGGCGGGCTGTATGGTGTGTGTGACCGCACAGGAGATGATCCCTGAGGCGGTGGAACCGGATGAAGTGGCCGGTGTCATCAGCATCGTGCTGGGTTTTGCGCTGATGATGGCACTGGATGTGGCCCTGTGATATAGTAAAAGCAGCGCCGGACAGACTTTTTTGGTCTGCCCGGCGCTGCTTTTATGTAAAAAGAATTTATACCGTCTGCTGCTGCTTCTGGCGCAGATGCCGCCGCACCACAAGCAGGCAGGCCAGATGCACCAGTGCGGTCAGTGCCCAGCTGATGGGGTAGCTGATGTACAGCATAAAAGGGGTGCGGTTCAGCTGGAAAATAGTGGCGATCCACACCAGCCGCAGCACGCACACACCCACAAGGCTTACCACCATGGGCAGCACGCTGTAGCCCAGCCCGCGCAGGCTGCTGGCCAGCACGTCCATGATGCCGCACAGCAGATAGAAGCCGCAGATCAGGCGCAGCCGCTCGGCGCCGGTGGCGATGACCGCAGTGTCCGAGGAGTAGAAGCGCAGCAGCTGGTGCCCCGCCAGTGCTGCGCCACCGCCCAGCACAAGGCCGGTCACCACGACACACAGCAGACAGTTGCGGATCACCCGGTCAAGATTGTGATACTTGCGCGCGCCGATATTCTGGCTGGTAAAGGTAACAGCGGCCTGTGCAAAGGCGTTCATGGCGGTGTACACAAAGCCCTCCAGATTGGAGGAAGCAGAGTTGCCCGCCACCACCATGGAGCCGAAGGAGTTGATGGAAGACTGGATGACCACATTGGAAAGGCTGAACACCGTGCTTTGCAGCCCGGCAGGCAGGCCGATGAGCAAAATCTGCTTCAGCGTCCCGGCGTGGAAGGCCAGCCGCCGCAGGTCTAGCCGCAGTGCGCCCTCCTCCCGGACGAGCATCCCGGTCACCAGCAGCGCGGACACGGTCTGGCTGATGATGGTGGCCAGTGCCACGCCTGCCACGCTCATGGAAAAGCCGATGACAAAGACCAGATTCAGCACCACGTTGATGATACCGGCAGCGGCCAGACCTGTCTCTTATACACATCTCCGAGCCCACGAGACCGAG
>ERZ1027013.319-NODE-319-length-19713-cov-8.504324_pt1 | contig 19713 bp, 10 predicted proteins | sample MGYA00519446_ERZ1027013 | MGnify/ENA primary metagenome ERZ1027013 (study PRJEB26926, sample SAMN06164699) | human gut metagenome | biome: ENVO:00009003; feature: ENVO:2100002; material: ENVO:00002003 | host: Homo sapiens | place: USA | collected 2012 ... | reverse complement strand
AGCATTTGAATGCTTCGGTTTGTCAAGGGTTCGCTGCGCCAGCTAAGTTGTTCTTAGGTTTAACTCAGGCTCTGGAGAAAATCAAGTGACGGCAAGATATGCTTTACCGGACTTCTGCAAAGCGTAAATCAGTCGTACGAGTTTCTTTGTGGCATGAGATAGGGCAACATTGTAGTGCTTGCCTTCAGCTTGCTTTTTGGTAAGGTATTCAGTAAAAACAGGATTCCAGTAACAGACGTATTTGGTTGCAGTGTAAAGAGCGTATCGAAGATAACGAGAGCCACGCTTTTCCATGTGTGCATAGCAGTTTGTGAGTTTTCCTGACTGGTATGTGGAGGGAGAACATCCAGCATAAGCCAAAACTTTGTCAGGAGAGTTAAAATTCGAAAAATCCCCTACCTCTGCAAGAATCATCGCAGCAGAATGAAATCCCATTCCGGGAATCGAAAGGATCGGCGGTTTCAATTCATCCATGATTTTCCGAATGGCATCTTCAATTTCATTGATTTCGGAGGTAAGTTCTTGAATGAGCTTAATGGTGTGCTTTAATTCCAAAGACTTAGCAGGCATAACAGAACCAATGGATATTCTGGCTGCATCTCGGATATGAGTAGCTTTATCTTTTCGGTAATGGCCTCTGGATGTTTTCACGAGAATATTAGCTAATCTGGTCAGATGAGCTTCTGAAATCTGCTTTGCACCGGGATACTCACTGAGAAGTGCGTAGATTGAAGTGCCGTGGATAGACGAAACAAGCTGTTCCAATTCCGGAAACAGGATTGTAACCAATCTGGACACCGACTGCTTTAGTTTAGCGCGTTCCTGAACTTTATCAAATCGGTATCTCGTGAGTGACTTTAGTTCTTCGTTGTGATATGCTGTATCTGTGTAGGACTTGAGGTCTACATCGGACAACAGCATAGTTGCAATCGTTTTTGCATCCACACGATCGGTTTTAGTTTTGCGAAGACTGAGGCTCTTTCGATACAGGTTGGTATGCAAGGGATTCATGACATAGACGGGCAGATCATTGTCAAGAAGAAACCCAAGGATGTTGTAGCTATAATGTCCGGTAGCCTCAAGCCCTACTTTTATTTTGTCTGATTTTTGAGAACAGTCTTGGATTGTTTGTAGCAGACTTTTGAAACCATCCATGTTGTTGGGAATGGTAAAGCAATCGACAAGGGTCGTTCCTTCCGAATCGAGAATGCAACAGTCATGCTTATCTTTGGCAACATCAATTCCGACACAGACCATTTTATACCTCCGTTATATTATTCAATGCTGCTTAGGACCACAGACTTCTTTGCTCTTGTAACCTCGTTCTAAATAAACCGTCTGGCGGTATCTAACTGATTAACATTTCAACAAAGAAGCTGTGGTTGGAGCCTTCGTCAAACCGTCTTTGCGGTAGGAGGTGTTCACCAATCCACAGCATCCCATACAGTGTAGCATACCGCTGGAGAGCGGTCTATAAATACTACTCTTTTATAATACGAGGAGGTGGATACCGATTACGCCACCGCCTACCAGTATATCATGGAGGAGGTTGCCTATACATGGTTCAACCGCCTGATCGCGGTGCGGTTCATGGAGGTCAACGACTATCTGCCCTCCCACCTGCGGGTGCTTAGCTCCGAGAGCGGCAAGGTGGAGCCGGATCTGGTCACCACCCCCTTTGATGCCGAGCTGCCCTTTACCGCCGAGGAAGAAGCCCAGATCATCCAGTGGAAGCAGGATAACAAGCTGGACGAGCTGTTCCGCTTTTTGTTCATCAAGCAGTGCAATGCGCTGAATGAGATCCTGCCCGGTCTGTTTGAAAAGACCACCGACTACACTGAAGTCCTGCTGAACCTTTCGGTGGTGGATCAGGAGGGCGTGGTGTACAAGCTGACCCACGATATCCCGGAAAAGGACTTCAACATCGAGCAGGGCGGTCAGGTGGAGATCATCGGCTGGCTGTATCAATACTACAACACCGAGCCCAAGGCGGCGGCATTTGCCAAAAACGGCAAGATCACCAAAGAGGAGATCCCGGCGGTGACCCAGTTGTTCACTCCGGACTGGATCGTCCGCTACATGGTGGAAAACAGCCTTGGCCGCCTGTGGGTGGAGGGTCACCCGGACAGCGACCTGCGGAAAAGCTGGAAGTATTATCTGGACGAAGCCCCGCAGGAGCCGGAGGTACAGGCAAAGCTGGCGACGATCCGCAAGGAGTACGCCGCCCTGAACCCGGAAGACCTGACCCTTATCGACCCCTGCATGGGTTCCGGGCATATTCTGGTCTATGCCTTTGACGTGCTGATGCAGATCTACGAAAGCGTGGGTTACAGCCAGCGGGATGCCGCCAAGAGCATTCTGGAACACAACCTCTACGGTCTGGACATTGACGACCGTGCCTATCAGCTTGCCTACTTTGCCGTAATGATGAGGGCACGGCAGTACAACCGCCGCATCCTCAACGGCGAAAACACCTGCCACGTCCACGCCATTCAGGAAAGCAACCCCATCAACCGGGCTCACCTCAAGTTTTTTGGGGCGGGCCTTTCGGACTTGGAAAAGAACACCGCCAAAATGCAGTTGGAGGGTCTGCTGGATATCCTGACCGATGCCAAGGAGTACGGCTCCATCCTCAATGTACCGGAGTATAACTGGGTATTGCTGCGCCGATTTGTAAGTGGCATTGACGATGAGGTGCAGATCTCGCTGGAAAGTGCCGGTGTGGAACACACCGCCGAGGAGTTGGCAAAGCTCATCGACCTTGGCGAAACTATGGCACGAAAGTATTGGGTCACGGTTACGAATCCGCCGTATGCTGGCATGAGTAAGATGAATGCCAAACTCAATAGTTTTGTGCAGGATAATTATGCAGACTATAAGAGTGATATGTTCTCGGCTTTTGTGGTCAAATGTTCTACCATGACGAGAACAAACGGATATTGCGCTTTCCTCACTCCGTATGTATGGATGTTCATTCAGAGTTATGAGAAAATGCGGAAATATCTGTATACGAATACAACGATTGAAACGCTGATTCAGTTTGAATACTCGGCTTTTGAAGAAGCAACTGTTCCAATTTGTACATTTGCATTCAGAAAAGGCTATATTGCGAAAAAAGGCTGTTATCTGCGACTGACAGATTTCCGTGGCGGTATGGAAGTTCAGCGTCAGAAAACACTGGAAGCAATCAACAATCATAATTGTGGTTACTATTTTGAGCAATACAGTGATAATTTTGCAAAGATTCCGGGAAGTCCGGTGGCGTATTGGGTGAGTGAAAAGGTTCGGGACGCTTTTGCGAACAACCCAATGATTGATGATGTCTTGGAAACCAGAAATGGTATGTCTACAACAAACAATAACCTCTTCTTGCGTTGCTGGTTTGAAATTTCACTATTAAAATGTGGCCTTGGCGATTTCACAAGACAGTCTGCAAAACAAAGTAAAAGAAAATGGTTCCGTTATAATAAAGGCGGAGAATTTCGCAGATGGTTTGGCAATAATGACTATGTGGTTAATTGGGAAAATGATGGTGAATATTTGAAAAGCTATGTTGCAGAAAGATATGGCAGCTATAGTAAAGAAATAAGAAGTGAAGATAGGTACTTTGATGAATCAATAACATGGAGTGGTGTGACATCTAGCCAAACAGGATTTCGGTATTCGCCACAGGGAGCAATCTTTGATTCTGGCGCAAATGGATTATTTGCTCAAAAAGCAGAAATAGTAAAGTATACATTGGGTTTTCTCAACACTAAACTTGTTGTGGATTTTGTGAAATGTGTGAATCCAACAATCAATACTGGCTCTGGAACGATTGGAAAGCTACCGCTTTGCATTAAAGATAGCGAGATTGAAAAGGTCAATTTAATTGTAGAAGAGTGTATTGAAAATTCACGTTCTGACTGGGACTCTTTTGAAACAAGTTGGGACTTTACCACCCACCCCCTTGTGAACATGAGCAAGGGCCTATGGGATGCTACCAGTACAGCTGCTGCTATGGACTACTTTTATGGCTACTTGCCGGAGGCAAGCTGCCCGCTGGAAATTTGCTATTTGCTGTGGCAGGGCCAGTGCAAGGAGCGCTTTGAAAAGCTGAAAGCCAACGAGGAAGAACTGAACCGCATTTTTATTGATATTTACGGTTTGCAGGATGAACTGACCCCGGAAGTGGAAGAGAAAGATGTGACCGTGCGCAAGGCAGATTTGCAGCGGGATATCAAGAGCCTGCTCAGCTATGCCGTGGGCTGTATGTTTGGCCGTTACTCGCTGGATGTGCCCGGGCTTGTGCTGGCTGGCCAGCCCTTTGAAGAGAAGTTTGTCCACGCCAGCAATGCTGTGACCGGAACTGGTGTTTTAGGTGCACCGGGTCTGCTGCGTGCGCCGGGCGCACTGTACCTCCGCACCGAGGATGGCGTAAAACAGTGCACCTTTGCCCCGGATGTGGATAACGTGATCCCCATTACGGATGAGGAGTATCTGGAGGACGACATCATTGCACGCCTGTGCGACTGGCTGAAGGTGGTATACGGTGCAGATACGCTGGAAGCAAACCTCGATTACATTGCCAAGGCGCTGGGCAATAAGGGCACCACCAGCCGGGAGGTCATCCGCAACTACTTTGTGAACGACTTTTTCAAGGATCACTGCCAGACCTACTCGGTCACCGGCTCCGGCAAGCGGCCCATCTACTGGCTGTTCGACAGCGGCAAGCAGAACGGCTTTAAGGCACTGGTCTACCTCCACCGCTACACCCCGGATACCATCGGCACCCTGCGTGTGGACTATCTGCACAAGATGCAGCGTGTGTATGAATCCGAAATCAACCGGATGCAGGACATGATGGACCACACCACCAACGCCCGGGAAGCCGCTGCCGCCTCCAAGCGCAAGGACAAGCTGACCAAGCAGTTGAAGGAGTGCCGGGACTACGACGAAAAGATCAGCCATCTGGCACTTTCTCGTATTGCGCTGGACCTCGACGACGGCGTAAAGGTGAACTACCGCAAGCTCCAGACCGCCGCCGATGGCAAGTTCTACGAGGTGCTGGCGGATAGCAAGAACATCATGGTTAAAGAGAAAAAATAATTTGCTGGGAGAGGAGTATTTATGTGTCGATATAATGTTGATGCAACAGATGCACAGATTTTGTTAGGATACTCTGATTTATTTCCGGGAACAGCTCCAGAATTAATACCGGAAATACAAAAGTTAAATATGCACAAAGCGATTTCTATTATCTCAGAATTGATAACTCTAAGGCATGGCAAAATGAAGCCAATAAATGTATGTGGATATTCCATACAGCTTCCTTATGAAGCGTTCCTAAAAAAGATAATTCTATGTCTTGGCGATGCATCTTGTAAAGATTTGAGTACAAACCCGATTTTTAGGAAAAATCAGCACGTTATTTCGATTCAAATGCTTTTGATACTTCTAAAAAAGATTATAGCTTATGGAAACTATGAAACATTGAATCAGGTTGATTACAAGATCACCGATGCTGATTACGCAAAAATAATACAATTGCAACTTATTGTGGTTGATGAAGTTTGCCAAAATGAAGAGCATAGTTTTGACAGAGGTCATTTTATCTTTTCAACATATCATTTAAATCATCATCTGCCAGATTCTGGAAGATTTCTCCGAATGTATTATATGCTAGAAATCTTAAATAAAGATGCAGATAATTTTCCAGAAGATATAAGGGGCGAATACCGAAACTATTATGACGATTTTTCAACTAAATATGGAATAACGACAACACAATATACTTCGATACTGTTTTGCGAACTTCAACCGTATTATCTGGAAGAAAAACCCATCACTCATATGAGTGCGTGGCGAACAGTTGCTGATACTTATAAAAAAGCAGAAAATAGAGAAATATTTTCAAAAGCATTAGAACTGTTGTCAGCTAAACCCGAAGAACTACGTGATTGGGCAATTGAATCACAAGATCGTCAATGGGATTTTTCAAAATTTTTGGAAGCTCCATTTCTTCAAGATAATGAAGGACGATATATTTCGATTAGTGATTATACTCTCTCAAACGCATTTTTTGAAAAACTTTTTTGGCTAATTAGAGACTGCTATCCAGAAAATGATAGTAGAGCAATGGCTTTTTATGGGCGGTTGTTCGAAAGATATGTTCAAGAAATCGCCCACAATATGAAAAATCCAGATTATACTTTCATAAATGAGTTTTCAATCGATAGTAGAAATAGTAAATCAAAATCTTCTGATGCATACCTTCAAAAAACAAATCGCCTATTGGTTATTGAGGCAAAGGGATTTTCTAATTTAAGTTCAGTAATGGCAAAAAATAGTGCTGTTGATAAAAACAATAGTAAACTTTTTGTGTGTCCAATTTTAGAAGCAGATGCGTTTTGTACAAAGGCACTCCAAAATGGAAGGTTTGCCGATGTGACTGAGATGTATATAGTCAGTGTCACTATGGATAATATTGAAGCAAATCCATTTTACTATGAAAAAATTTTTAAAGAAATCGAAAGCAAAAAGACTTGTACTAAAGTAGTGGGTTACTTTAATTTTAGTATTGCAGACTATGAAATGCTCATGTGCGCCGCAGAAGATGGAGCAGATGTATTTGAACTGCTTAAGGAGTATTTTTCACTGAAAGAACTTCCTCCATTTGGGAATTACTTAAGAGAAAAAATGCCGAAACTGTCTACAATGACAGATTTTATGAAGCACTGGTATAATGAAGCGTGCTCAAAAATGATGTCAATGTTAAAATAATTTCAAGGTATATAATAATGGCCGAATTAAACTTAAAACAAATTATAGACCGCCTGAATGCGGAATTTGTGGGCGACACCCGCAAGCTGGTGTTCTGGTACGATGACAAGGCAGACTTTGCCGAGGATCTGGAAAACGTGGAACTGGAAAATGCAAAGCTCTACCACCTCCAGCCCGATAACCAGTTCTATACCAAATACTTTCTGGAACGGGTGGACACCACCACCAATTACCTTGTCTACGCCCCGTTCCCCAAGCCCGATGTGCGGGAAAACCACTTGGAGGACACCCTGCTGTACTCCCGGCGGTTCTTTGCCGACCGTGCCTCACTGCTGTCGGTAGACCTTGGCATTGAGGAAAAGTATAAGCCTATCCTCGAAAAGCACATCAAGTTCTTTGCCGATAAAAAGCGCACCCAGCGGTTCTACGATCTGGAGATCGAGAACTTCAACGAGGAAAACATCCTCACCGGGCTGCTCAGCGCCATCTGCAAAGCACGCACCTGCTCCTTTGAGGAGGTGGTGCGGATCGTGCTCACTGAGAGCAGCCTGTCGGAAAATGCCTACTTGCAGCAGTTTGAACAGTACGATCTGCTGCCGTCCTTCTGGCGGCTGTGCGAGCAGCATTTTGGCTATACGGACGTAAAACCCACGCTGGAACGGCTGCTGGTGACCCTTTTCGTCACCTATACCGCCCGCTATGTGCAGACGGAGCTGCCTGCGGCGTGGAAGTCCTTTGTGTCCTACAAGGCAGGCAACATCATTGCCTTCCTCGACAGCCTGATGAACAGCGTCCTCTACCGGGATAAGTACGATGAACTTTCGGATCATGTGGCAAAGGGGCTGAACGTCTATCAGGCGTTCTCCGGCTGCCGTGCCGATGATCTGGTGGAGTGCGATACCTTCCTTGCGGTGGATCAGGTGCTGGTCAAGTGGCTGATGGGGCGGCTCCTTGCCGAGGATACTGGGGCAAAGCTCAACGAGCTGACCATCCCGGAGGTGTGCGAAAAGCGTGCCAAGATGCACTTTGGCAGAAAGACCGACAAGACCTACCGGTTGCTGCAAAGCGCCTATTGCATGGTGCAGGCGGCAAACTATCGCAGCGCCGAGGGCTTCAAAGCCATTGTGGACCGGTATCTGTCTGCAGATCATCAGATAGACCAGCAGTACCGGAAGTTCTACTTCTATTACGACAAGCTGGAAAACACCGAAGCCTTTGAACCGCTGCGGGAGCTGGTGGAGAACATCTACACCAACGAATATCTTGCCACCCTTCTCCCGGCATGGAACGAGGGGCTCCGGCAGGAGGAAGCTTTGGCAGTGCTGCCCTTGCAGCGAGATTTCTACAACGCCAACCTGCGCTACGCCAAGGAGCGTACCGTGGTCATTATCTCCGATGCCATGCGGTATGAGGTAGGGCAGGAGCTTTTTGCCCGGATGCAGGATGACCCCAAGTGCTCGGCGCAGTTGAGCGTGCAGTTGGGCGTGCTGCCCTCCTACACCCGGCTGGGCATGGCTGCGCTTCTCCCGCACCGCACGCTGGAAATGACCGATGACTTTCAGGTTCTGGTGGATGGCACCCTCTGCGATACGCTGGCAGGGCGTCAGCAGGTGCTGCAAAACTATGTGCCGGACAGTGTCTGCATCCAGTTTGACGAGATCAAGAGCATGAAGGTGGCAGACCTGCGGGATGTCCTTACCAAGCGGCAGGTCATCTATGTGTACCACAACCAGATCGATGCCCGTGGCGACAAGCCCAACACCGAGGATGAGGTGTTCAACGCCTGTGAGGAAGCCGTGCAGGAGATCATGGATCTGATCCGCCGCATCAATGGCAGCGGAAACACCCATCACTTTATCGTAACGGCAGACCACGGCTTTATCTATAAGCGGGATAAGCTGTCCGAGAGCGAGAAAATCGCAGGCAAGAGCATGGAAAATGCTTTTGTCAACCGCCGCTTTGTGGTGTCCGCTGCTCCGCTTCAGGATGACGGCATCGGGCACATGAGCATGGGCACAGTACTGGGCAACCAGGATGCCAAGGTGGTTTCCTACCCGGTCAGCAGCAACGTGTTCAAGGTTGCTGGCGGCGGTGCCAACTACGTCCACGGCGGCTCCTCGCCGCAGGAGATGCTGGTGCCAGTGCTGGATATCAAAATGGAGCGTGGACATCAGGAGACCAAGAATGCAGAGATCGCACTGGTCAGCATTCTCCACAAGATCACGAATCTGATCACCTCCATGGATTTTGTCCAGTCGGAAGCCGTCAGCGATACTGTGAAACCGGCAAAGTACCGGGTGTTCTTTATCTCGGAGGACAACGAGAAGATCTCCAACGAAAACACCTATGTGGCAGACAACCGGGAGCTCAGCGCACAAAAGCGTATTTTCCGGCTGCGTTTTACCTTTAAGAACAAGAAGTACGACAAGGACAAACAGTATTATCTTGTGGTCTACGATGAGGATACAGGTCTGGAACAGTGGCGCCATCCGGTGATGATGGATATTGCTTTTGCAGACGATTTTGGCTTTGGATTCTAACAAAAAGGAAGGCGGGTACACCGTATGCTAATGATGGATCAGGCAGCAGAGGGAAACCGGGAAGAACTGCGCCGGAAACTGCGGGAAAACTTTGATGGTCGCATCGTCCGCAAGGATCTGACCAAAAAGATCAAGGAAGGTGCCAACGTACCGGTCTATGTGCTGGAGTTTCTGCTGGGGCAGTATTGCAGCTCGGACGATGAGGAGATCATCGAGCAGGGCGTGCAGAACGTAAAGCATATTCTGGCAGATAACTTTGTGCGCCCGGATGAGGCGCAGAAGGTGCTTTCTCAGTTGCGTCGGAACGGCAGCCACACCATTATCGATATGGTGACCGTGCATCTGGACATCAAGAAAGACTGCTTCTTTGCAGAGTTTTCCAATCTGGGGCTCTCCAATGTGCCCATTACGGATGACTACCCGGAAAAATTTGACCGTTTGCTTTGTGGTGGTATCTGGTGCATCGTCCAACTGGAATATGAATCCGAGGGTGACAGTACCTTTGGTATGGAAGATCTTGACAGCGAACCCCGGCAGAAAAAGCAGAAAGATGTTTCGCCTATCAGCATCCGCAAGCTGACCCCCATCCAGATGCCCCATATCGACATTGAGGAAGTGCGCGCTGGACGTAAAGCCTTCACGCAGGACGAGTGGATGGATGTAATGCTGCGTTCTTGCGGTTATGAGCCGGAGCAGTTGAACCAGCGGGAGAAATGGCTCCTTTTGGCTCGTATGCTGCCGCTGGTGGAGAACAACTTCAACCTCTGCGAGCTTGGTCCTCGCAGCACCGGTAAATCCCACATCTATAAGGAAATCAGCCCTAACAGCATTCTGGTGTCCGGTGGACAGACGACTGTGGCAAACCTGTTCTACAATATGGGACGAAAGACTGTTGGTCTGGTGGGTCTGTGGGACTGTGTGGCTTTTGATGAGGTTGCTGGTATCAAGTTCAAGGACAAAGACGGCATCCAGATCATGAAGGACTATATGGCTTCCGGCTCCTTCGCCCGTGGCAAAGAGGAAAAGGCAGCCTCGGCCTCGATGGTCTTTGTGGGAAATATTAACCAGAGTGTGGATGTGCTGCTAAAAACCTCCAGCTTGTTTGACCCGTTCCCGCCTGAAATGGGAACAGACACTGCATTTTTGGATCGCTTGCATTGTTACATTCCCGGCTGGGAGATTCCAAAATTCCGCCCGGAGCATTTCACCAACGACTACGGCTTCATCACGGATTATCTTGCTGAGTTTATCCGGGAACTGCGTAAGGAGCAGTACGGTGATGCACTAGATAAGTATTTCCGCCTTGGTAAAAATCTGAATCAGCGTGACACGATCGCAGTGCGTAAGATCGTAGGCGGCTATGTAAAGCTGCTGTACCCGGACGGTGAGTTTACCAAAGAGCAACTGGAGGAAATCCTTGTCTTTGCGCTGGAAATGCGCCGTCGAGTGAAAGAGCAACTGAAAAAGCTGGGTGGTATGGAGTTCTACGATGTGAACTTCAGCTACATTGATCTGGATACCTTTGAAGAAAAGTTTGTGTCGGTTCCCGAACAGGGCGGCGGCAAGCTGATTCCGGATGGAATGTGCAATCCGGGACAGATCTACACTGTTTCGCGTGGAAAAAGCGGCATGATCGGTGTATTCCGGTTGGAAAGTCAGATGTTGCCGGGCAGCGGAAAGTTTGAGCGCACAGGTCTTGGCAGTGACCGTGATTGCAGAGAATCCACCAACACGGCTTTCAACTTCCTGAAAGCCAACGGAAACCGCATTAGCGGCGGCATCAGCACGGCATCTAAGGACTACATTATCAACTATCAGGATCTTCAGGGCATCGGTATGACAGGAAAGCTGGCACTGCCCACCTTGATTGCATTGTGCAGCATTGCCCTTGGTCGTCCTACGGTCAGTACCCTTGCAGTTCTGGGCGAGATCAGCATCAGTGGGACAATCTTGAAGGTAGATGAGCTTGCAAACAGCCTGCAGGTCTGCCTCGATAGCGGTGCAAAGAAGGTTCTGCTGCCGATTTCAAGTGCCGTTGATCTGGGGACTGTTCCACCGGAATTGGTGGGTAGCTTCAATCTGATCTTCTACAGCAGCGCAGAGGATGCGGTGTTTAAAGCGTTAGGAGTAGAGTGATAGGAGAGGGTACAAATGGCCATTGAGAGGGTAATCATTAAAAACTTTAAAAAATTCAAAGATCCGTTTGAAATTAGATTTAATGAAAACATCAACCTTTTAGTTGGTGATAATGAATCTGGAAAATCTACTATTCTTGAAGCTATTCATGTGGCCTTAATGGGTATATATGCTGGTCGAAATATTAGAAATCAACTGTCGGCATATTTGTTTAATAGAGAAATCGTTGCGGAATATCTGGCATCTGTGGAGATGAGACATCCGATTGCACCTCCGGAGATAATGATTGAGTTATACTTTAAGAGTGGGACATTGCCAGAATTTGAAGGAAATGGTAATTCCGAAAATATTGATGGCATAGAAGGAATTAAATTCTTGATTGGATTTTCTGATAAATTTAATGCGGAATATGAAAGTTTGCTTAAAACACAGAAACTCACAAGTTTACCCATTGAGTTTTATGAAGCAAGATGGTTCTCTTTTAGTCGAGATGAGAAAATGCCCAGATTCATACCAATACGATCTGTAATGATCGATTCATCAAATTACAGATACCAAAATGGATCGGATGTCTACATTTCTAAAGTAGTAAAAGATTTTCTTGAGCCAGAGGACATAACAGCAATAACACAAGCCCATAGAACTATGATAGATGAATTTGCACAAAATGAAGCAATTCGATCAATAAACAAAAAAATTAGTTCAGCTTCGACGATTATGGGCGGAAAGATATCATTAAGTGCGGATCAAGGGGTTCAGAACTCTTGGGAGTCAAGTTTGGTTACACAGGTAGATGGGATACCTTTTGTTCATGCGGGAAAAGGCGCGCAATGCATCATAAAAACGCAATTAGCTTTAAGCCATAAACAGGCAGAAAAGGCAAGTATTATTTTGATTGAAGAACCAGAGAGCCATTTGTCTTTTTCTCGTTTAAGTGAATTGATGAGCGTCGTTAAAAAGGCTGCCTCTGGTAGACAAATTATAGCATCAACGCATAGTAGCTTTGTCGCTAATAAACTTGGACTGGAAAATTTAATTTTGCTTTCAGGCAATAATTGCTGCTCGATGAAATCACTCAAAAAGGAAACTTTTGAATTTTTCAGAAAAGTGGCCGGTTATGATACTTTGCGCCTGATTCTTTGTAAAAGATCAATCTTGGTAGAGGGTGACTCAGATGAACTGGTTGTCCAGCGAGCTTATATGGATACTCATGAAGGACGTCTTCCTATCCAAGATGGAATAGATGTAATGACCGTAGGAGGAGTGGCTTTTAAGAGGTATCTTGAAATTGCACAGACGTTGAACAAAGCAACAGCTGTTGTTACGGATAACGATGGAGATATTGAAGCTGTTAAGAAAAAGTACAAAGAATATGAAGAAATACCGTGTATCCACATATGCGTTGATAATGTAGTAGATACAGGTGATTTAAAATTGTCAAATAAGGATTTTAATTACAATACATTAGAACCAAAAATATTGAAGGAAAATGGACGGGAAGTGATGAACAATATTTTTGGAACCAACTACAATACTGATGATGAGATGCACAAATATATGCACGCGCATAAAACGGATTGCGCAATAGCAATTTTTGAATCGGCTACGAAAATTAAATATCCTGAATATATAATGAGGGCAATAAAAAATGAGTAGTCTAATTGTTGCGGCGGCAGGAGCGGGGAAAACAACATTTCTTGTAAGGCGAGCGTTGGAGATTTCTGAAAATATTTTGATAACGACTTATACTGATGCAAATGAACAAAGTATTAGAGAAAAATTCTATGAGGTAAATGGTTGCATTCCATCCAATGTGACTATTATTCCATGGTTTTCACTACTTATTAGGCATGGGATACGGCCTTATCAAAGCTATCTTATAACTAATAGAGTGTCTGGTGTATTATTAGTGAATAAAGCAGATAAAAACCTGTTGAAGCTAAAGGATACAAATGAGAAAAAATATGTGACAGCCTCAGGTAATATATATTCAAACATGATTTCAAAATTGTCATGCGTTTTGGATGATTTGTCAAAAGGCTGCGTTTTTCAACGAATACGAAAAAATTTTCCTTATGTTTTTGTAGATGAAATACAGGATTTTGCTGGATACGATTTAGAAGTCATAAGAAAACTACACGAGGTCGGCTGCAGCGTGACTTTAGTAGGAGATCCTCGTCAGACGACATATCGAACTCATTATGAGGCAAAATACAAAAAGTATGCAGGTGGAAAAATAATAAACTTTGTACAGGAGAACATTCCTGAAATGAACATTGATTCCACGACATTATCGACATCGTATCGCAACAATCAGATCATATGTAATCTTGCAAATAAGATGTATCCTGACATGGAGCCATGTGATTCCGCAATGAATGTAAAAACAGAACATGACGGAATATTTTGGATTGAAGAAAAGGATATTGATAACTACATGGAAACATATAAGCCAATGCAGCTTAGATATGACAGAAGAACCAAGGTAAATGCAAAGTTTAGGGTGATGACTTTTGGCTCGGCAAAGGGACTTACGTTCGATAGAGTTTTGATATATCCAACACAGCCAATGCTAACGTGGCTGTCAGGAAAATCAAAAGGACTGAAAGGCGAAAGCCTTTCAAAGTTTTATGTGGCAGTTACCAGAGCAAAGTATAGTGTGGGATTTATATATAAGACAAAGAAGGTCCCTTCGGAAATTATTGGAATAAAATGGACACCTAATATAGACGAATAGAATCGATCCAATAATTCCAGACTTTCTGACGAAATAGCCCTCCGGTAATGCAGTGAGATGATTACATTAAGGAACAACGCCTTACAGTCAACCAACCAATGCGCATTTTTTGGTGTTAGTTGGAAATCTGAAAAAAGCAGTGGAATATGCACAGGGTTAGCGGTCCGATATGGAACATTACCTGAAAGATCCTCGCTGTGACATCTCCAACAATCGAGCGGAAAACAAGATCCGTCCCTTTTCAGCGGGAAGAGAGAACTGGCTGTTCGGTGATATGCCTGCCGAACCAAAAGTGAGTACAGTATGGTAGAAACAGCAAAGGCAAACAACCTTGCACCAATAGATTACATTCAGTTCCTTTTGAAAACCTGTTGGATATGGAAATTCTGATTCATCCGAAGATGCTAGGGGAAAACTCGTCTGGGTCTGGGATGATGTTGTGTGACAAGTAAAAATGAGACATACGATTTTTACGTCGGATGCCGATTGTTTTGGCGGGGACATGCTTTCACTGGGCGGATACTGATGTTTCACACTGTGGCCCAGAGCTGGCAATTGAAGAATGGAAAGAGCTGCACAGGCAAAAGAAACACTCTAAAAAAATAAACCGTGCAGGGTAACATGATGCCACTCCACTCGGTTTTACTTAAACTAGAAATGCAATAGAAAAATGCGCTTGCTTCTGTGGATGGCAACTGGGTATATATCAGAGACTAAAAGCTTTTTGCATCTTGTTTTGCAGTAGAAAAGACGGTACAATAATAGAAAAGAAAGCGTGCACCAGTCAATAAGGTGGTGAAGACAATGAGCGAAGCAACAGTCTATCATATCATGCACATGGAAAAGTGTGTGGCACAAGTAAGCACGGCTGGTGAATGCAAAATTCACCTTAAAGATTTTATGCCATACGATTTAGTGCTGGAAGAATCGGATGATTTTGATGATCGAATCAATAATGTAACGAATTTCTATTATTGGTGTGCATCCCGTATGCTAACGCTGGATCGTACCTATGCGAAAGAGATTCTGAATAGTATAGGCGCACCTCAGAGTGTTACGGACCGTGAGCGCGCCCAGATTGCGCTTTCGTACCATTGCCTGTCTCTGCTGGATGTGTTCTGGGTAAAAGAAGAAAAAGAGACTGTCCGATTTGAGGATATCAATCTCTACACACACTCTTTAAGCAATGCTCTTGTGGATATTGCACTGCGTGGACATCAGATGGCTGTGACAAATGCCCATCTTTTGGCAAATGATTTGTCCACTGGCGGATGCTATCCTAAAGCGTGGGTGCGCAAAGAGGAAGGCTTCTATCTTTATAAAGACGGTGGACAAGATGCAGTCGAGCGTGAAGTGCTGGCAAGTAAAATCTGCCGATGCTTTGACTGTCATCAGGTTCTGTATGAGCAGGGAATGTTTGAGAACGAGCCGGTTTCCATCAGCAAAATTATGACCTCGCAGCGATATAGCCTTGTGACGTATGCAGCCTATGATGTCTACTGCACAAACCATGATTGGAACACGCTGGATAAGATTTTAGAGTTGGACGCCCACGGATACTATATGATGAACATTCTGGATTATCTGGTGGGCAACACCGACCGCCATTGGGAAAACTGGGGTCTGTTGGTGGACAATGAGACGAATCAACCTATCCGTCTACATCACCTGATGGACTTCAACCGAGCATTCCAGCAGTATGACATATTGGATGGTGCAAGCTGTTTGACCGTTGGAAAGCGGCACTTGAGACAGAGAGAAGCAGCATTGGAGGCAGTAAGGAATATAGATTTGAATCAGTTACATAATGTAGATGGAACAATCTTTAGGGGATATAAGATTCGGAAGGACTTATTTAAAATAAGACTAACCATCTTGACGAGTGAAACGAGTAAGATGGAAATCTAAGGGAGGCGTTAACATAATGAAACACAGTCTAGAAGTTAAGAGTCAAAGTATAGAGGCATCTGGTATTACAAAAGATTATAAAGAAGCTCTAGTTGAATATATTTGGAATGGTTTTGAGGCAAATGCGACTCAGGTGGAAGTATCTTATATCCCCAATGATTTGGGAGGGTTATCAGAAATTAAGATTTATGATAATGGCGAAGGAATAAGTCATTCAACACTAAACGATACATTTGGGACATTTTTGACATCTAAAAAGAATAGCTACCCTAATCCATTTAAAACAAAAGCAAACAAAGGAAAAGGAAGATTTTCGGGATTTGGCATAGCAGCGGCTTTAAAATGGAGTACTGTATATAAAGAAGGAAATGAAAATTTCAAATACGAAATTATAATAGAGAGTGATAAGAAAAATGAGTTTGAAGAAACACAAATAGAGAAAACGAATGACAATACTGGAACAGAAGTCACAATTTCGCAAATTGATGAAGTGACGGTAGCGGAAATGTCTATGGAAGCGTTACGTGAATCGCTTCTGAAAGAATTTGCGTGGTTTTTATTTCTTGAAAAAAATAGAGAACTTCAGCTTAAGATAAATGGAGAAGTTCTAAAGTATGAGGATTATGTTGACACGGAACTGAGCAAAGAAAAAATAATCCGATTAGAGGAAAATAATTTTATTATCTCGATAGTTGTATGGAAAAACGCAATCAAAGAAAAGTACTGTATTTATTATATGGATACGCAAGGTATAACTAAAGGAAAAGATAGCACGGCGTTTAATAGAAACACGGTGAATTTTTGCCACAGTGTGTTTGTGAAATCTGCATACTTTAATAACAAAAAAGACGTAAATTGTGAAGAATATGAAGACGAAAAGGTAGAACAACAAACCTTGGATAATGAAAAAATTTTATTGCGAAAACTTAAACATGAAATTCGTAAATTGATAGAAGAGGTCCTGGGAAAATATTTAGCCCAAAAAGCAGATGAGGCGGTAAAGGGGATGATGGATAGAAAATCGTTTCCCCAATTTGGGAATGATATATATGGGAAGATGAAAAAAAGAGAATTGATTTCAGTAACAAAAGAGCTGTATCAGTTAGAGTCAAGGATCTTTTATAAGTTGAAACCAATTCAAGAAAAGTCACTGCTCGGATTTTTAAATTTGCTGTTGGATTCTGCTGAAAGAGAAAACATATTAGAATTTATTTCTCAAATTGTGGATTTAACACCGAAACAGAGAGAAGACTTTGCAGATGTTTTAAAAAAGACGAAGTTGAGTAATGTGATTGATTCGATTCGTTTTATAGAAAATCGGTACAAAGTGATTGAAGGGCTAAAATGGATGCTTTATAGCATGGAACCGTATACAAATGAGCGTGATCACATCCAGAAAATTATAGAGCAACATTATTGGCTGTTTGGTGAACAATATAATTTGGTTACAGCGGACAAGAGAATGCAAAAGGCACTTGAGAAGTATTTATATCTACTGTACGGTAAAGATAGCCCAGAAGCAGTGCTAACAAAAGATGACGAAGAAATGCGTCGAATGGACATTTTTTGTGTGGAGCTAGAAAAACAGAAGACGGAGAAGGAAATGCAATCAAGGAAAATCTAATTGTAGAATTAAAAGCTCCAAAGGTTGTTCTTACAAAAAAAGTATTGCGACAGATAGAAGACTATATGGATTTTGTTAAGAAACAGCCACAGTTCAATTCCCAGTTCTGTAGATGGAAGTTTATAGCTGTTTGCAATGAAATGGATGACGATGTGAAAGAACGACGCAATGTGGGAGAAAATAAAACAGCAGGCAAGAAAGGACTGGTTGTTCAGCTAGAACAATACGAACTATACGCATTAACATGGGCAGATGTGTTTGAAAGTTTCGAATTGCGACATAGCTTTTTGCTTGATAAGCTTAATATGGACCGAGAAATGATAGAAAATGAATTACAGAAAGAAGTTAAAGAATTTGAGGGACGAGAGGCAATAAATACAATGACCACGAAGCTTTGTGCGAGAGCGTAATATGATTAAAAACTTGACGTTTGTAGCAGATCTGTAGCAAATTGCATCAATTTAACGAATTATCGCTCTAAAAAACGAAAAGCCATCATGCATCACACGCAGGGGGTCTGGGGTTCGGGTGCCTTTTTGCTCCCGGGATGCTTGCGCTTGCGCAACAGTCCGGGAAACAGGCAAAGACAGGAAAACCGCGCAGATCACGTTCAATAAACAAAGAAATGGCTGCTGCACCGGGAAGAAACCCTGTGCAGCAGCCATTTTTATTATGGTATAAGATCAGTCCTTCTTCTCGGCGGTGCGGGCAAAGAAGTTGGCGAGGACGGCGCCGGAAATGTTATGCCACACCGAGAACACAGCGCCGGGGATGGTTGCCAGCGGATACTGTGCAAAGTGGGCAGCGGCCAGAGAGGTGGCCAGACCGGAGTTCTGCATACCGACCTCGATGGAAATTGCACGGCACTTGGTGGAATCCAGCTTCAGCAGCTTGCCCACGCCAAAGCCGGTGAGGTAGCCCAGCAGGTTGTGCAGGATGACTACGGCAAGGATCAGCAGGCCGCTGGTCATGATCTTGGCGGAGTTTGCAGAAACAACGGCGCAGATGATGAGCACGATGGCGGTGGTGGAGACCAGCGGCAGCACGCGGACGGCGTTCTGAGTGAAGGCGTGGAAGAAGTGGTTGACCACAAAGCCCAGTGCGATGGGCACCAGCACTACTTTGACGATGGACAGGAACATATTTACAGGGTTCACATCCACGCGCTGGCCGGCATACAGCAGGGTGAGCAGGGGAGTCAGGATGGGGGCCAGCACGGTGGAAACGGCAGTCATACCAACGGACAGTGCAACGTCGCCCTTGGACAGATAGGTCATCACGTTAGAGGAGGTGCCGCCGGGGCAGGTGCCCACAAGGATGACGCCGATAGCCAGCTCGGTGGGCAGGTGGAACAGCTGCGTCAGCGCCCATGCAAGGAAGGGCATCAGGGTGAACTGCGCAATGCAGCCGATGATCACATCCTTCGGGCGGCTGAACACCACCTTGAAGTCCTCCGGCTTCAGGGTAAGACCCATGCCGAACATGACGATGCCCAGCAGGGTGTTGACCCATGCGGTCTTTACTACACTGAAGGTGCCGGGGAACAGCAGAGACAGTGCCGCCACCACAATGACGATGGCGGCCATGTACTTGCCCACAAAGTCGCTTACTTTTTCCAATGTTTTCATGATAAACTCTCCTTTTTCCTGAACACTTATTTTTGCGGATGTAAAGGCAATGAAACATCCGGGAAATGGCTTTCCCGCAAACAAAAACGCCTTTGCCCCTTACGGTTCGTAAGAGACAAAGGCGTATAAACTCCTCTGCGGTACCACTCTTATTGCCGGTGCAAAGCCCGGCCCCTCAGTGCGCATCCAACAATGCGCGGCCCGTGATAACGGGGGCCTGCCGTTCCCGCTTACTGGGGCGGATCCACCGCCCATTCAGCCGGAAAGCTCGGAGAGGATCTTCCCACGGACGCCCTGCACTGCCTTGCACCAGCCGGCAGCTCTCTGCAGCATTCTTTCCGGGTACTCTTTCTCGTCATAGCCGAATATTTCACTGCC
>ERZ1027013.318-NODE-318-length-19770-cov-5.288359_pt1 | contig 19770 bp, 13 predicted proteins | sample MGYA00519446_ERZ1027013 | MGnify/ENA primary metagenome ERZ1027013 (study PRJEB26926, sample SAMN06164699) | human gut metagenome | biome: ENVO:00009003; feature: ENVO:2100002; material: ENVO:00002003 | host: Homo sapiens | place: USA | collected 2012 ... | reverse complement strand
ATCTACACTTATGCGATCGTCGGCAGCGTCAGATGTGTATAAGAGACAGCAGTATCAGTTGTATATGAAAAGCGGCGTTCCCAAGTCCACCATAGGCAATATCATCAACTGTTCTTACGATTCCGTAAAGCTGCGGATCATCCATGAGATGTGCCAGGGGCTGGGAATTGGAATAGACACCTTTTTTGCTTCGCCACTTTTCAAAGAAGATAATCTGGAACCATAAGACCTCCGACGAGCTTCGCCGGAGGTTTTATCATAAGCCGAACACCCTCTCCACCAACGGGAGAGGGTGTCTTTTTAACCGTAAACCAAATCCTGTATTGCATATTTCAAATCCTGCACTTTGCCCAGCAACCAAAAGGCCAGCTTCGGCAGCCCAAAGGGGCTTATGAGAAACGCGATCACCAGCAGGATAAGGCCGTTCTGCGGGGAGTATGTTATCAGGACGGCCACGCCCAGCAGGGCAATCACCGTACTGAGCAGCCCCAGCACCAGGCCGGACACATAGACCAGCCCCACGCAAATCCAGATGGCCAGGGTGAGCAGCAGGATCACCGGCGCAATCACGATCTTCATAATCAGCTTCAATACGGTCATTTCATAGCCTCCTCTCGACGATCCAGATACTTCTGGCACAGACGGCGGACCTGTTCCTCGTCGTCCTCGTTTTCTTCTCGGCGTCCCTTTGTCAGCTGAATGGAGGCAAAGGATTCGTACTCGACCAGCAGATGGTCAAACAGTTCCTCCGGGGTCCGGCACACATCACCCTCGCAATAGGGCGGGTCCGGGGGTGAGCCGTTGAAGGACACGCAGACATATCCGTACCTGCTCTTGTAAACTTCCAGCTCCATATCTTGGGCCAGATAGTCCTCGAAAATCTCTAAAACCTTTTCAAAGGTCAACATTGGTATCTCAACTCCTTTGTGAGATGTGAGAACACTTTGCTATCTGCCTTTATTATCCGGCAAGCTCCGTCAAAAGGCAAGGATACAGACAAAAAGAAAAAGCGGAGGGAGGCGCGGCGAAAAGAACGCCGTTCCTCCCTCCGCAGATGGGATATATACCCCGGTCACGAAAGATGGGAGAGCTGGGTCAGGATTTCCTTCACGCCCTCCCATAACTGTTCCTGCCGCTGGGCTATATCCTCCAGGTCAGCGTCATAGACACGCCCGGTCTCATGCACCCGGCGGGTGAGCTGGTTTAAGTTGTTGCTGCTCCGGCGCAGCAGGGACACCAGCTCCTTCAGCTCCGGCAGGTCCAGCTGCACCACATAGCCGTCCAAGGCCATCTTCCGCAGATAGGCTTCCCGGTTCTTCGTCCCAAGTTGGGACATTTTCTGCTCGATCAGCGCCAGCTCCTCCGGGGAGACCCGGAAATTCACCTGGACCTCCCGTTTGCGCTTTGGGGCGCTCACCGTTCCGGCTCCCGTTTCTTATGGGTTGGAGCTTTCGGGGCAGCCTGTTTCGGTTCCTGCTTCAAATGCTCCCGGACAGAAGGCCGGGGCTGGCGCAGTTCTTTCGTCCGGTCCTCGCTGGCCAGGATGGTGGCATAGGTTCCGGGCAGCCCTTTCATGCCGGTAAAGGTCAGACTACGGAACGGCAGGAGGTTCATCAGCCGGTCATGGTCTTTGCTCCCGGCACGGTTCAAAAACTCCGGGGAAATGCGGACCATGTAATGGGTCCCGTGGGGGCTGTTCGGCGCATCCGGTGCGCGCAGCTCCCGCAAAATCCGTTCCGCCTCGGCCTGGATGTCCTCTGCCGTCAAGGGCTGGCGGCGCAGATGTTCCTCGCGCACAAGGTCAATAAACCCGTTCAAGACAGCAGGGTGACTGTTCAGGGCATAGCCGCACCGGACGGTATCGGAGTTATAGTTGGGGATGGTCTTGGCCCATTCCTTGTTCCGGGGCGAATAGCGTCCATCCCAGTCCTGGAGCTGGACGGTGTTGGCAAGGACCAGCATAACCCGGTCCATGCCGTAGGTTTCGATTACGCCCTTGGCGGCATCGTGGCTGAGATACATCCCGTCGAAGTGTTCCCGCACCGCCGCTTCAATGGCTTCCTTGCATTGGAGGTTGGCCCGATTGGAGGACCGGTACTGCTCCAGCTCCCCATGCTCTTTCGCATAGGCAGCGGAGTGAGGGTAAATGGCGGCTTTCCGCAGCTCCGCCTGGGCCTTGCAAGCGTCATCGGCCCGGTTCTCAATGCTGTCCCGGATCACATCCATGTAGCCGGTCTCCAGCTTCTCAAAGTAACGGTACACATCAGCCAGCGGCGTGGGCGAATCCAGCAGCGCCTGGGCCTGGGCGTCGGTCAGCTCCAGTTCCTCCATAGTCATCACGATGTCCTCCCGGACAGTGTACTCATAGGCGTGGTTCAGGACCTCTGCCGGAGGCTGGCTTTTCAGCCAGTCCCGGTATTTGTCCTGCTCGGCGGCCATCTTCTCATAAAGGGCCGTATTCAGATCGTTGGGTTTCATATTATCGCACCTCCTCATGCTGTTTCGGTTTCTTTTCGGAGCTTCGGGGCGGCACCGGGCGCTTCAAGCTGTCCAGCACCGAGGGCCGTGCGCTCTTGGCGATCACAGGTTCCGGCTGAGAGCGACCCCTGCCGTCCAGGTTCAGAAGCGTGTCCAGTTCCACCAGACGGGCGGACTTTACCCGCAGATCATCCTCATAGGGGAAAGGCTTGCCCACTTCCTCCTTGGCGGCGGCCTGCTGCTGGTACAGATTATCCAGCTGGGCCTTGGCCGCCTCCAGGCGTTGGGGCATTTGAGAGAGCGCATTGTCAATGCGGGTCAGGTTGCCGCGTGGGTCTGTGCCGAGGCTTGCCCGGTGGGTCATCTGGCCTTTCAGCAGGAGCGTATATTCCTGTTTCCAGGCCGAAAACTCTACGGACATAGTGAATCCCCGATAGCTGCCAATCTGCACAGGCTCGGAGCCTTTGACCTCCTTGCAGGCATCCAGCAGGGCGGCACCGGCGTTCTCCTTGTCCGTCAGGGTATCGCCCCGGATTTCCATACCGGCAAAGCCGTCCTCCGGGTGAGGGTGGGCCGCCAGGGTCTCCAGGTCTGCCTCAAATCCCTGGATAAAGCCCTTGTGCTTTTCGATTTCCTCCGGGAAGTATTTGAGCAGCTGGTCCTCCAGACGGTACTGCTTGCTCTGGTGGTCGGCTTTCATCAGCTTCAGCTTGGAGACCTCCACATCCAGGTCCATGCGCTCCTTGATACGGGGGTCTCCGGCGCACAGGGCCTTGATCTCGGCAAAGGACAGCGCCGTTTCGTCTACATCGTCGCAGCTTCTCACCGGCGATTTGGAAGTCATAATCTGGCTGATGAATTTCTGTTTGTTCTCCACCGTCTGCCACAAATAGGCGTCAAAGGTTCCCTCAGTCACATAGCGGTACACATGGACCAGGGGATTTTGGTTGCCCTGGCGCTCAATACGGCCCTTGCGCTGGGCAAGGTCTCCCGGCCGCCACGGGCAGTCCAGGTCATGGAGCGCCACCAGGCGGTCCTGCACATTGGTGCCAGCGCCCATTTTGGCGGTGCTGCCCAGCAGGACACGCACCTGGCCGGTGCGGACCTTGGCGAACAACTCTTTTTTTCTGACTTCGGTGTTGGCCTCATGGATGAACGCGATCTGATCGGCGGGCATCCCCTGGGCGATGAGCTTTTGCCGGATGTCCTCATAGACGGTAAAGACCGGCTCCGGCTCGTCCAGCGGCACAGCCTGTTCCAGCGCATGGAGCGTGGGGTTGTCCAGCGCCTTGGCCGCCTTTTTCGCAGGGGCCGCCTGGGGTGTGGAAATATCGCAGAACACCAGCTGGGTCAGCTTGTCGGCCTCACCGTCCCGCCAGATCTGCATGATATTTGCGACACATTGGTTGACCTTGGTGCCGGGTTCATCTGGCAGCAGCTGGTTGATGATACGCTGGTCCAACCCCAGCTTGCGGCCATCGCCGGTGATCTTGAGCATATTGTCCTCCGATGGGTCAACGCTGCCGCTGTGTACCTTGGAGGCGCGCTCGGAGAGAACCTGCACCATCTCTTTTTGGTGTTCAGTAGGCTGGGCCACAATGTTGTGGTATTCCACCTCCGGCGTGGGCAGATGGAGCTGATCGGCGGTTTTGATGTCCGCCACCTCTTTGAATAGGTTCATCAGTTCCGGGAGATTGAAAAACTTGGAGAAGCGGGTACGCGCCCGGTAGCCGGTGCCTTCCGGTGCCAGCTCCAGCGCCGTTACCGTCTCACCAAAGCGCGACGCCCAGCAGTCAAAATGGACCATTTTTAGCTCTTGCAGCCGTTCATACTGGAGATACCGCTGCATGGTGTAAAGCTCGGTCATGGAGTTGCTGACCGGCGTGCCGGTGGCAAAGATAACCCCCCGGCTGCCGGTGATCTCGTCCATGTAGCGGCACTTGGCGAACATATCGCTGGACTTTTGGGCGTCGCTGGTGGAGAGGCCCGCCACATTCCGCATCTTGGTGTATAAAAACAGGTTCTTGTAGTTGTGCGCTTCATCGACGAATAGGCGGTCCACACCCAGCTGCTCGAAAGTCACCACATCGTCCTTGCTGCCCTCGGCCTGGAGCTTTTCCAGTCTCGCCTCCAGGGATTTCTTGGTGCGTTCCAGCTGCTTGACCGTGAAACGCTCACCGCCGCTGTACTTCACCTCGGCAATGCCCTCGGTGATCTCGTCGATCTGCTCCTGAAGGAGCCGCTCCTGGCGCTCCCGGCTGATGGGGATTTTTTCAAACTGCGAGTGGCCGATGATAACGGCATCGTAGTCGCCGGTGGCGATCCGGGCGCAAAACTTCTTCCGGTTATGGGTCTCAAAGTCCTTTTTGGTCGTGACCAGGATTTTGGCGGATGGATAGAGCCGCAGGAACTCCGACGCCCATTGTTCGGTCAGATGATTGGGAACAACGAACAGGGACTTCTGGCACAGTCCCAGGCGCTTGGCCTCCATCGCAGCGGCCACCATCTCAAAAGTCTTGCCCGCGCCCACCTCGTGTGCCAGCAGCGTATTGCCGCCATAGAGAATATGGGCGATAGCTCCCAGCTGGTGATCCCGCAGGGTGATGGCCGGGTTCATGCCGCCGAAGGTGATGTGGGACCCGTCGTATTCGCGGGGCCGGGTCGAGTTCATTTCCTCGTTGTACTGGCGCACCAGGGCTTGGCGGCGCTCCGGGTCTCTCCAAATCCAATCGCGGAAAGCGTCCCGGATGGCCTGCTGCTTTTGGGCGGCCAGCGTGGTCTCTCTGGCGTTCAGCACCCGGCGTTCCTTGCCGTCTGCGTCCTCTACGGTGTCATAGATACGGACATCCCGCAGATTCAAAGCATCCTCCAGCAGCCGGTAGGCGTTGGCGCGGCTGGTGCCGTAGGTGGTATAGGCCGCCACATCGTTATCAGAAACAGAGCTTTTGCCCGTGACCTGCCATTCGGCGGTGTAAGAGGCGTAATTGACCTGGATGGCGCGCTGGAGGTAGTACGGGGTGTTGAAGGTCTCATACATGAATTGCTGAATGTACTCCTTGTCGATCCAGGTAGCGCCCAGGCGCACCTCGATCTCCGAAGCGTCCAGGTCTTTGGGCTGCGCCTTTTCCAGCGCCTCCACATTGGGACGGAAAATCTCGCTGACCTCCAGCGCCCGCTGTGCCTGACGCAGCTTGCGCCGCACATTGCCGGACAGGTATTCGTCGGCGGTCACATAGGCAGGCCGTTCTCCCTCCGGCACCGGCCCAGGCAGGCGGAAGATCACGCCTTGCAGCTCAGAGGCCAGCTCGTCGCTGGTCTTGCCGGTAAGCTGTTCCATGTACTCCATATCCACACGGGCCTTTTCCGCGATGGATACAGCCAGAGCTTCGCTGGCGGTGTCCACGGAAGTCACCGCCTCATGGGGCTTGATGGTCCGCTTGGTGAACATATCCGCCTTGCGCTCCAGCCTGCCGTCCTCGTCCACGATCTCCAACGCGCAGAGCAGATAATAGCTGGAATCATCGGCAAAGGCCAGCCGGTTCGCCCGGTCATTGATAAGGCCGTACTTGGCGGAAAACTCGTCATAGAGCCGGTTCAGCTCCGCCTGCTTCTCCCGGATTTCGCTGTCCGGCGTGGCGGCGTCCATTTGCAGGTCGATCAATTCCTGGACGCAATCCCGCAGCCTCACCATGCCTTTGACACGGGCCTCGGCGGTGGCGTTGAGGTCAGGCCGCACCATGCGGCTGTTCTCCCGGAAATACACAGCTCCGTCCACCACGGTGTAGGAGTAGTTCTTCACATTGGGGTCGGCGGGGATGGAAGTGTCGATGGCTTCGCCTTCGCCCAACTCCGGCAACTCGGCCTCCTGGTAGGTGCCGCGAATGTACTTCACGGCATCATGCAGCTGATCGGCCAGCTCCAGCCCCTCGATGGGGGCCACGGTGTAATCCTGCTTGCCGTATTGGGTGCTTTCGGCGGTGGGACGCCCCAGCACCATCTCCGGGTGGTCCAAGAAATAGCGGTTGATAGTAAAGCCATCCTCGGTCTGGCCAGTCTGCGTCCACTCCGGCACAATGTCCAGCGGACGATCCCGCTTTTGCAGGAAAACGATGTCCGACACAACCTCAGTCCCGGCATTGGCGCGGAAGGCGTTGTTGGGCAGACGGATGGCTCCCAGCAGCTCGGCGCGCTGGGCCAGATACCGGCGCACAGTAGAATCCTTGGCGTCCATCGTGTAGCGGCTGGTGACAAAAGCCACCACGCCGCCGGGACGCACCTGGTCCAGCGCCTTGGCGAAAAAGTAGTTGTGGATGTTGAAATTCAGCTTGTCATAGGCTTTGTCCCGGACCTGATACTGGCCGAAAGGTACATTGCCGATGGCAAGGTCATAGAAGTCCCGCCTGTCGGTGGTCTCAAACCCTGCCACGGTAATGTCAGCCTTGGGGTAGAGCTGCTGGGCGATCCGCCCGCTGATGGAATCCAGCTCCACGCCATACAGACGGCTGTTTCGCATTTCCTCCGGCAGCATACCGAAGAAATTACCCACACCGCAGGACGGCTCCAGGATGTTGCCGGTCTCAAATCCCATGCGGCCCACGGCCTCATAGATGGCGCGGATCACCGTGGGGCTGGTGTAGTGGGCGTTGAGGGTAGAGCCTCTGGCGGCGGCGTATTCCTCCGGGGTCAGCAGCTCCTTCAGCTGGGCATATTCCTTGCTCCAGCTTTCCTTGTCGGGGTCAAAGGCATCGGCAAGGCCGCCCCAGCCCACATACCGGGAGAGGACTTGCTGTTGCTCCGGCGTTGCCTGCCCGGTGGTTTCCTCCAGGTATTTCAGCAGCTTGATTGCTTCAATATTGGCCTGGAACTTGGCTTTGGGGCCGCCTTCGCCCAGGTGATCGTCGGTGATGTGGAAATTCTCGGCGCTGCGGCGCAAGTTCTCCTTGTACTCCCCATAGGCGGCTTCCTCGGCAGCCCTGGCATTGGGGAAAGTCTGCCACTCGCCATTGACCTGAACGGATACAGGGTGTTCGTCCAGCACTTCATCCGGGGCTTTCTCCGGCTCAGCGGCAGGTGCGGGCGGCTCCGGCTCATTGGTCCGCAGGGTCTGAACCACCACATCATAGGGCAGATGGTTCTTATCGCCCGGATAGACAACCACCGTCTCGGCGTGATAAGCCGGGGGTTCGGCAGCCGGTTCCGGGCGTTCCTGTCCAAAACCGTCCAGCTGACGGGCATACAGCCCGCGCAGCAAAGGCGCAACTTCGTCCCAGCGGAAAAACAGCATGGCCAGCCGCTTTTCCTCTGCGCCCAGCACTTCCAGCTCGATACCTTCAGGCATTGTGCGGTAGTCGGCGGTGTCGCCGGTCTCCAGCTCCATCGTTTCCACAATGTTGGGATAGGCCCGGCTCAGCCACAGGGCAACCTCCCGGTTGCTCTTGCCGTTGTGCAGCAGCTGGGAAAGCTCCGCCTTGTCCGCCTCACCGATCAGGCCATGTGCCAGCACATCCCGCAGGTCCTGGTCCACCGCATCCGGGTTTGCCGGAAGAAACTCGGTATAGAAGTCGTTGCGGTTATCTGCCCGAAGAAGCTGCTCAAACTGTTCCTGACGCTCGGCCCGGTAGATGGGATAGCTCATGCCCGTGGGCAGCAGCTCCACCGTGTCATCCCGCAGCTCTGTGATCTGGTGAGTGCGGTCATCCAGATAGACAATATCCCCCACATGGTAGGGAGGGACTGTTGGATCATAAGAAGTCCGCTCCCTGACCGTGCCACGGGCCGCAGCGTATTCTTCGTCTGACACGGGAACACGCGAATTGCCGGAGGAAGGCTGTTCCGGCTGGTCTGCTTGGGCGGTCTCCCTGGATATGGCCTCCACATCCCGCATGACCTGCTGAATAAAGGGATCGTTGTCCAGCTTTTCCGGGTCCACCACATGACCGTCCACAATGCCGCGCTGGGCCAGGGCCTCCCGGATGGCGATGGGGTCCACATCGTCCAGATTGTCCTGTTCGACCTGGGTGTAGAAGCGATCCTCCTTGATGAGCTGGGCAATCCGGCGCTGTACCTTGGGCCAGGGAAGCGCCGTTCCTTCGGGGCTTTCCGGGCGAACCGCAAACGGAGTTTTGCCGTCGCCGCCGTCAAATTCACGAGCCAGCCATGCGGCGGTGTCTTTCTCCCGCGCATGGTCTCTCATGTAGCGGACAACGGCGTGTTTGCTCTCGATCCTGCCATTCCACTCCTGGATAGCCCGGTCAATGTCATTGTCCGAGAGAGGACGCAGCAGCTCATGGAGCTTGGGATAGGTTTCGTCTGCCACTTCTCGGTGCAGCCGCTGGCGAAATTCCGGCACATCAGAGAACAGGCGGATCAGCTCTATATCGTGGGAATCAAGAATGGCGCGGCGCACAGCAGCATTACACTCGATCATAGCGTTTTCATAATCACTGTGACCGCAGGCGTTCCGGTATCTGATGTCCTGGGTAACGGCCTCCAGCACGATGGGCTTGTATCGCTCATGCAGCTCCCGGAGGGTGGGTTTTGCCGTCTCTGCCGCATGGCTGACAGTTTCCGGCTGCGGCTGTTCTTGGGCAAAAGAAAAAGCAGAGGATGTTTGCACATTCTCTGCTTCGTCTATTCTTTGGATTTGTTCCGCTTCGGAGAGGAACAGGTTTAAGGTCAGCTGTTGATAAGCTCCGCCATCAGAATCTCCTCGGCCTGGGCCTTGCAGGTGTTCATCAAGCCCACCCAGCGCATCGGATCGCGGGCTTTCAGCTCCTCCGTCGCGCCCGCCGACTCCGCCAGCTGGGGCATCATCTGCTCCAGACGGCTGTTCGCCGTCTCGTCGATCTCGATGAGGTGCGGGTACAGCTTCTCGGTCAGCAGCAGCTGGTTGTAGATCAGGGGCCGGTGTTCCTTCAGGTACGCTTTCCGCATCCTGCCGTACTTGCCCAGGGGCTTCTCCGGCTGTTCGGTCAGCTTCAGGTCGGGAATCTGATAATCTCCGTTCATCGTGTAAGTCAGGTTGTTCTCCATGTGTAACGCTCCTTTCCGCGAGTTGTTCGCGCTCATAGTTCTGGATGGTGACGCCGATCTGCCGCAGCACCTGCTGGTTCATCTGGCTGACCGCCGCTCCCAACGCCCCAACCGTGGCCGGGGTATTGAAATCGAAAATCGGCATGAAGTCCTCATGCTGGAAATATTGCTCCGTATCCAGCCCACAACGGGACATCAGGGCGTAGGCGATGCTGACGGTGGCGGCGGACTTAAATTGGACTTCGATGTTGAGATCATCGTACTCCTCCAGGAACGAACCGTCAACGATGTAGCGAAAGTCCTGCTGGTGCTCGTCCCAATACTCACTCGCCAGCTTTCCGGCCACATCGGTGAGCTGCTGCGCAAGATCGTCACCGGCAACACCGTAGTTGCGCTCCAGCATGGCCGACACAGGCCCGATGTGTTGTTCCTCCAGCTGCCACAGCCAGGGGGTACGGGAATGTTCACGGGTGCCAGTGTCGGAAATATCGAACACATAGCGCAGGCGGGGCCTGTCGCCGGAATCGTCCACCAGGGCGATACCCTTGGAGCCACGACGCACATACCGGCCCATTTTCTCATTCCACAGGTCGTACTCGGCACAGGCGGTGGCGTCCGGGCGCTGGGCGTAAATCATCATCTGTTCATGGAACGGATATTTGTAGAGACGGGCGGCAGTCGTGAGAAAGGCCGTCCATTCCTTCCAGCTGCCCACAAGCCGGGTCGATACCTGCTCGGCCATCTGCCGGTAAAATTCAGCTTTGGATGGCATGGTTTTCTGTCCTCCCTTCATGTTGAATAGAAATGGGACGGCATATCAGGCCGTCCCATCAGGTCTTTATGTGTGTTTTTTACTCGTCGAAATCTGGGTACAGCTCCAGTTCGGCAAACTCGGTGTCGTTCATAGCTTGGAGTTTACCCAGGGCGCTGTCCGTCAGTTCCCGCAGCTCGGCTTCCTCCGGCGAAAGCTCACCGCGCATCTCCGTCAGAGCGTCGATCAGCCCGGTGCGGCTGCCGGTGTTGTAGATACAAAGCAGGTTCGTTTCCTCAAAAGTGAAGTTTCCCATATCAAATCTCCCTTTCCGCGCTCTTTTTGGGCGCTGTCTTTTTGTGTTCCGCCTTGGGCTGGCTTTTCAGCTGCTCCATGACGGACTTTTTCTTTTCCCGGTCCTCCCGGTGGGCGGCGGCAGCCAAATCCATGAGAGAGATCGGCTGGCCGCTGCGGGCCTGCTGTTCCAGCTGGGCCACCGTCGGCTCCTTGGGGCCGTTGTTGATGATACCGTCGATCATGCCATAGTCATCCTCCAACATCATCTCCGCATTTTTCAGCGGATTGTCCGGCAGAAATCCGGGAACCGGCTGAAAGCCGAAGCTGTCGCAGTAATGACAGGATACCTTGCCGTCCCGCTTGATGGCAACGATGTCGCTGACGCTCATGGACGGATGGCCGTAATCGGCGGGATGCTCATTGTTGAAACGGTAAAAGAGCTGTTCGGTGGTATCGCCTTTCAGGTCAGAGGGCAGCAGCGGAGCAGTATAAACCAGCTCATAGTTGTCTCGCTGCACCGTCTGCCCGATGGATTGGAGCCATTCCAGGCCCTCGTAGCGGATGTCCCGCAGCTCGTCGGTGTGCTTCACCTGATAAATGGCGAAGCAGTCCCCCTTGTGGGAGAGAAACGCCTGCTCCCGTTCCTCCTGGTGGTCCATGCGGTCCTTGACCAGCTTATCAAACTCCGGGCTTTCCTCCCATTCCTCGCGGGGCAGGGCGAAGATACCGTCATGGGCGTCCAGGTCGGCGGTGTCAAAGGCCATTTCCGGGTTTTCACCCTCCTGGACGATATAAACGGTCAGGTCTCGCTCCATCAGCTCATAGGCCCGCTCTTTGGAGAGGGGCAGAAGGTCACCGTCCAGGTAGCCGCATTTCTCCAGATCATCCTGAGTCAGTGCCGGGTCCGGCATGGGATACTCGTCCAACGCCTGCTTCTGGGCATCCGGCAGCTGGGTGGCGACAGCTTCTGCGGTCTGCTGGTAGGCGGCCTCCTGCAAAGTCTCGATCATGGACAGCGGGGCATACTTGATGGACTTGCTGCCCATGCCCAGGTCCTCACAGATGTGGCCGATAGCTTCAGAACGCCCCATATTTGCTCCATCCAGCTGGCCGCCGTCCATCTGCTTCATGGTTGCCACATCGTAGAGCGTGTAGTCCCAGCCGGTGTCGCAGGGCTGAACATGAAGATAGGTGGTATCATCCAGCACCAGCAGGGCCTCCCGGTACTCGGCGCTGGGCTGGGGACTTTCAGTATCGAAAGACAACGGAAATTCCTTATCAGAGTTCCAGTCAGTATCCACGCCCATCGCCATCGCTTCATCGGCCATCTTCACAAGGTTGGGATCAGGTTCCGGCTCGTCCAGCTGTGCCGGTTCAAGCACCGGCACAAGCTGATCCAGCCGCTCCATAAGCTCGGCTGCTTTTTGGGTGGTTTCATCCGGTTCGTCCTCGTTCACGATATTCTGGAGCCATTCGCGTACACCGCTGGCATCTCCGCTTCGGAGTGTGGCAGTCAGTTCGTGCAGTGCGTCCTCACGGCTATCTGCATTGTTCCGATACTCATAAGGGTCATAATCGAAAGTGAACTGGTCGATGTCTGCTGCCAGCTGCTCAATAGGGTCCCGCTCAGGCTCCGGGGCGGCAGTCAGGTCAATGCCGCGCTCCTTGCAGATTTCCTTGTAGTTGCGCTCGATGTCGTTAATCAGCTCGCAGGAAGTTTTGTTGATGGTCTCCAGACTGGCCCGCAGCTCCTTCAGCTCCTTGTCCTTCGACCAGGAAGCGATGTAGCCAAAACTGTTCTCGCCGGTCTGGATGCCGAAATACTGGCAAACCGCATAAGAAATGCTCTCGGCCTCCACTTCCTCGGTGTTGCGGTTTTTGGCAGCCTGTTTCACCGCCGTCAGATCTTCCTCCACTTCCAACCGCCACTCAAACCGATTCTCGTCCACATAGCGCCAGCTTTCCTCGGCGGCGGCCTGTTCCGCCTCTGCTTCGGTGGCGAAGTCCAGACGGAAGTCATGCTTGGTGCCGCCCTCGCTCACCATCACGATCTTCCAGGTCGGCTCCGCCTCATACTTTTTGGGGTCATGGAGCTTGCTGTGAGCGGTCTCATGGACAGCGGCGGAAACAGTCTGCACCTCGCTCATGCCTTCCCGGATGGCGATCCGCTGCTGGTCAGAGGAGAAATAGCCGTCCATGTTCTCGGCCATCGGCTCAAACTCGATGGGAACCGGAGCCGAGCGGCGCAGAGCTTCCATGAAAGCCTCATAGTGCGGCACCGTCCCGGACAGGCTGGAGGCCAGCTCTGGCAGGGGCTTTCCGTCCGTCTGGCTCACATCGAACACCTTCACCGGACGGAACATGGGGATTTCAATTTCTTTTTCCTCCATGACCGCCTTGCCATCCGCGTCCAGGATGGGTGCATGAGTATCCGGGTCGCGCTTCATTTCCTCGATCTTCTTTTTGTAGGGCGTGGGGGCAATGATGGTGATACCATGCTCACCCTTTTTCACATGGCGCTCAAACTGATTTTTCCACTTGTTGAACCCGGCCACCAGGGTAGCGTCCGGGCGCTGCATATAGATAAGCATGGTGTTGTTGACCGAATATCGGTGGAACTTGGACATGACGGACAGATAGCGCATATACTTCTCGCTCTCAAACAGCTCCTTGATACCCTGTTCAATGCCCGCCGTGATCTCTTGCAACCGTTCCCGGTTGGTGGGCTTATCAGCCATGAATTTCACTCTCCTTTCCAAATTGGCAATTTCTGATTGATGTTCGGCAATCCACAGCTTTTGTTCCTCCGGGCTGTCCTCCAGAAAAAAATCCAGCAGATAGCCCACATAGTCCTTTCGTTGGATTGCTTCCATAAACCGGGGGTGTGGATTTTCCTCCGGTGTTTTGGGTGTATAGTCCGTTTCCCACTTGCGGAGCAAGTGAAAGTAGTCGGCCAGAACCCGAAAGGTATGGTCCCGGTCCTCCTTGAATTTCTGGGCCTCGGATTTCTGCCGGACATAGCGTCGCCGGGGAGGGGCCTGACTGTCATAAGCCAGGCCAAAATCCTGGGCCAGCTTCTCGGCGGCCTCTTTGGGGGACAGATTGTAGAGCCTCGCTGTGAAGTCGATCACATCGCCGGTGGCTCCGCAGCCAAAGCAGTAGAAATATTCCTCGTTCAGCTTCATGCTGGGATTTTTGTCATCGTGGAACGGGCAACAGGCCATACCGCTCCGATTGATCTCTATTCCATACATCTGCGCCGCTTCCCGGACAGTGATGGACTGCTTGACGGTCTCAAAGACACTTTCAGCCATGCTTACTCATTGCCTTTCTTGGGGGTGGGCGGCCTGTACCCGGCAGCCTTGGCTCGTTCACTGGCAGCCTTACGACGCTCGGCGCTGTACGGTTCTCGGACGGATACGCAGCGTTTGGGAACGAGAAAGGTTTGGCGGTCCTTTTTCACGATCTGGTCCGGGTATTTCTCCGCCAGCCGTCGCAATTTCTCCAGCAGCCGGGAATCATGGGTATAGACTTCGGCGGTAGCCTCAGCCTGGTTGTAGAGGATAATGGTTTCCTGTTCGTAGAGGGAGAGCTTCATCGTTTGCCACCTTTCTGCTGGTCAAATTCCAGCTTGAAATTGGCGTACTGCCCATCATCCTCCAAAACCACTGTGGCATCGTAGGTCTTACCGGTCTTTTCGGAATAGCAGCCGGTGATCCTTGCACGACCATCTTTGAGCAGCGCCGTCACCACAGCCTTGGTGGGCTGTTTTTTCTTGGCGGCCCACCACTTGTTGTTTTTCCAGATGGCGAATTTACAGCCCTCGTTCTGGCAGAAGAACCCCTTTTGCAGCTCCGCCACATCGCCGCCGCAGCGGGGGCATTTGCCCACCACTTCGCGGGGCGGCGTGAACAGGTACTCGGTTCCCTTGATGACCTGATAGGTCCTCACCAGCTCCTGGAGCATGGTGCTGATCCCGGCCATAAAGTCCTCCGGGGCCAGCTCGCCGCGCTCGATCTCGCCCAGCCGGTACTCCCATTCAGCGGTCAGCAGGGGCGATTGCAGTTGCTCCGGCAGCACGGTGATAAGGGACACCGCATCATGGGACGGCAGAAGTTGCACGGTTTTCTTGCTCTTTTTGCGCTCCAGAAAGCCGGTGGACACCAGCTTTTCCAGGATACCGGCGCGGGTGGCCGGGGTCCCCAGCCCCTTGCGCTCGGCGTCCTCCGGCATATCGTCCTTCCCGGCAGTCTCCATCGCAGAAAGCAGCGTATCCTCGGTGAAGTGCTTGGGCGGGGTGGTCTTACCTTCCTTGACGGCGGCACCAGCGACCGGCAAACTTTTCCCTTCGGTCAGCTCTGGCAGGGCCTTGTCCTCGGCTTCTTTGTCCGGCTCCGCATTTTTCAACCCTGCGCGGTATGCAGCGTCCAGCGCCCGCCAGCCGTGATTTTTCACTGTGCGGCCCTTGGCGGTAAACTCCGCACCGGCGCACTCCACCGTGGCGGCAGTCTCCGCAAAGGTATAGGGTTGGGCAACGGCGCACAGCAACCGCAGGGCCACCAGCTCCAGCACCGCCTTTTCGCCAACTGGCAAGCTGGACAGGTCCGCGCCCTGGAGGTTGCGGGTGGGGATCACCGCATGGTGGTCGGTCACTTTCTTGTCGTTGATAACCGCATTTGCATCGCAGGAAATGGCGATCCCTTTCCGAAACGGCATAGCATTGGCAACCAGATTGACCAGCTCTGGCAGACTCGCCGCCATATCCGAAGTCAGGTAACGGCTGTCCGTCCGGGGATAGGTGCAGAGCTTCTTTTCATACAGGTTCTGCAAATAGTCCAGGGTCTGCTGGGCGGTGAACCCCAGCAGACGGTTGGCGTCCCGCTGGATGGTGGTCAGGTCATAGAGTGCGGGCGGTTTCTCGGACTTGTCCTTGCGCTCCACCTGCTTCACCGTGGCAGCCGCACCCTGGCAGGCCGTTTTCAGCTGCTGGGCGGCGGCCTTGTCCGCCATGCGCTCCCCGGAAACGGTGAAGCCGGGCAGCTCCAGCGTGACCGTGTAGAACGGCACCGGCTTAAAGGTGTCGATCTCGGCCTCCCGCTGGACGATGAGGGCCAGCGTCGGGGACATGACGCGCCCGATGTTGAGGGTCCGGTGGTACAGCACCGAAAACAGCCGGGTGGCGTTGATACCCACCAGCCAGTCCGCCTTGGCGCGGCAGAGGGCCGCATCCCGCAGGCCGTCATAGTCCGCACCGGGGCGCAGGTTTGCGAAGCCCTCCCGGATGGCGGAATCCTCCATCGAGGAAATCCAGAGCCGCTTCATGGGCTTCTGGCAGCCCGCCAGCTCATAGACGCTACGGAAGATCAGCTCGCCCTCGCGTCCGGCGTCGCAGGCATTCACCACCTCGGTCACATCCGGGGCGTTCATCAGCTGTTTCAGCACATCAAACTGTTTCTTCTTGTCCTTGCTCACCACCATCTGCCAATGGTCCGGCAGAATGGGCAGATCGTCATAGCGCCACTTGGCGTAGTCCGGGTTATAGGCGTCGGCGTCGGCCAGACCAGCCAGATGGCCCACACACCAGCTCACCCGCCAGCCGTTCCCCTCCAGATAGCCGTCTTTGCGGGTAGCGGCCCCAATCACGGCGGCCAGACTTTGGGCAACGGACGGTTTCTCAGCGATCACCAGTTTCATGGTTTTTCATCCTCCTTTCCCGCAGCCATGCGGTCAGCTGCCGGTGGCAGAATCCCACGCAGGGCTGACCGTCACGGTAATTTCCACAGCCATAACAGGGGTGGCTGGGAGATAAAGAGGGAGAGCGGGAAGTTTCCTTCCCGCCCTCCGGCCTGCGTGTCATCATGCGTTCATAGGGGCTGTCGGTGAAGCGGGTCAATCCGCCTTGTCCTCGCTTTCCTCGTCGCCGCCCCCGTCAGCGTCCGGCTTGTCGGATTCCTCGGTCTCCCAGGGGTCCTCGTCCTCCTGGTCGGTATCGTCCTCGCCGTAGTCGTAATCGTCCAAATTGTCGTTGCCCTTGGTCTTGGGCTTATTCTTGATGAATTTGAAGTAGGCAAAGGCACCACCGCCGCCCAGCAGGGCCAGCGCAGCCAAAAGCAGGGCCGGATTCAGCCCCGTGGCGTTTTGCGCCGGTTCCTCCGGCTCCGGGGTTTCCTCCGGGGTCTCCGGTTCCGGCTCCTTGCCCGTGCAGGCGCTCATATTGGTGGCGCACACCGGGCAGGCCGTATTCACCGCACCGGCCACACATTTCTCCGTACAGGTACAGGTGGCGGGCTGCTCCTGGGCGGTCTGGCCGTCCTCCATCAGCGCCATCAGGTCGGCTTCATCCACCTGGTTTAAGAAGTGGACGGCGGTTTCCTTGTCCTCGTTGGCCCGGTCAATGAGGATGTAGAAGTAGTTGCCCGCCTTGGTGGTGACGGTGATGAGCTGCTTGTTGCCGCCAAAATCATCTACCAGGGCGGCGTTGCCCTCCGGGGTCAGGGCCGGACTGTCCTCGGTTTCCTCCACCACCACATTGGCGTCGTTGGTGGCGTCCTCTGCCGGGGGCTGGTCCGTCCCCTGGGCAAAGGCAGTCACGGAAAGGCCCATCATCAGCACCAGGGCGGCGCAGAGGGCCGAAAAGGTCTTGAAAATTCTCTTATTCTTCATGGTCGGTGTCCTCCTGTTCGTCGTAGTCGGCGGAGGCAGCGGCCATGCCGGGGACCGTGCCGCCGGAGAGCATGGCGTTCAGCTGCTCCGGGGTCAGCCGCAGGGCGCGCACCATCTGGACGATCTCCAGGTTCTCCGCCTCGGTTTTCTGCGCCTCCAGGGTTTTCAGTTTGTCCTGGTACTCCGCGATCTTCTCGCGGACCTTGGCAATCTCCTGGTCAATGCGCTGGATTTTGTTCTTAGCCATAATCAATCACTCCTTCTTGAAAAAACTCTGTTACCAGTTCATGAGGCCATAGCCTTTGATACACTCGTAGGACAGGGAATAACTCTTGATTTTGCAGGCGTCGCCGCTGTTACCCTCGACCGTATAAACTCGGCTGCCGTCTGTACCGACTACGAGGCCCACATGGTCGGCGCTACCGTCCAGGTCCCAATCGAAGAAGATGGCGTCGCCGGGGGCAATATTGGCGTAATCATGCCCGCCCCATTGTCCGTGAGACTGGAACCACGGAATACCCTGGGACTGGCAGGCGGCAAAGCGCGGCTCGGACAGCCCCATCTGGCCGTAGCACCAGGACACGAAGCAGGCGCACCATTCCACACGGGAATTGAAGCCGTACCAGCTCCAGTAGGGCTGACCGCCCACATTACCCACCTGACTTTTGGCTATGTCCACCACGGCCTGATTGCCGGGGCGGGTGCCGTTGACGAATACCACGCCGGTCAGGTCCTCGGAATTGCTCATATCCGGGGAGCCACCGCCGAAGATCAGCGGCTTGTTGCCCAGCGTCTGCCGGTACACCTGGTACATTTCCAGCTGTTCCGGGGTCAGCAGCTCCGAAGCCACGGAAGATATGGGCTTGCTGGTGAGCTTCACATTCAGAATGTAATACTCATACGGGACTTCCTCGGCGGTCGTCTCGCCGGTCACGGGGTCCGTGGAAGTTTCGGTGCGGTATCGTATCTCCACTTCCTCGGTAAGCGTCAGTTCATACTGTGCGTCGAACACGCGCTCCAGCTCGGCCTGGGCGCTCTGCCGGGTATAGCCTTGCAGCACGGCGGACAGATAGGCCGCCAGCTCATGGGGGTCATGCCCGATCATATCGAGGTCGTAGCGGTACTCGTCATACCCCGGATGGCTGCTTTCGATGTTGTCGATCTCGGCTTGCAGCGCCGCTTCCTTGGCAGCGTAGTCGGCCTCCACCGCCACCAGCTCCGGGTCATCCGACGGATAGGTGGTGCCGGACACCACAGAACCGATGCTCTGCGCCATCATGGAGCAGGAGGACATGGTATTGAGCAGCATACAGACCAGCAGGAAGATCGCGCCCGCAATCAAAAAGCCCTTTTTATGGCGCATAATAAACGCGCCCGCTTGCTGGGCCTTCTCCTTGACCGTCTTGGCGGCCTTTCCGGTGGCCTCCGCAGTCTTGGCGGTGTTCCCGGCAGCTTGACCGGCGCGCTTGGCGGCAGCGTATTCCTTTTTGATGGCCTGTTTCTGTTGCCAGCGGGAGATGGGGTTGCTGGCAAGCTGGGGATTTTCCCGCAGGGACTTCTGATACAAAGCGTTCACATTGGCCTTCTCCAGCTTCTGCTCGGCCTGGGCTGCCTTGCGGTAGGGCTTTAACTTGTGGCTGCGGTAGCCCTCCCGAACCAACCGTGCGCCGGTCTCAGCAGCCTCCTCGGACTTGTGGGCGCTCTCCACGCCCACATTGTCCTGCTCGGTCTCCCGGATTTCCTTATGGAGTTTCCCCAGGGCGGCATTGGCGGGGGTATCCCGCACCGCATGGGACAGCTTGGAGGGCGGCTTCTTCTTGTCCTCCAGCACCAGCTTGGTGGTCACTTTGCCGGTCTCCGGGTCCACCGTCTTTTGCCGGACCTGCTTTTTGGGGATTTTGGCCTGCGCCTTATCCGCTTTGGCGGCGGCCTTGTCCGCCTTACGGATGGGCTTCTCCATCGCCGGGTCAGCCCGCTCCTCGTCCGTAAAGCGCAGGCGCGGCTCCTTAGTCAAACCAGTTCCCCATCATCAGAGAGGCCGTCATGTAGCGCAGCTCCACATAGACGGCCAGCCCCACAGGGTTATGGGAGGGGTGCTGGAGCAGATGGGCGTAGATCTGCGCCACCACATTGGCCAGCAGCTCGGACTGGCCGCCCTCGAAGATGATGACAGCGGGAACGCCGTTCATGGCGCACCAGATTTCCGTCAGGCGCAGCAGGCCCGCCTCGCCGTCCTCGTTCAGCTCCGCAGCCTGATCCGCCGCCGTGCGGGTCTCGCTAACGGCATCGGCCAGCTCGGTGAGCAGCTGGGTGCGCTCACCCTCCAGGGCATCGTCAAAAAACATCATGGTATCCAGTTCGGTGTTGGGTTTCATGGTTATTCATCCTCCTTTTTCAGTTCCTGGGGTTTGGTGGTCATAATGCGGTACAGCTCGGTGTTCTTCGGGAAATGATCCACGAAAGGCAGGATCGTGGAGCCATAGAACAGCAGGCCCTCGCCCTCGCTGGAGTGGGTCACATAGGACAGCTGGTGCGGGGAAATGCCCAGC
>ERZ1027013.305-NODE-305-length-20562-cov-5.060809_pt1 | contig 20562 bp, 15 predicted proteins | sample MGYA00519446_ERZ1027013 | MGnify/ENA primary metagenome ERZ1027013 (study PRJEB26926, sample SAMN06164699) | human gut metagenome | biome: ENVO:00009003; feature: ENVO:2100002; material: ENVO:00002003 | host: Homo sapiens | place: USA | collected 2012 ... | reverse complement strand
TATAAGAAATTTACTCCCCCATAAATGGCAAAGGTAGCATCGCGGAGACGATTACGAAAGCAGATCTTTAAGGTGAAGGCAGTCCCGATGCTTGCCTTCACTCTTTTACACATTGATTTTCAACGTATAGCAAGACAGGGTGAAGCCAACGCGCAAATTCTTTATAAAAGAAATATCAGTAGGAACAGATTCGAACAGTTCTTACGCAGATAAAGGAGGGAACGATAAAGCTGGTTCTCGACCGTACGGACAGAGAGATCCAAACGTTCTGCTATTTCGGCCGCTTTCAGACCTTCGAGATAGGACATACGGAAGATTTGCTGGCTTCTTTCAGGCAGTTCGGCAACCTTTTTCATCAGCAGATCGAGCAAATCCTTTCGCATGAAAAGTTCGTCGGATGCCTCAAAGAAGTCAAGCTCTTCCAATTTTAACTGAAGGGCGCGATGATCGATGATCTCCTGCTCCATATTCATGCGGCGGAGACAATCCAGGCAGGCATTCCGGACGGAGACATAAAGCACCCGTTTCAGGTCATTCTCCGGAAGGCGGAACACCTGCTTGTCCCACAACTTCAGGAATACATCGTGGACAATATCTTCGGCAAAGAAACCGGAAACGAACTTCTCCGCAAAGCGCATCAACATCGGGGCATACTCCGTATAAATATGCCGGTATTGATCTATGTCCAAAGATGCATTCCCCATATTTGCAAATATAGAAAAAAATCTAATTATTCATTAACAAATACTTCATGTACACCCGGTTCATCGAATTTTATCGGTTCGACCTTTCCAGTGACAGCATTCATACATTGAACAACATCGTTTCCGGTAGTCTGGACCTTGACCACCCAGCCGTTCTCTTTCTTGCAGACAGACAAGATATCCGTCGTATTGGAAGCCGGCATGACAGCCAAGCCGTCAGCGCAATGGATGGTTTCAATATGATAACGGCGCACAACAACCGGAAACTTTTTACCTTTATAGATAAAGGTGGCCGGACGCTGGTCTTGGTCGCTCGCCCAATCGGTATTCAACAGATAGATCGTACGGCGGTCCGAATGATCCCAAACCGTGAAACCGACTGAAGGAGCCGCCTCCATCCAGCCTTTGCAGGTTTCCTCACCGGCAGCCTTGGCAGCAATTTCTTTCATGGCTTCCACATAATCAGCTTTCAACATCGTTTCGGCTGGATAGGCTTTCTGGGGGAAATAGATGATTTTTCCCGAACCGCAGGCGATCTCCGTCTTAGTGGTCAGTTGCCGGTAATTTTCTCCCAACATCTCACGGATAACCGCATCGTCGGCAGGGAAACGGACCGGCTGGTCGGGCTGCAACTCTTCGTTCAGATGGGCCGCCGTGAGCAAAAGCGTTCCGCCCTTGAATACAAAATCGCGGATACGCAGGAAGTCATTCGCGTCGTAACTGTTCCATCCGAGGAAGATCATCGCCTTATATCGGTCCATCACGTCTTGCGGCGCTTCGACAGGCAGCAAGTCAACCGTACCATAAGGGGTGGAAGTAAACCAACCTTCCGGCCCGCAGCCATCCACGATATTGTCCGGATAGAAGACATTCAGCAGATCGAAACTCTCGCATGCCTTATTGAACTTCCATTTATCACCCTTCTGCGACCACAGGCTGCCACGACCGAACGACTTCCAGGCGTCGTTACGCCCCTGGATCACGGCAATATTGCTTCTCAAGTCGCCACGGCGGGAATGCGTTTCCACGAAATCGAGCATCTGATGCTGGGCAAACAGATGTTCCTTGCCGGAAACGGAATAACGGTCGTTCATATATTCGTCCGTCCACAAGGCCTCTTCCGTATTCATATGGGAAGAACCGTGCATATAAGCAACGGCCAACGACATATACAGGCGCAGAGAATGTTTCGGATCAGTAAACGGCCCTGAGCCCCATTGCATGGCATGAAGCGTCCCGTAAAGCGGACGGCTGTAAGCGCGGGATGCACCACGCAGGGAAGAGAGTATGATTTCTTCCGGCCCGTACATCTGTTCGGCTCCCAGCCAGTCGTAACCGGCTTGATACAGATAGCGGAACAGCGTGGACGGTCCCGTATGGCGCGTGCTCGGACCTTTGGAATAGCGGAAATTGGCAACGAGCTTGCGGGCGCCGTCGGCCATGTCCGTCACCCCTTCCGGATCATAATGGATAAAGACGCCGTGGTCGGTATAAATCGGACGATGTTTGGCAAAGATTCCACCATAAGGGCGGTTGCGTGCCGCCATATCGGAGAAGACTCCCTGATACTGGAAATGCTGCCAGTAATAGTAGCCGCCGTCATTCTCATGCGCCTGCTTGCCACGGAACATCGGGGTAGCCAATGTTTCCAAAGAAGGATTGATCCGGCTTCCTGCCAGCGTACGTCCTTCGACTTGCCAGGCATACGGGATTTTCAACTGGTCCAGCAACCGGGTATAATGGCCGATGACGGCAGGATCAGCTACTCGGAAACCGCTCCACTGGTAGGAAGGACGGAACTGATACCAGTTACCGATCTGGTTGGAAACATACCATTTGAAGAAATAATCATACGGCGTATATTGCTTGTCGATATGAATTTCGTCACCAGACGAAAGGTAGATCTGTTCAGCCTCCTTGTCGATCACCTGGCGGATTTGCGCCTGTTCCGTACGGCTGCCGTCGTCAAACACCAGCGGGATGGCGTGACCGGCCTCGCCTGCACGCATTTCCACGACATGCAGGCCGGGGGTTTCAAACAGGCACTCCTGCTCGGCGGGAGTGGCAGCACCGTTTGCCTTCACTTTGAGGCTGACATTCGGCCTGTTCGTCTCCACCAATATACCGAAAGAGGCGTTTTTGGCAACATATTCAGGAACGGAAACGACTTCAAAATCGCGTGCGGTCTCTTCGATGATCTCCAGGCCGCGCAGTTCATACGGATAAGCAGCGCGATGCGGCTCTTTCCGGAGCGTCAGCTTCATCTCTCCACTGCCATGCAAGGAAGACGGAAGCGGGATATAGAAGTCCGCCACATTGGAAGCGCGGTCGAAGATGTTTCCTTCGAAAAGCGTCTCCCCGTTAAATTCGAGCTTCCACATCGGCCAGCTGCGGGTTGAGAGGTTACAGCCAATCCAGTAGTTGTAGTTGTCCGGTTTTTGGGCAAACTTGGTGAACGGTATGGAGCAAACCGCTTTCTTGTTTTGTATCAGGCGCGGAGCTTCCACCCAACATTCGCCGCTGAAATGCGTCCCGCCGATACGCAGGAAAGCACAAGCCACATTTTCCGGCAATGTGAATGTCTCAGACACCATCTGATATTTTCCCGTACCTTCCGAGACCGGCATGTAAAGCACGGTATCCGGCTTGTCATAGATATCGTCAGCCGCCCGTCCCGGTTTCCGGTAGAACAATTCGATCTCGACTCCGAAATCACCATTCCCGGAAACAGTCAAACCCTGTTTCTTCACGACCGGCAGCGTTACCGTCAGTTCACCCGGTTTCAGCAACTTACCGGAAATGCGGTAATAGGCATGGCGCTCGAAATTATCGTCTTCGCCTTTGAAATAAAGCGAATAACGGTCCTTTTTACGGATCACCGAATCCAAGTTGTCGTCAATATAAAACTCGGACCGGCGGAACATTTCTTCACCTCTGTTCTGAAAAGGAGCAGGCATCTTTACTCCTCCGATCACACGTAAGAATTTTCGCGTCGGGATTCCGGATTGTCCGAAGGTAACGGTTTCGGAGATACTCTGATCGGGTTGGAGCAGATGTGTTTTTTCACTTCCTGCGGGAGTAAAGACGACCGTTCTTGTCTCTTTCCAGGAAGATGCAGCGTATGCCTGAAGTACGGCAAAGACGATCAGGCATAGGGAGATACATGTTTTTTTCATATAAACTTAATACAAATGTTTTTCGTTCAAATCACTTTCCAAATGTACGATTTATTTCCGTATTATTATTACTCGCAGTTTTTATGTACTTTTGTAGATATAATTATAAGTACCTAAGACTGAAAAGATGATTGTTGTAAGAGACACGGAGACATTGAAAGGGAAAAGGCTGGTAGCCACTATCGGCTTTTTCGACGGAGTTCATCTGGGACATCGTTTTCTGATTCACGAACTGAAGCAGGTGGCCGAAGCCGCCGGATTGCCTTCCGCCGTCATCACGTTTCCCGAACATCCCCGTGCTGTCCTGCATGCCGACTATCAGCCGAAGTTGCTCAATTCGTTCGAAGAGAAATTGAAACATTTGGCTTCCACCGGGATCGACTATTGTATCGTGCTGGACTTCACCCTCGAACTATCCCGCCTGACGGCAAAAGAGTTTATCACTACCGTATTGGCAGACCGGTTGCATGTGGACACGTTGCTGATCGGCTACGACCACCGTTTCGGGCATAACCGCGAGGATGGCTTCGAGCAGTATGTAACGTATGGCGAGGCTTGCGACATGCGGGTTATCAAAGCTTCGCAATACAGCGAAGGAGAGGCGGCCGTCAGTTCTTCCGAAATACGGAAACTCCTTGCGGAATGCCGTGTGGAGGAGGCGGCTCATCTGCTGACTTATCCTTACGGGCTGAGGGGAAGTATCGTCAGCGGTTATAAGGTCGGCCGGAAATTAGGTTTCCCGACCGCCAATATCCAAGTGGACGAGCCTTTCAAGATCATTCCGGGCATCGGCGTATATGCCGTTCGGGTATATCTGAACGGACTGCGCTACAAGGGAATGCTGTACATCGGTAACCGCCCGACCCTGGACAACGGGGACAACATCACGCTGGAAGTAAACATCCTCAACTTCTCAGGCGACATCTACAATAACGAAATAACAGTCACGTTCATACAACACGTACGAGGCGACATCAAATTCGACACCCTCGACCAGCTGATCGACCAACTGAAAAAAGACAGGGAGACGGTGGATAGAATATTAACGGAATAAAACATAATCATGTACTACGACGCAATAGACCTATTAAAAGGGATGATTTCACGTCCTTCTTTCAGCAGGGAGGAGGGAGAAACGGCTGATTTTCTCAAGCAGAGCTGGGAAAAAGCCGGGTATAAGGTGAACCGCAAAGGGAATAATCTGTGGCTGATCGCTCCCGGTTTTGATCTGGACAAGCCTACCCTGCTGCTCAACTCCCATATCGACACTGTCAAGCCGGCTTCGGGCTGGACGAAAGATCCGTTCAATCCGGAGGAGACGGAAGACGAGCGTCTGTACGGCCTTGGCAGCAATGATGCCGGCGCGAGCGTAGTCTCTCTTTATGAAGCATTCAGGGTGTTATCAGGGAAGGAACAACCCTACAACCTGATCTTCCTGGCTTCATGCGAAGAAGAAGTTTCCGGCAAGAACGGGCTGGAAAGCGCTCTTGCCGACCTTCCCCCTATCGCATTCGCCGTTGTCGGCGAACCGACCGGCATGCAACCGGCCGTAGCCGAAAAAGGGTTGATGGTCCTGGACTGTGTCAGCACCGGCAAGGCAGGACATGCCGCCCGGAACGAGGGGATCAATGCGATCACGCTTGCGATGAAAGACATCGAATGGTTCAACACCTATCAGTTCCCGGAAAAAAGCGATTTCCTCGGACCGGTGAAAATGAGCGTCACGATTATCCACGCCGGGACACAGCACAATGTCGTTCCGGACCGCTGCGAATTCACCGTCGATATCCGGACAAACGAATTCTATCCCAACGAAAAACTGTTCGAACTGATCAAATCGCAGGTCGGCTGCGAAATAAAGGCCCGCAGCTTCCGCCTCAACTCCACCCGTACAGATTTGCAACATCCGTTCGTACGCCGTGCCGTCATGATGGGAAAAGAGCCTTTCGGTTCGCCTACTTTGAGCGACCAGGCCCTCATGCACTTCCCTTCCGTGAAGATCGGACCGGGAAATTCCGCCCGTTCCCATGCCGCCGACGAATATATCGGCCTGATGGAGATACGGGAAGCAATCGATATGTATATCAAGCTGCTCGACCAATTGACGATTGACAATTGAAAAAGAGCAAGATCATTCTACCGCATCCTCTCTTTCTTCAAACTTTCAATTAATATGAGGGACCTCTTCACAACCATCGGCACACGTTACCTAATCGCCATCCTGAACTTGGCACTGATCTTTATCAATGCCAAGGTATTGGGTGTCGAAGGAGTCGGACTGGTCGGGCTGATTCTGGCGATAGTAGGAATCGCCACCATGTTCTGCGGAATATTGGCGGGAAATACGATCGTCTATTTCATGAACCGCTATTCCATGCAAGCCGTATTTTTACCCTCTTACTGCTGGACACCCGCCGGAGCTGGCATCGCTTGCGGCAGCATGGCCATCCTCGGAGTACTTCCCGAAGGGCACGCCCTTGATATTTATATTCTTTCCATTCTGACCTCCCTCGTTGCCGCAAACTCCCGTTTCCTGTTGGGAAAGAATCAGATTTTCGGGTTCAACCTGACCTTTGTCTTGCAAGGAGGATTACTATTTTTTGTCTTATTATTCCTTTATTACGGATTGAAGATACAGAACGTAACCGCTTACCTGTGGGGAATGTATTTCACAAACGGTATCGCGTTTCTCGTCAGCCTTTTCCTACTCCTGCCGTTTCTGAACAAAAAAGAGGCAGATCCCCGGAAGGGACACTCCCAATACGCTCTTTTGAAAGAGATGTTTGCTTACGGGCTTTGGGGAAGTGCGGACAATATTGCCGAGATCCTGACTACCCGCCTCAACTATTTCCTGATCCAACGGTTTGCCGGGTTGGGAAGCGTCGGACTGCTGGATGCGGGAACCAAGATTTCCGAGAGCGTCTGGCATATCAATCGCAGCATCGGCTTTATCACGTACAGCCGCGTTGCCCGGACACATAAACCCGGCGAGCAAAAACAAATCACGCTCCGGTTCTTCAAACTAACTTTTTGTGCCATCACACTTGCGACCGGCTGCATTCTTCTGATACCGGAATGGATCTATACGGATTATCTGTTCAGCGCCGAGTTCGTAGGGATGCACAACGTCATAACAGGGTTGTCGGCCGGAATCATAGCACTGGCCTGCAACAGCATACTATGCCAATATTTTACCGGAAGCGGCAAAATACGTTACAGCACGGGCAGTTCTTTTGTCGGTTTGATAAGCCTGCTTGTTTCGGGCTACCTGCTGATCCCGCACTACGGAGTGTTCGGATCGGCCATCAGTTCCAGTATCGCATTCAGCACCATGCTGGCATTCTCCATGATTATTTTCTGCTGGAAAACAGGAACTCGCCCAAAGGACTTTCTGATCAATAAAGAGGATGTGAGGTTCGCACTCCGGAAACTCCGGTTGACACATGACGGAGATCAGCCCTGACACACCTGCTACATCTGTCGTGACGCGCCCCCGGTCAGCCTCAATGCGCCTTTTCGTCAATCCAGCCACGGAGCCGGATTCAGTTTCGTCTTTTCTTTCCAAAGCTGGAAATGAAGGATTGTGGCATTGCCGTCCTCTGTATCGGTAAAGATCTTTCCGATCGCCTGGCGGGTACTCACCTTATCGCCTGCCTTCACATAGACCTGGCTCAAGTTGCTATATACCGTCAAATAGTTACCGTGGCGGACAATGACCGAATTGTTATATCCCGGAACAACGAACACACGCGTCACCTCACCATTGAACACGGCGCGGGCATCCGTACCCGGAGCGGTCTGGATGTCTATACCGCTGTTATTCGTACGGACATACTTCAATTCCTGGTGCTGCTGTTCGCCGAAGGCAGCGACAATCGTATGGCGGCCGGACACAGGATAAGGCAAACGCCCCTTATTGCTTGCAAAATCATCGGATAAGCGTTTCTCAGCCTTTGTCATGGCATAACCGCCTTTGGTATCGGCGACACGTTCTTCGCGGGCCGGATCCGCCTCCGGTTTTGTTTCAGGGACTTTCTTTCCTGAAGCAGCTGCCTTTTCACGTGCCAAACGGTTCCTTTCAGCACGGGCCGCCCGTTCGCGGGCAGCTTTGGCTTCGGCTTCAGCGCGGGCGATTTCTTCGGCTATCTGCTTTTCGATCTGGCGGTTCAAGGCATCAGCCTGCTTCTTCTTCTTTTTTAGGTCGGCCTGCAACTGTTTCTGTTTCCGGTTTAACTGCTGCACCTCTTCTTTCTGACTCGATTCCTCGGTCTGGAGCTTACGGCTTTCATCCTCCCGCGCACCCAATAAAGTGTTTTTCTCGGCACGCGTCTTTTCCAGTTCTTTCTGCTTGCCAGCAATTTCCTTCTGCTTACCGATAATTTCGGATGCCTGCTTCTTCTGCCAGTCGGCATACTCGCGAAGGTAACGCATACGGCGAAAAGACTGGGCGAAATTGTCGGCGGAAAGGATGAACAGCAACTTATCCTGTGAACTGCGGCGCTTGTACATGCTTTGAACCGATTTACCGTAATTCTGCCGTTTATTTTCCAACTCTCTTTCCAGTTGGGAGATGTTCCGGCGGGAAGCGGCTATCTGCTTGTCTATTTCCCCGATCTCCTGATTCAGGAGGCTGATGACCTGTTTGCGGGAAAGGATCTGTTTGGAGAGCAGGTTCAACCGGTTCAGCGAGTTACGCGCCGTCTGTCGCGTCTCGTCCAACAGCTGGCTGGTCATCTCGATCTCGGCAAGTGCAGCTTTACGCTGCTTTTCGAGTTCGCGTACTCTTGCCGAGTTCTGTGCGGAAACAGAACCGACCGACAGCATGAATATGACGAACCAGAAGTATCTCATCTTACATTTTATTAATACTCAACGATTTGATGATCTGAGACAACGTGATACGTTTATATTTGGCAGGAATGGAAAAATCCATTTTCACCGGGACATCCGTCTGCATGCGGGAGAAATGCAACGTGACTCCTCCTTGCGAAGTACCATCTTTCATCACCTGCACATCCATTCTCATCGGGAAAGGCTGTCCGTCTGCCAAGCGAAAATCAGCATAATCCCATTGCAAGGCATAACGGTCCGAAGGTTCGGAAATACAGGTTGAGAGAATCTTCTCCTCCCCGTCCGCCATAAAGGTGTACAGCAACCCCATCACGTCTTTTACCTGTATTTCGGCTGCGGGCCCGTCCTGCTTCAGCTTAAAGCGGTTGTACAGCTTCGGGCTGATCCCCTGCTGTCCGGGAAGGAACAGACGGTTGGTGAAAAGTGCCTGCAGATTATAAAAATTGAACTCGATCGGTGTCTGCCCTTTCAGGTTGGCATAATTGTCAGCCACATAGCGCTTGTTCATACGGTCGATTACCTTTACGCTGTCCACACTGATCTCGGCGCGGAAAACCTCGATACCTAAAAAGGGTTGCACGGACAACTGGAAAGCACTGTCTTTTACCATCTTCAGATCCACACGCGAACTCATATTGTTGCCCGGCAAGTTCAAGTCCACGTTCAGGCGTGCAGTCAGGGTTTCATACTTGAACGCCTGCTCCTGCATAAGCGTAAAGAACTCGTTATGCGCTTTCGCCCCGCCCGCTTCGACCGTACCGACTTTCTTGGTCGATTTACAACCTGTGAACGACAGGGCGATAAAAAAGACCAGCGCAAAGGCAAGGCTTATCTTATTCATTCTTGACCTCCTCTTCTATATAGGTTCCCTCTGCGATCTTGCGATCCAGCACATCGCTTTCTTTTCCCATCTCCTTCGCTTTCTTCCATTGTTCAAGCGCCTTTTCCTTATCGCCGCTCATGAAGAGGATATCGCCGTAATGGTCTACCAGCTCGGAGCTTTTGGTCGTATCGTTGGCAAGCGCGCTCTCTATGTATATCTTGGCAAGCGTATAGTTTCCCTGTACAAAGAATATCCAGGCATACGTATCGAGATATGTCGAATTGTTCGGTTCCAGTTTGACTGCCAATGCACTCATCCGTTCCGCCTTTTTCAGATCTTTCTTTTCCAGCGAGAGGAAATAGGCGTAATTATTGAGGACGACCACGTTCTTGTCGTTGTACTTCAACGCTTCATCATACGCTTTATAGGCTTCCGGCATATTCTTGATCTGATAGTAGATATCGCCTATCTGTCCGTAAAAATCAGACTTCAACCCGACGTTCGTCTCCGGGATAATCTCCAGGCCGGCTTTGTATGTATCCAGTGCATCCTGATACTTTTCCTGCTGGAAATAAGCGATTCCAAGATAAAAATAATACTCCGGCGCATCAGGGAAAAGCTCCTGGCAACGGGTACAGATACGGATCACTTCGGGAATGTCTTCCGACTTCAACGCCAGGTTCAGGAGTTGTTGCCAGGCAGCCGCATCCGAAGGTTCCATCTCGGTAATCAGCTGAAACTGGAAACGGGCCTCGTCAGTCTTTCCCTGCGTAATCAACAGGCTACCGTACATCTGTTTCAGATCGATATCTTCCGGATGTTGTTCCAGTAATGTCTGAAAAAGGGCATTCGCGCTCTCGGTTCCCTTCTTCGTCTGCTGTAGTTTGAGAATATAGCGGGACAGGATACCGACTTTCGTATCGACATCCAGTTTTTCATTCACCAATGCATTGCGTATCTGCGTCTCGGCCGCGTCCTTATTTCCGACGGCTTCATAATAGTTCGCCATCGAGACAATGTAATAGGGACTTTCCGGATCGATTTCGTGCGCCTTCTGATAATATTTCAGGGCTTTGACCGTATCGTTCTTTTCCAGGTGGAGATCACCCAAAATGATCTGGTAGCGGGATTCCATCGGGAACTTGGCAGCAAGCTTTTCCACTTCTTTGAAGGCGTTATCGGTCTGCTCCAACGCGTTATACAATTTATATTTCTGCATCGAAAGCGCTTCACTCATGCCGATAGACGATTCGAGGGCGTCATAAGCATCGATGGCCTTCCCGATTTCACCTTCCTGCGTAAGCGCATCCGCCAGGTAATAGTTCAACTCCGGTTTTCCGGGATAATCTTTTACCAGCTTCTCATACTCTTCCGCCGCTTCGCCGAACATACCGAGGTTACGGCTCATTGTCGCCAACGCCAGCCGGTAGGTAAAATTATCGGAACTGTAAGCCACCGCACGCCGCAACATCTCCAGCGACTTTTCCGGACGGTTCAGTTGGGCATAAAACGAAGAAAGTTCGTATAAGACAGCCGACGCAGTCGAGTCGATCGTCAGACAATGGTTAAAGGCATCATAAGCGGCATCGAATTTTCCGGCTGTCTTCAGGTTCAGCCCTTCGTAGAAGAAGTAATCGAACTTCCGCTGATCCCCGGCACTCACTTTATTCGGCTTCGGCGACATTTCCACCTTCGCATCCTGATCCTGCGCCCTCAACGATTGCGAACTCCCGATCAGGAATAACAGAAAAGATATCGAGATCAGAGACTTTAGCATCCCTCCCATATTTTTTAATTCTTAATTCTTAATTTTTAATTATTTCCCCGTGTGACCGAAGCCGCCGGCTCCCCGTTCGGTGTCGTCAAGACCTTCCACCGATTGCCAAACGACCTGGCTGTGAGTCGTGATCACCATCTGGCAAATACGCTCCCCGTCGTTGACGGTAAACGGTTCGGATGAGAGATTTATCAGGATTATGCCGATCTCGCCGCGATAGTCCGCATCGATAGTGCCCGGCGTGTTCAGTAATGTGATGCCATGCTTCAATGCCAGGCCGCTACGGGGGCGCATCTGTGCCTCATAACCTTCCGGCAACGCGATATATAATCCGGTCGGAATCAGTTTCCGTTCAAGGGGTTTCAACACTACCGGTTCCGCCAGATTTGCACGAATGTCCATTCCTGCCGACAGCGGAGTCGCGTATCCCGGCAGCGGATGGTGTGACTTATTGATGATCTTTACTTCCATAAACTCTTTTATTTCCGGGCAAATTTACACAAATATCCCTGATTACCATCTACTGGCAGTTCCATTATTCTTTAAATTATACTAAGCACGCCTACATGCATCTACCCCGGAGTACTTTGGTCCCCTTAAGGTGCTTTTTCTTTAAAACAAGCAAGAAAAGTACGGAAAACAAGCGGAAATGCTCGCAAACATCCCCATCTTGCACCTTTCAACATCCGGGTGTATGGGGCGGCTACACCCGGATGTTTCTGCTCCGGACATCCGGGTGTCCGGAAACAGAACATACCAACTAATTGATTAATATATACTTATATTGCAAAACAAAGACTATGACTTTCAGAAAATCGGTGATACATAAGTGATAGACAAATATGGTATCTATCACTCCTACGCACTATAATTATCAAAGCTCACATGGTAAAGTGTGATAGAGTGACAGAGGATTCCGCAATAACAGGGTATGTAACCAATCCCTGTTTTCCTCTTATTCTCCTACCTTTATTTCCACGATTGCATCCGGCAGGCCTTCCGCCGTAGCTTTCAACCGGATGGTTCCTGCCTTGCCCCTGTTTTGTACGACCGCCATTGCTTTTCCGTAGAAAGCGTGGCGTTCCGGTTTCTTAAGGCTGACGGGATCATTCTGATCTCCGTTATCTGTCCCGGCGATAAAACCGTCCCCCTCAACCGTAAAGCGAAGCAGGTTGTCGGCATACGGCACCAAGTTTCCGTCTTTGTCCTGTATTTCCACGGTCACGAATGAAAGATCCGTGCCATCGGCGTGCAAGGCGGAACGATCGGGGATCAGCATGATCCGGGCAGGTTCGCCGGCCGTACGGATCTCACGTGTAAGCACTTCCTTGCCGTCCCTACGGGAAACGGCTTTCAACGTACCCGGCGTAAAAGGAACCCGCCAGCAGACATGGAAAGCATCGTCCGGCTTGCTCTTGACACCCAGGCTCTCGCCGTTCAGGAAAAGCTCCACTTCGTCCGCCCGGTTATAGTAGGCCCAGACATCGACAGTCTCTCCCTTTTTCCAGTTCCAGTGCGGGAAAAGGTGAAGAACCGGCGTGTCGGTCCATTCGCTCTGATACATATAATAGACATCTTTCGGAATACCTGCCAAGTCGACAATACCGAAGAAACTGCTACGGCTCGGCCACCAGTAAGGTGTCGGTTCACCCAGATAGTCAAAGCCCGTCCAGATAAACATACCTGAAACATAAGGCAACCGTTTGACTTCCCGCCAAGTCACCTCGTGGGTCGAGCCCCAAGGCACATGGCAGTTGTCATAAGCCGAGCAAAGGTGTTCGGGACGATCGAACCGTTCCCGCCAGGTGTTCGGCCAGACATACATCGAATCGGACGGCATCTGGTAGTAGCCGCGTGTCATCAGGGCGGAAGTAGACTCGCTTACAATTAACGTCTTGCCCGGAAAATTCTGCGGAAACGGCTCGTAATTCTTTTCGTGATAGTTGAATCCCAATACATCCAATGCATTCGAACGGAAGATCAGGTTACCCGGTGTCGCCTCGTTGTTGGCTGCAGTGACAGGGCGCGTCTTATCCAGGCGCTTGACGATCGCTGCCAACGAATGGGCGATCAATCCCTGTACGCTCATGGCGGTATCGGACAAGATCTTGTCATCCACCGGATGGCCTGCATTGAGGATCAGGTTGGCGGCTTCGAGACTGAGCGTGTCGGCATCGGCATGTTACCATTGCTCCAGTACTTCGTTTCCGATGCTCCACATAAAGACGGACGGATGGTTACGGTCGCGCAGGACCTGGTCTGTCAAGTCTTTTTCATGCCATTCGTCAAAATATCGGGCATAGTCGTACGGTGATTTCCGTTTCCGCCACATATCGAAAGCCTCGTCCTGCACCAGCAATCCGATCCGGTCACAGATGTCGAGCAATTCGGGTGCCGGCGGGTTATGGCTGGTGCGGACGGCATTGGCACCCATGTCTTTCATTATTTGCAGCTGACGTTCGAGCGCCCTCGGATTGACCGCGCTTCCGAGGCATCCCAAGTCATGATGCAGGCAGACGCCCAATATTTTGGTCGGTTCTCCGTTCAAGGAGAATCCCGTATGCTCGTCCCAATCGAATTTGCGTATGCCGAATGTGGTTCGATAGCGATCCGTCAATTTATTGCTGACTCTCACCTCGGTTATGGCGGTGTACAGATAAGGATTCCGGACGCTCCATAGTTCAGGATAGAACATTTCTATCGTGTGTGTAACGGTTTTCTTTCCTCCTGCGGCTATCTCGACCGGGGAGGATATCCGGTAGAGGGTCTTTCCTTCCTTGTCTTGTATCAGGGTAGAAACTTCCACGGTCACATCGGATGCCTCGTTTTTCAAAGTCGTTTCAATCTCGACCGTACTCTTGTCCGCATTCATGACCGGAGTAGTGATGTTTGTCCCCCAATTGTCCACATGGACTTGTCCGGTTTTCACCAACCATACATTCCGGTAAATGCCGGACCCTGAATACCAACGGGAATTAGGCTGGTCGCTGTTATCGGCCTGGACAACCAAAACATTCTCCTCCTTTCCATAATTCAGATACGGTGTCAGATCATAACGGAACGAAACATATCCGTTGGGACGAAAACCTAACAAATGTCCGTTCAGCCAGACTCTACTGTTCCGGTAAACGCCGTCGAAATCAATATAGATCACTTTTCCCTTGTCGCTTTCAGACAGTTTGAAGTGTTTCCGGTACCACCCCATTCCACCGGGCAGCGCACCGCCTCCGGGAGTTGCCGGGTTATCGAGAGAAAAATCCGCCTCGATGCTCCAGTCGTGAGGCAAGTTCAGGACTCGCCAATTGCTGTCATCCGTATCGGGAGCGGACGCATTGGCTTGTTTTTCAGTCAGGGCAAAGCGCCATTCTTTGTTGAAGGATATTCTTTCACGCCCTTTTTCCCGTGTGGCACATGCAGTAAGGAACAGACAGACCAAGGCAAATACGGATAGTCTCATACGTGTACAGTTAACTCGTTTATATTATACAAAGGTAATACAAAAGAGACTAAAAAATGAGGGAAGAACATACAAAATAAAGGGGTATATCGTTATAATATCATACATTTGTAGGGATGAACCCGGTTTGTTCATCTTCAAAAAAGAAAGATAAAACTATGGCAGCAAAGAAAGACAGAGTGCTTTGGGCAGACGATGAGATAGATTTGTTAAAGCCCCACATCCTTTTCCTGCAGGACAAGGGATATGAAGTGATTCCGGTAATCAGCGGGCAGGACGCCATCGAATGCTGTAAGGAAGAATCGTTCGACATTATTTTTCTGGACGAGAATATGCCGGGGCTTACCGGATTGGAAACATTGGCGCAGATCAAGGCGATCAATCCCGATGTCCCTGTCGTCATGGTGACCAAGAGCGAGGAAGAGAGCATCATGAACCAGGCTATCGGTAACAAGATCGCCGATTACCTGATCAAACCGGTCAATCCGAACCAGCTGCTCTTGTCTATCAAGAAGAATGTCCACAAGAACGTAATCATATCCGAAACAACGACTGTCGGCTATCAGCAGGAGTTCGGGCGTATCGGCATGCAGATCAACGACTCACTGACAACCGATGACTGGATGGAGGTATACAAGAAGCTCGTCTATTGGGAAATCGAATTGGAAAACAGCCAAGTTCCGATGACCGACATGCTGCGCATGCAGAAACAGGAAGCAAACAACGCATTCGGTAAATTTGTCAAAAAGAATTACGTGGACTGGATTCAGCATCCTGAAATCCGTCCGCTGATGAGCCCGGATTTGTTTAAAAAGAAAGTATTCCCGATGCTCGACAACGGGGATAAGGTATTCTTCATCCTGATCGATAATTTCCGTCTCGACCAGTGGCGCGAAGTAAAAGATCTGCTTGCCGAATACTATACGTTCGACGAAAGCCTGTACTACAGCATCCTTCCGACCGCCACACAGTATGCCCGCAACTCGATCTTCTCCGGGCTGATGCCCTTGCAGATCGAAAAGATGTTTCCGGAACTTTGGGTGGACGAGGACAGCGAGGAAGGGAAAAACCTGAATGAAGCACCGCTTATCCAAACGCAGATCGAGCGGTTCCGTAAGAAATATACGTTCTCCTACCATAAGGTACATGATTCGCAGTATAACGACAAATTACTGAATATCGTCCCTTCCCTCCTTCATAACCAGCTGAATGTGGTGGTACTGAACTTTGTCGATATGCTGTCCCACGCCCGTACCGAAAACAAGATGATCCGCGAACTGGCCCAGAGCGAAGCGGCCTATCGCAGCCTGACACGCTCCTGGTTCCAGCATTCGGGCACGCTGGAACTTTTCAAGCGTATCGCCGGAAAAGGGTATAAAGTGATCGTTACGACCGACCACGGTACTATCCGCGTTGATAATCCGGAGAAAGTGATAGGTGATAAGAATACAAATACCAACCTGCGCTATAAGGTGGGCAAGAACTTGAATTATAATCCGAAGGACGTGTTTGACATCCGCTTTCCCGACAAAGCGGGGTTACCTTCCCCAAACCTGAGCAGCAAATATATCTTTGCGATGAACAACGATTTTTTCGCTTATCCGAACAACTATAACTATTACGTTTCTTATTATAAGAATACATTCCAGCACGGTGGTATTTCAATGGAGGAAATGCTGATTCCTTTCATCACGATGACGGTAAAATGATTGACAACTGCAAAATAATTGGCAATTGGCAATTGTTAATTGCCAATTGTTTTAACTTTGCAACCATAAACACCAATTGCCGGTTGCCAATTCTCTTTCTCTCTGAATTGGCAATTGTCAATTGCCAATTATCAAAGCTATGCGTACAATTAAAATCGAAAGTTTAGATACGATCCGCCAAGCAGCCAAAGAGTTTATTGCCGGGATGGACGACCGTACCGTATTCGCATTCCGAGGGAATATGGGAGCAGGGAAAACGACTTTCATCAAGGCTATCTGTGAAGAGTTAGGTGTGGAGGATGTCATCAACAGCCCGACGTTCGCCATTATCAACGAATATCGCAGTAGCGAAACCGGTGAACTGATCTATCATTTTGACTTCTACCGCATCAACAAACCTAGCGAAGCGGAAGATATAGGCACGGAAGATTATTTCTATAGCGGTGCCCTCTGCTTTATCGAATGGCCGGAAAAGATCGAAGATTTATTGCCGGGTGACGTCGTGGAAGTTGCCATCACAGAAAGCCCTGACGGTTCCCGCACCGTAGAAGTGAAATAAGATGGAACCTACCGAATATTTTATCCTGATACTCTTTATCGCATTAGGGATATTCTCGGTTATCGCTGCGATCCTGAATCTCGACTGGTATTTCCAGACCAGCGGAGCCATGACATTCGTCAGGTGGCTAGGACGCAAAGGCGCCCGTATTTTCTATGCTCTTTTGGGATTAGGATTGATTGCTTGTGGAGTGGCAGGACTTATCTTCTGGAATTGATAACGGGCAATTGACCAGTGACAATTCGAAATGTAACGAACCGGCCAAAGGTCGAACAAAATTGTCAATGGTCAATTGTTCAGACCAGTGCAAAGTCCAGCTGTTTCCTTTCCAGGTTAGCTTGTGCTACTTTTACAGTGATGGCATCTCCTAACCGGTAAATGCGCTTTGTTCTACGACCGAGCAGACAATAGTTCTTGTCGTCAAACTCGTAATAGTCGTCATCGAGGTCACGGATCGGGACAAGCCCTTCACATTTGTTATCATTCAGCTCCACGTACAATCCCCATTCGGTGACACCGGATACGACACCGTCGAATACCTGTCCCAATTTATCTTTCATAAACTCGACCTGCTTGTACTTGATGGACGAACGTTCGGCATTTGAAGCCACCATTTCCATCTCGGAGCAATGTTTACAATACTCTTCATATTTGTTCTTTATCACACTACGGCCACCTGCCAGATAGCGTTCCAGCAAACGGTGCACCATCATATCCGGATAACGGCGGATAGGAGAAGTGAAGTGTGTATAATAGTCCATTGCCAACCCGTAGTGACCGATATTATCTGTCGTATAGTGGGCTTTCTGCATGGAACGGATAGCCAAAGTCTCCACCAGATTTTCTTCCGGTTTACCCTGTACACTATCCAACAATTTATTGATCCCTTTGGATATATCCGTTTTCGTCCCTTCCGTACGCATTTTGTAACCGAAACGGCTAATGAATGCGGAAAAATCTCTTAGTTTCTCAGGGTCCGGCTGTTCATGGATACGATAGACAAACGTTTTCTTTGTCTTATTCTTACTCTTTCCAATAAACTCGGCTACCGTACGGTTTGCCAATAACATGAATTCTTCGATCAGTTTATTGGCTTCCTTCGATTCTTTAATGTAAGTTCCCAACGGCTTACCGTTCTCATCTATATCGAATTTGACTTCATAACGGTCGAAAGCGATTGCTCCGTCCTTGAAGCGGCGGTCGCGCAATTTTTGTGCCAGGCCGTTAAGTGCCAGGATTTCTTCTTTATATTCACCCTCCCCGGTTTCGATGACAGCCTGAGCCTCTTCGTAAGTGAAGCGACGGTCGCTCTTGATAATGGTACGGGTGATATGAGACTGTTGGATTTCGGCATTCTTATTCAGCTCGAAAATCACGGAAAAACAAAGTTTCTCTTCATCCGGCCGGAGCGAACAGATCTGATTGCACAAGCGTTCCGGCAACATCGGGATGGTACGGTCCACAAGATAAACAGATGTCGCACGACTGAAAGCTTCCCGGTCTATCAGGCTTTCCGGTTTAACGTAGTAGGTCACGTCGGCGATATGAACGCCAACTTCCCAATTGCCATTATCCAGCTTACGGGCGGAAAGGGCATCATCGAAATCCTTAGCGTCTTTCGGGTCGATCGTGAAAGTCGTGACGCCACGGAAATCCTCACGCTTGGCAATTTCCTCTTCCGGGATTGCATCCGATATCTTTTCTGCTGCCTTTTCAACGTTTGCCGGATATTTATATGGCAGGTCGAACTCAGCTAAGATAGCATTCATCTCCGCATTGTTGTCACCGGCAGTCCCCAGGATATCGACCACCTCACCCAACGGGTTCTTGGCCTCTTCCGGCCATTCGGTGATACGGACGATCGCTTTGTCGCCGGTCTTGCCGCCTTTCAGTTTGTCTTTCGGAATAAAGATGTCGTTTGCAAGCGTCTTGTCTTCCGTAATAAGGAAAGCAAAACCTCTGGTCACCTGTAATTTACCGGTGATCAAGCGTCGCTGGCTTTCCAGTATCTCGATAACCTCACCTTCCGGGTCAGCCCCTTTTCTCTTGGCATGAAGTTGTATTTTCACCTTATCACCGTTAAGCGCATGTGCGGAATTTCGCTCTGCCACAAAAATCGGTGTTCCGCCATCTTCGGGGATAAAAGAATTCTTGCCATTCTGACGGCGCATAAAGGTTCCGACAGCAGTCGTTCCCCAATCATTGTAACGGTAGCGTCCCCTGTCTATTTCAGAAATGAAATTGTCGGAAGAAAGATCATACAGGATATCCACTACCTGCAACTTCTGCACTTGGTTGGTAACTCCTATCATACTGCTGATTTGCCGATAGTTAAAAGGTTCTTTGGGAGAAGACTTGAAAACGTTGATGATGGCATTGATCATAGCCTCTTTCTTCATCCGTTTGTTTTCGCCTTTGGAGCTGCTTTTCTTCTTCCCCGGTTTATTACTTTTCTTTTCAGATTTATTCTTAGTCATATTTTCTTTTCCTATGTTTTACAAAGTAAACAATAAATTTTAAGAAGCTGTTTACATTTGTGATAAATAATATTCGGGAGATTTTATTCCCCGAAACAGTTGGCCCTTACTCCTTTAACCCCCGGTTTACAGCAAAACACACTGCCGCTTAAGGGGTATTCCCGGAGCTGCTCTTCGGACAAGCCAGCACGGGCCGTCGTGATGTAAAGCGTATCCATTTTTTTCCCACCGAAAGCGCAGGAAGCAACATTCGGTGCCGGGACCTCTACTTTTGCCAGCAACTCTCCCGTGTAGGGATTATAGCAGTAAACGCCATAACCACCCCATTGGGCCACCCAAAGATGGTCGTCGCTATCGATCGCCATACCATCGGGCGCTCCCGTCCCAGCGGGCAAGGTAACGGCTATACCGTCGAACAGGATATCCCTGTTGTCGGCATCGTAGCGATAGCGGGCTATTTTGCCGGTAGGTGTATCGTTGTAATACATGAATTTCTTGTTGGACGACCAGACGATCCCGTTTGAGATCGTGACCTTTTTCAATTTCGTAGTGACGGTTCCGGCAGGTGAAACAGTGTACAAAGTTCCGGCACCTTTAGGCGCACCGAACCCCATCGTTCCGACCCATAAATGTCCGGCCGGATCGCATTTACCGTCATTGCAGCGCACTTTACCGTTTTCGTCAGGTATCGGAGCAATGGAAGTGGTATGGCCGTCATGCAGGTTTACCCGTACAATTTCGTCTTGCAAGGCTATGATGACCGTACTGTCCGTTTCAGGAACCACGGTCGATACCATACGGTCGAATTTCCAGGAACTGCATTCTTTTGTATCGGGATGATATTCGTATAATGTTTGCCCTTCAATATCCACCCAGAATAAGGTGTGACGTTCGGGGTGCCAGATAGAACCTTCTCCGGTAGTCGCTTCAGCCTGATAAGCTAACTCTGCTGGAATCATTTCGACCTTTGGTGAACAGGATGTCGTCATAATTGAAATTGATAATAAAATAAATGCATTAATAAGAAAA
>ERZ1027013.288-NODE-288-length-21118-cov-15.148032_pt1 | contig 21118 bp, 27 predicted proteins | sample MGYA00519446_ERZ1027013 | MGnify/ENA primary metagenome ERZ1027013 (study PRJEB26926, sample SAMN06164699) | human gut metagenome | biome: ENVO:00009003; feature: ENVO:2100002; material: ENVO:00002003 | host: Homo sapiens | place: USA | collected 2012 ... | reverse complement strand
TATGCGATCGTCGGCAGCGTCAGATGTGTATAAGAGACAGTTTCTAGTCAAAACAAATATGAAAACAGAAACAACTAATGCAATTATAAATGTAATCAATCCGGCATAATACCATAACATAAAAGCTACAATAATAGTTCCAAGAATACAACTTACAACTTCAGGAATACCCGTTAGTATAAAATTAGGAATATCATCTATTATATCTAAACGAGATGAAATTGTAGAAGTATCTTCACCGCATTCTACTTCTCTATTAAAATACTGACAACTTTCTCGTTCAACAATAAAGCTATAGGATTTTGTTTCGAGATATCTATGACGCGCGCTCTCTATCATATAACCTAACTCTGTTAAGATTAAAATAATTACCCCCAAACACTTTTTATTAATTAAGCCATCAATGCACTTCCCAATAATCAAAGGATTTACAGATATTAAAATAGATTCTATAAAATCCCAAAAATATATTTTTACAATACGACATCGATCCATTTTACCTAATCGTTTAATTTCTCTTATAAGTATTTTTATATCGTTACTTGAACTTTTTAGCGTAGTTTTCAAATTTATTGAACCTCTTTTGTTAATGCATAACTTTTATAAAGATGATAGCATTCTCATTGTTAACATTAATTTTAAAATAAAATAAATCAATATACATTTTGATTATACATTAGAATTACACTAAACACAATAATATAAAACTTAAAGGGCAGGATAATCCTGCCCTTTACTCATACTGTATAAGAATTCATTATGTCCAAAATAGAATTCTCATATATATTCCCGTTAAGCACATCACCGTTAGCAGAAAAACTAACTGTTTTCATATCCTTCGGATTTTCAATATACGGATTATTGTACTCAACATTTTCTTTGAAATATTCATCCAAATACTTTAATGCATTTCCCCTAGGAAAAATAACATTACCGGTTGATTGCTCGATTCCAAGTGCATCAAACTCTTTTAAAATTTTTCTTGTCTGCAAATTATACTTGTTATCATCATCTGAGCTGACTAGCCAAGCGGGATGGGTGTAAATAGATATTCTTTCATCAAGCACAGCTTGCGCAAATACCTTAACATATTCAATAGGAATTGTTTCCTGATGAAAAGTGTCAACTGAAAGCATAACACTATTTACCCCGCTTTCAGCAAGCATTTGTGCAACATTTTTAATCCTGTTAATATCTTTGCTGAAATATCCGTTTGTAATCAATTCTCTATTAGGGATATTCATTTCTTTCGCAGCAGAATGAATTTTACAAACTGTTTCAGGATATAGCAACGGCTCCCCGCCAAAAGTCATAAGAGAATTGATTTTATAATGGTTGCAAATATCATAAACTGCTTTTTCAGCTATTTCGCCGTCGATGTGTTCATTAGAAATATGATTGCCTTGTGAGCAATGCTTGCACTTGCCTGTGCAAGTCATAGTAACTACAAATTCTATTCTGTTTATGTTTTTCAAATATTTATTCATTATAACTACTCCTTAATATTGTAAATTCACTAATATTAGGCGCAATTATTGACAACAATTAAATACTTTTAACTCGATACAATCTGTTGCCGTCTAATTGCACCGAGCAAATACCTCGAAAATATAACATAATTATCTTCCTCTCTACTAACAAAATAACACAAACGAAATTTAAAAGCAATTAATTTCAAAACTGCCTACAATTAAGCAATTGAAAGTTATTGCAAAATGCAGGATTTACTAATCAAATAATTTATGCTAATATAAAATTGAGTTAATTTATGCTGAAAACATAATATTGCAGATACTAAACCTTATATTCTATCATTAAATGGTTGCATCCATTTTGACAATTTCTTTGTCCAGCTAAGAACTTTTTAGGCAACGGGTTATGAAATAACAATTCGAAATATAAAATAGCTGATGCAAGTGAACTTTACAAATTATATGAGCCTGTTTTAGACATTGAGGGAAAGGGAGGTTCTCTTAAATGAAAAAATTTATATGCATATCTTTCATTGTAATATTTACATTTGCTCTTACCGCTTGTAATGCAGATGTTGTTCAAATTGAAGACTACAAATGGAAAATGAGAACAGTTATGAGCAATGATATTGAAGATGCTCAATATCAGGACGAACTTGTTATAGCCGTAGGTGAAGCCGACGAGTTATATCCTGACGCCGAAATTGTGGATTTAACATTGATCGCCAAAGATGGCGAAATTACTATAACGGATACCACAATCGGAAAGACATATAACGGAACTTATGAGGTGCAGAAGAAAACATCAAAGGGAACAGATTATGAGATTATTATTGACGGAGTGACTGGTTATGCCACCTTATCCCCAACAGAATATTATGATGGTTCAGAAGAGCCAACTTTGCCAATCAGTATAGGTGACTATTCTATATATTTCATTCCGAAAAATTAAATTCCAGTTTACAAAGGAGATTATTTATGAAGAAGTATGAATATATGACAGTTGATTTAAGCGCAGAGCCATCGTTTAATGTTCATATTAAGCTGGATCGGTATATTGAGAAGCTCAATGAATATGGAAAACAAGGCTGGCGTTTGATTTCCGGAACTGATAACTGGAAGTATTCGATCTTTGAGCGTGAAATTGATGATGAAAAATAACAGACAGGAGGCATATAACCTATGAAAGATATGATCGGATACTGCGGATTGGACTGCGAAAAATGCGACGCATACATAGCAACCGTCAATGACGATCAGGCTTTGCGGGAGAAAACTGCGAAGCTGTGGGCAGAGCTAAACAACGCCCCGATTCTTCCAGAGCATATTAACTGCGAAGGCTGCCGTATGAATGGGGCAAAAACGGTATTTTGTGATAGCCTGTGCGGGATTCGGAAGTGTGCGTTAAATAAAGGTGTTTCCACCTGTGGCGACTGTTCTGAGTTAGAAACCTGCCCGACTGTTGGGGCAATCCTCGAAAATAATCCATCAGCTTTGGAGAATTTGAAAAGATAAAATACATAGAGTAACAAATGTAAATTTAAGGAGATCAACTTATGAACGGAGTAATCCTATATCAATCAAAATACGGTGCCACAAAAAGATACGCTGAATGGCTGTCCGAGGAAACCGGGTTTCAGTGTATAGAAACAAAAAAAGCTGATATCAATGAAATTATTGCATATGATTCTATTATTTTAGGCGGAGGAATATATGCTTCCGGTATTGCCGGCTTGTCTTTTCTAAAAAAGAATATCAATAAATTGACGGACAAAAAGATTATTGTATTTTGTTGCGGTGCGTCTCCATATGAAGAAAATACATTTCTGCAAATCAAAGAGCGTAACATGAAAGATAATTTATCTGATATTCCAATCTTTTACTGTCGCGGCGCATGGGATATGGACACAATGTCCTTCAAAGATAGAATATTATGCAATTTACTTAGAAAGGCTGTTGCAAAGAAAGATCCATCTGATTACGAAATATGGGAAAAGGCATTAATGGCAGCCGGGGACAACAGCTGCGACTGGACTGACAAAAAATACATTGAACCAATAATTGAATGCATTAGGCGATAAAATCCAGTTTGTAATGCAGATAAATCCTAATTCACGGAGGAGATACAATGCTTGAAAATACGCCTACCCAATCAACTATGACTGAATTGCTCGGACAACCTTTGTTTGAGGTCTGGCAAGAGCTGTGTTCGGTAATTGATGAAAAATACGATATGGAACGGCTGTGGAACACAGGCGGTAAGAACTGGACTTACGAATATAAGTACCGCAGAGGTGGTAAAACGCTTTGCAGTCTATACGCAAAAAGTAATTGCGTTGGTTTTATGATTATTTTCGGGAAAGACGAAAGAGCAAAATTTGAAGATATAAGAGATACGCTTTCTGACTCCGTTTGCAGGCGATATGATGAAGCACAGACATATCGTGATGGGAAATGGGTAATGTTTGAGCCGACCGATACTTCAGAATTTGATGATTATATGAAGCTGTTGGCTATTAAAAGAAAACCAAATCGGAAATAGTGATGAGAATGTTGGGAGGAAAAAATGAAATTAAAAAATCCTATGCTGGTAGTAACTGATATAGACAAATCGGTTGAATTTTATAAAAAAGTCTTTGGACTTCATATCATTATGGACTTTGGAGCAAATAAGACTCTAACAGGCGGTTTAGCTCTACAAACTGTTGAAACATATAAGGAATTTATCAGTACAAATGACATTTCTTTTGGCGGCAACAACTTTGAGCTTTATTTTGAGGAAGATGATTTTGACAAATTTGCGGATAAGCTGAAAGAATGTGATATTGAATATGTCCACCCGATTATCGAACATTCGTGGGGGCAGAGAGTCGTTCGCTTCTATGATCCTGATAAGCATATTATCGAAGTCGGAGAGAATATGAAGGTCGTATGCAAGCGTTTCTTGGATAGTGGAATGACGCCGGAACAGGTTGCAAAGCGAATGAATGTGCCTATAAAGTTTATAAATGCTTGTATGCGGTAAGGCTATTTTTAAATGGATAAGGAACGAGTAAGATATGAACTACTCTATAAGAGAAATGCGAAAAGAAGAATATAGTCTGCTCGGTGACTTTTTGTACGAAGCAATTTATATTCCGGATGGTACGGCTACGCCGCCTAAATCAGTGATAGCTTGTCCCGAATTGCAAGTATACATTGCAGACTTTGGAAACAGCATACACGATAAAGCTCTGGTTGCAGAAGTTGACGGAAATATTGTAGGAGCAATATGGGCAAGAATTATGAATGATTACGGACATATTGATAAGAATACCCCATCGCTTGCAATGTCTGTCCTTAAAGGATACAGAGAAATGGGAATCGGGACTTCATTGCTAACGCAAATGTTGTCAACGGAAAAAGCCGCTGGTTATGCAAAACTTTCTTTGTCTGTTCAAAAGGACAATTATGCAGTGAGGATGTATAAAAAGGCAGGCTTTAATACGGTTGACGAAAACAACGAAGAATACATTATGGTAATCGACCTAAATAAAATCAATTAAGAATTTGGAGGTTATAATGCCTAAAGAAGTAGAACCTAAAGATACTACACGAGCTACGGCGTATGAGCTTTGGATGAAAGCACCCAATCCAATGGTGACTTTTTTTAAGACTTTTGATGTTACTAATCTGATAAAGGTTAGTCGAAAAAGAAATCTGAAATTTAATATGCTGCTTGATTATTGTATCGGCAGAGCCGCCGCAGAGGTAATGGAGTTTTACATACTTCCGGTCGGCGATAAACTCATACAGTATGACACCATAGCGGTCAATACCATTGTAAAAAATAAAGAGGGAGAAGTCAGCTCCTGCGACCTTTCCTATAAAGCCGAGCTAAGGCAATTCAACGAGGAATATCTGAAATATACAGCACAGGTAGCCGCAAGCTGTCAGGACAGGGACTTATCCGAAAACAGTATGGTAATCGGTACATCTGCTATCATAGATACAGAAATTGACGGTGCCGTTGGTATGAACAGTGGCATTTTTAATAATCCGTTTATTATTTGGGGCAGATATAAAAAGAAATGGTTTCGGTATTATTTAACACTTTCTTTTCAGTTCCATCATACGCAGATGGACGGTGCTCACGCTGGTACTTTTTTAGCTAACCTGCAGAACGAAATTAATAATATATCGAAACGATAAATTGAAAAGTTTACTGAACTGTTTCGTATTATGTTTTGTCTGATTAAGATTAGGTACTAATGTATCAAAAAAATATTTGGAGCAGCTGGACTTTCAAACTTCTTTGTGGTATATGTGTGTACTGCAAAGGAGTTGATTTTATGTCAATACTGCAGGAGCTATGGCATGGAAATATAAAGCCTTGTGAGGATAAAGAAGTATCTGATGAAGAAAAGAAGTTAGTTGAACTGATGGCAAGGCATCAGGAGTATCTAACATCAACACTTAAGGATAAAGAACTTGAAGAGTTCAAGAAATATATTGAATGTGTTGACAAGTACACTTCGATGGTTGAATGTCAGGCATTTGAAATCGGATTTAAGTTAGCAGTTAGGTTATTAACCGAATTATAAATTGAATTAAATACTACTTGCATATGAATAGCAGTTTCTCTTTACTGAGAAACTGCTATTTTTTCATTTCAAAAAGCATTGTGCAAAACGCTGAAAATAAAAAAGATGTATCTTTGGAAGATACATAAATAATGGATAAAAACTGTTGGTTTGTATCAATGAGGTTTTATGAATAGTTGTGGTTAAGCAAGTTTATTGATTTATCCACTACATATTGTTTGTGCAAGTTGATACAGAAGCCTCGAAATGTATCTTCAGAAGATGCACGTAAGGTTAAATAATCTGTTATCTTTTTTGTGAAAAAAGTTTGGCTCAAAGGTATTTGTTTAACGGCTAAATATATGGAGGGCGTATGTAAATATTTTGTAAACAAAATTAGAAACACCCTCATTTTTTGCCATTTTTCTGTCTGTATATGGGAGGTGTTTTTAAAAAAAGTTTGGCTCAAAAGGCTTAAAAATTGTGCAAGGGTAAGTGAGGAGGTGATTTTATGAATAAACAAAAAGGCAATTTCTTTCTTCTGCCTAATAAAATTTTTGACGAAGGCTTAACACCTATGGAGTTTGTGGTGTACAGCTTTCTGACAAGCAGAGGTGATGCTAAAGGAATGAGTTATTATTCCGTTCCTAACATTGCAAAGTACTGCGGTATGTGTGAAAACTCCTGCCGTAAAGCAATAAGAGGACTTACGGAAAAAGGCTATGTGGATGTTTCGAAAAGGTATTTTGAAAACGCAAGGCAGAGCAATCTGTATACGGTACGCAAAATATGAACCACCGCCGGTTCAGCAAACGGTGACGAACAATTAAAAGCCTTTGGAGTGAAAAAACAAAAGTAATCAGGCTGATTATTAAAACACGAATTTGAGGCGTTTATGGCGGTATTCTCAAAGGTTAAAACAATTAGAATAAAGGTGCTTTGCACCGCACTACATCAGTCAGCAACGCTGACTGTTAGGCGAGTTTCGTCTTTGTATTACGCTACGGCGCAAAACAAAGACATTTGGGCTAAGCCCAAACCCCTACTTACCTTTTCTTTGCGGAAGGAAAAGAGTAAGCCAAAAGAAACGAATTTTTAATAATGAAAGGAGATACTTTGAAAGAAGATAACAGAACAGAAATTTTAAATTTCAGGGTAACAAAAACAGAAAAAGAATTGATAGAGATGTATGCAAGCACCAAGTATAAAAGCATTGCACCTTATCTTCGTGACTGTGCTTTGCACAAGGAAATCAAAATCATTCGAGGCATTGAAGGAGTTGAATATGAGTTAAGACGAATAGGAAACAATCTTAATCAGCTGACAAGAGCAGTCAATTCAGGAATGTGTAACGCTGTTGATTTAAAAGAAATGCGTCAGGAGGTGGCAAAGGTATGGCAATTATTAAGTTCACTTCAGGGAAAATAAATCCGAGAACTGTCATCAATTATGTGTGCAACAAAGAAAAAACCACTGATAAACTTATCAGCGGTAAAGACTGTATGCCTGAAAGCTGCGAGTATGAATTCGAAGAAGTTAAGAAAGCGTTCGGAAAAACTGACGGCAGAACTTACTACCATATGATACAGTCCTTCTCTCCTGATGACAGGATAACCCCTGAACAGGCACACGAGGTCGGACTGCAAATGGCAGAATTGTTTGAAGGTTATCAGGTACTTGTAGTCACGCATACTAACAAAGCTCACACGCATAATCATCTTGTAATCAACAGTGTGAACTTTGAAAACGGAAAAAAGCTGACTATTTCTAATCAGGAACTTGAAAGAATTAAAAATTATTCGAACAGTATTTGCTTACAAAACGGCTGGGATGTTACAGAGGCGAAGACAAGAAGAAACAGAAATCCGAAATGGAAACAGATAATTATTGAAGACGCTCTCGCTGCTATGGTTGAAAGTTACAGTATGGATGAGTACATTTCAAAATTAAAAGAGCTTGGTATTTATGTTTCGTACAATCCCGACTACAAGTATATGACTTACAGCGATGCAGAGGGACACAAATGCAGAGACGCAAAACTGTTTGATGAGAGGTTGCTGAAGAAAAATCTTAAACTTTATTTTGACTTAGGCGGAGCGGAAACTTTAATCGGAGATACAATTCTCGATTACGAAACGCCAAGGTCAGGCAACTGTACTGACGGACTTATAAACTTGATAACAAATTTCATTGACACGATACAGGCTGACGAAGAAGAATATGATGACACTTATTACATTCACGACAGGAAAAAGCTTGAGAAAATCGTTGAAAAAATGAGAGCAAGAGGTTCTAAAATTACACTAGCAAAACTTATAAAGATACTTAATTCAAAAACCGAACCGGAAGAAACTTATTATTTCGGTTGGTAATTTAGGAGGTTTACATATGAATAATGAAAATAAAAATGATGAGTTTGTATTTTTAACGCCAATGGATGTGGCAAAAATAATCGGTTGTTCAATACCAACGGCAAGAAAACTTTTCTACCGTGATGATTTTCCTGCAATCAAAGTAGGTAAGAATCTCAAAGTGCTAAAATCAGAATTCATCAAATGGTGCAGTGAAAGGAGAATGTAAATCGTAAGGTTTTTCTAAAAAAAGTGTGTAAGTTAAAAAACTTACACACTTTATTTTACAATCTCACTTGAATCAATAAAAGAATTTTAATATATTTTCATAATCAGGATATTTTGCTTTTCTAATGTCTACTACTGCTTCGTTAACATCATAAGGTACGCTTAATTGTTCGTATGTAATATCACCATCAATATTTAATATTCCTGCTCTTGCAATATTTTCTCCCATAGGACAACCCAATGAACCACAGTTTATAAACCACTTATTCTCATTATTTATAACGGAAGGTCTATGATTGTGTCCATAAACGATAACATCAGCATCAATGTTGCTAAACATCACGGTCAAATCATCTACTGTAGGAACAGGTTTATAACTGCCATAGTTGTAACTATTTTCACTATTCATTGAATAATGAGCAATATAGATTTTCTTATCACCAACGCTTAATAATTTTGTGAATGGCAATGATTTTATGAAATTTTTAGACTCATCACTTAATTTACCATGTTCCCATTTATGTTGCTCTATTTCAGCATAAGACATCATTTCGCTGTTAGGAACTCTACTGGGCATACCGCTAATAAGATAATTATCGTGATTACCTCTTACACATTCAAGAATATCTTGAATTTCAATTAACTTTTTTACTGTTTCATCAGGCTTTGAACCAATACCAATTATATCTCCACAACAAATTATTTTCTCAATTCCTATCTTAGAAAAGCCGTCTAAAACTGCGTTAAGAGCATATATATTGTTGTGTATGTCAGTTATTATTCCTATTTTCATTTTGAACTCCTTATAAATTCAATATCATTTTGTAATATTCGCCATACTCATCTATTGCATTTTCGTATATCTTAAAGCCTTTCTTTTTGTAAATATGAATAGCATTGTCATTATCAACATCAACACCAACGGTTATGTATTGATAGCCCTTTTCTTTGCAAACATCAATCATATATTTTAATGCATTCTGACCTATACCTTGATTACGATACTCTCTTTTGACAATAAGCCTTGAGAGATAAATTTTATTGCTGCTTTCGGTGTAATCTTCATAATCATAAACTAAATCACAGCTTGCAATATATTCATCCTCAAATTTAAATAAGTATGCTTCACGATTCCCACATTCGACTTGCTCTTTGAATTGTTTGGTGAATGGACAAGTACTCATATTCCAAACAAAATTACTTTTGTAATAGGTATCTATTGTTAATTTTTCAACTGTAAATTTCATAATGCAAATTTATCCTTGATCATTTTTGCCACAACATCAGGCTCAAGATTCGTGTTGTCAATTTTAATATAATTACCGAATGGAATTTCGCCGTCATAGCTTTCAAAACGGTAGGTTTCATCATCTCTAATGAGCCTTCTGTTAGATTCATCAATATCTCTTTTGGACGGCTTGTTTTTCAGTCTGTTTTCCGTGCAGTTTCTTGCAAGCCTTACATCTTGTGAAGCAACAAGTTCAACATAATAAAATTCTGTGTTATACGGCTCAAATATATTTTTTACATACTCTATGTACTCCCAATCTGATTTGTCATTAAACGCCCACATAAAAGTGAAAATCATACCTTCCAAATCAGTTTTTGCAAATTCTTCAAAAATTACATTTCTAAGTCTTTCGACTGCATCTCTGTTGAGGTAACCGAATATATCAAGTACAGGCTCAATAGTCATATGATTGTGAAAAAGTCTTAAGTCTGTTATTTTCATCAATTCCTGACCTACGGTCATTTTACCAACAGAAGCATTTCCTATTAAAAATAACAATTTCATTTTATTTCTCCTTTAACTTTCTATCTATATATTCATCTTTAGTAATTCTGTAACAAATCAATGGCATTCCATCGATTTCGGTTTTATGGTTGACTTGATAATATAACGAATCAATAATGGGATACTCTTTCATTCCGATTTTCTGCATTACTCTACCTGAGCCTATATTATCCTGCATATACTCTGCTTCAAGTATATCCACACCAACATCAGAAAACATATAGTCACGAACAGCAATAGCAGATTCGGTTATTATTCCCATATTCCAATATGTATTATCCATTTGCCAACCAAATATAGCAGTTGTATCAACAAGTTTTATTATCTCAATATTTCCAATAACCTTGTTGTCATATACGATTGCCCAATGATATTTTACGCCACTTTTGTATTCATCAACCCACATTTCGCATAATGCTTTTGTATCATCAATGCTTTTATGAACATTCCACGATACATATTTTGCTACTTCCTCTTTAGATGTATATTTGAATATATCCTTATAGTCACTTTTCTTTATTTTACGAAGCAAAAGCCTGTCAGTTTTTATATCTTTAGTACCTATGTGATTTAACATTTTATATATCTATCTCCTTTAAAAAAATAACCGTTGATGATATGCTCATCAACGGTTTTAATAATAGTATTATATGAATAGCTACTATTTCGTAAATGAACATAACAAACTAAATCCATACATATCTCTACGCATAGAATAAAGTCTGTTATTAAGTTCATTAACAAAAATAAACATAGCATTTTCCCTTTCAAATGGTAATTTCATACTAACACCATAACAAACATTTGTCAATATAAAGATAATTTCCCTGAAATTAGGTAAAAATCTCAAAGTCCTTAAAACTGAATTTATCAAATGGTGCAGTGAAAGGAGAATGTAATTATAGAGGATAAAAAAATCATAACCACTATCAACTAGTGGTTATGATTGAACAAGTCTATATTAATTATCTTTTGAAGAGGCAGATTCAATCAGATCAACTACAACTTCATTTAGTTTTTTTGCATCATTTGATGTGATAACAGGTTTTCCTGTTTGGCTTTCAATGGATTTTCTTGCATCTCCTGCAACCTTACCGCCTTTGTTTGCAACGGCTTTGTTTTCTTCAAAATTTTTTGGATTTTCCGACTGAGAAATTTCCTTTGTTGAAGCTTCAGCCAACATGGTCAAAACAAGTTCAAGGTCGCTCATATTGTCACGCAAATTTTCTTTTTTTAATCCCTTAAGATTTTTATATTGCCTTGTGCTCATACCTGACCAAGCCTTTGTTATTTCATCTGTAAGGATTGCATATTCTTTGCCTTTTTCAACACCACGCTTTTGCCATTCATCAGTAAGCTCATTTCTTATACGAATAGACAAAAGTCTTTGATGTATCCAATCTTCAGAATATCCTTTTTTCTGGTATGTTTCAACCGCTCTGTCTATTGCCAATTCAGGATCAATAGTTTCTTCTATTTTTTCTCTACCAACCTGTGCAAGCCACATCTTAAATGGCTCTGCTTTTTTCGATGGCACAGACTGAATAATGCGTAATAATTGTTCTGTATCAGCAACATCAGTTTTGTATTTTTTTCCATCTTTCGGCGACTTTAATTTCAGTTGCTGACAATTTATCAGCAACTGGTCTGCGCCCTCTTCTTTCAAGCGTTGTTTCAATTTTGCCCAATAATTACTTGCACTTCTTTGTGTTGGTTGATCTGTCAAAACCGATATTACATCAACAATAGAAAAGTACCACTCTTCCTTTTCATCATCCCACGCAGTACGAATAGGCTTATCTTCAAAAAGTTGAATATTATTATCACCCATATTATTATTCTCCCTTTTATGATATTTTAATTTTATCACAAAAAAATCAGATCATCAATATGTTAAAAATCACATGCAGCATGCCATTGGGATGACATTCGGTTGCAATTCAACCCATCTTGAGTCTTCTCAAGTTATCTCAAGGTGAAAAGGGAAAAGGCGGGAGGCCCCGATTTTAAGGGGTTTAGAGCCTTTTGGCATAAGAAAAAGACGGTTTGGAAAACCGTCTTTTTTGGTCGAGGTGACAGGATTTGAACCTGCGGCCCCCACGTCCCGAACGTGGTGCTCTACCAAACTGAGCCACACCTCGATATTCTGTTTTTTTAACGCACGATAACAATACATCGGCAATTTGCACTTGATATTATTGCATATTTTGTGCGATTTTGCAATAGTTATTTTTCTTAAATTGTAATATTTCTGTTTTTTGACATAACATTTATTATATGATAACATACTTTTATAACATTTGAACAAAAACGGAGAGCACATAATGAAAAAACTGTTATCATTTATATTTAGCATTTTAATTGTTACATCCTGCGCTGTTATTCCTGCTGAGGCAAAGGACGCAGTTAATCTTGATATTTCAGCAGACAACATTTCGCACGAAATTTCCCCCACCCTTTACGGAGCATTTATTGAAGACATTTCAAAGGCTGGAGACGGAGGACTTGTTTCAAACCTTGTTTACAACAACAGTTTTGAATACAATGACACATCCGAAAGAAACAACGAACTTTACGAGGCATATTGGAATTTTGACAACCTGGGTCACACGGTTTCAACACAGAATCCGATGAATGCAAACAATACAAATTTTGAAGAGATAACCGTTTCAGGAAAAGGTATTCTTACAAATCTCGGCTGTGTTGAAAACTGGGATTACAAAACTTATGACAGAAATGAAAAGCTGCAATCCACGGCTGATATGGGATTTAAAGAGGGAGAAAAATATGATTTTTCCTGCTACATAAGAAACATAGATTTTAACGGCAGCGTTATGGTTTATCTTGACTCCCCTTCCAACTCAAACAGGCTGACGGAAATAGATATTTCAAACTGTTCGGCAGGCTGGCGAAAGGTTGAGGCGGAGCTTGAATCAGTTGCAAGCGAGGACGGCGCTCTTTCAATAGTTTTTGAGGGAGAGGGCACGCTCCACATTGATTTTGTTTCGCTTGTACCTCAGTCATCTTACGGCTACATAAGCGAACAGTGGAAGTTTACAACACTTAGAAGCGACCTTGTTGACGCTTTGAAAGAACTCAACCCATCTTTCATAAGATTTCCCGGCGGATGCTTCTGCGAGGGCGATTCGCTTGAAAATCTTTTTGACTGGAAAGCAACTATAGGCCCGCTTGAAGAGCGTAAACAGAGCTACAATGTATGGCGCAATGACGATGCAGGAGATTACTATATAAATTCAAACGCAATGGGCTACGGCGAGTATTTTAACCTCTGTGCCGACCTCGGCGCCGAGCCTGTTCCCTGCCTTAATGCTGGACTTACCTGCCAGGGCAGAAACGGTTATGACATAAATGTTGACGCTTATAAGAAGCTGTCTATGACGGATGAAGAATTCAGGCAGTATCTTATTGACGAAAGAGGATTTGCCGAAGACGATAAAGATGGTATAGAAAACAGAATCAACGAAGTAAATGCCCTTGGTTACACAAGCGAGGACGACTGGAACAGCTATCTTGAAACAATAGCGCTGACACCCGGCACGCCCGAATGGGAAAATTATGTTCAGGATATTTTAGACCTTATTGAATTTGCAAACGGGGACGCAAACACTACTTACTGGGGCGCAATTAGAGCTTCTTACGGTCACGAAGAACCTTACGGACTTGAATATATCGGTCTCGGCAACGAAAACTGGGGCGAGGTTTATTGGAGAAACTTTGACGCTCTTTACAAAGAAGTTAAAGAGGCTTATCCCGACATAACCGTTATAACCACCTCAGGCACCTGGCTTGGCGGAAAAGATTTTGATATTGCGTGGGATACCGTTTCTGAAAAATACACAGACTGCTATGTAGACGAACATTATTACACACAGGGCAGTTATATGTATGAAATCAAAGACAGATATGACAGCTATGACAGAAATTCGGCAAAGGTTTTCGTTGGTGAATATGCGGCTACAGCGGACGGAGTAGGCACTTTACAGACAAAGAGCAACATACTTGAGGCTGTTGAAGAAGCGGCATATATGACAGGCTTTGAGAGAAACGGCGATGTTGTTGCGATGACTGCATACGCCCCCACTTTCGCAAAAGTAAATTCGCAGAACTGGAATATAAATCTTATTTGGTTTGATTCTCAGGAGACAGTGCTCACGCCTGCATATTATACACAGATGCTTTACGCAAACAATGTGGGCACAAAATATATTGACGCTGATTTTTCAACAGAAATCCCCGTAACAGAGCTTGCGCAGTCCGTAACTGTAAATGAAGAAGAACAGGCAATTTATGTAAAGCTTGTTAATTCAAGCGGTAAGAAACAGACAGTAAATTTAAATTTGAGCGGATTTGAAAATATAAACTACGCATCAAATCAGCACATTTCGGCGCAATTTAAATCTGCTTGCAATGAAGTTGGCAAGAAATGCTATGTTGCGCCTGTTGACGAGAAATTAAATATTTCTCAGGATTCCGTAATTACGGTTGAAGCGGAAAAGTACAGCGTTAATGTTATAAGAATTGCTTACGGCTCAAATGACGGCTCAACGCTTTACACTTTGCCCGACGGGATACCGCAGGCATCGGCATATCTTCCGCCCGCTTTAAAAATTGCAATTCCCTGCACGGCGGGAGTTATAATAGTAGCAGTTATTAGTGCGGCAGTAATTTCAAAACAAATCAAAAAGAGAAAGAAAAACAGATAATCGGTGGTAATTATGAAAAAGCTAATTGCAATAATTCTTTCTGTAATAACGGTTACGGCAATATTTTCATCCTGTGCAAAAAACGACCTGTATGCTGGGTATATTCCTCCCGAAAAGTATGCACAGGACAGCATTACAACTGTTACATTCAACTGTGCCGCACCGTGGGGAAATCTGCTTGACGGCACATCTTCATCCGCAAGAGTAAAGCGTTTTGCAGAATATATGAACAAAGTTTCCGCAGACCTTATAGGCACGCAGGAAATGAATTCTGACTGGCTTGAAAAACTTTCGGAATCAATGAGCGGATACGAAAGTTACGGAGTTAAGCGCGGCGGAGATGAAACAGAAAAAAAGTCCGAAATGAATGCGATTTTTTGGAAAAAGGATAAATTTTCCGCCATTGAAAAAGGAACTTTCTGGCTTTCCGAAACACCAGACATAGAGAGCAGATATGACGGCGCAGGCTGCAACAGAATATGCACTTGGGCTTTGCTTGAAAATGCCGAGACAGGAAATATTATTCTGTTTATGAACACTCACCTTGACAATGCAAGCGAGGAAGCCGCGAATTACGGGGCAGAGGTTATAAAAGAGCAGATAGTACAGCTTGGAGAAAAATACAGCTTTGACGCAACTGTTTTGACGGGCGATTTCAATCAGACGCAGGGAATGGCGGCTTATGAAACGATTGAAAGCGTTTTGAACGATTCCCTCACCTCTTTTGAGGATAAAAAGGTGGGAACATATCAAAGCTGGGGTGAAGAAGAAAGCACCGAGCCGATAGACTTTATATTTCTTTCTGATAACACAACTGCCGTTAATTACGAAGTGCTTAACGATATTTCAGAGGGATATGTAAGCGACCATTACGGCGTTTACACAGAATGGACGATAAATGAGTAAACAGTAAATAACAGATTAAAAGCGCACCGAATTAAAACTTTTCGGTGCGCTTTATTTATTAATAAAAGTTTAGGCAAATAATAGAATTAGATTATTCAAGGCTGAAGATTTTTTGAGCTGTCACCGCTCTGCCCATAGCCGTTTTTATATTCAAAAGGCAATCGTATTCATACCACGGTGCTTCCTCGGAAATCATATCTACGAGTTCAGAACAAATATCTTTGCTTATAATATACTTAGTAAGCAGAAAATCCTCTCTTAAATTTTTCGTGAGATATGATTTGTGGTACATTGCAAAATCAGTGAGCAGAAGAAATACACCCTGCTGATATTTAACGAGGTCATTTGTAGGAATATCAATCATCTTGGCTTTCGGCGAAGAATCCTGTATTCTGCTTTCAAGCGAAGCCTTTGCCGTTTTGAAAGCGGACGGCGTCATGCTTATGTTTTTGAGTTTGAAAATCTCATCGGGGGAATTATAAATGCTGACTTTGTAATTATTAAGCCAGCATTCGGCTACAACAATATCGTTTGTATAGTTGTCAAAATCAGATATTTCAGCTGTGTAGACAACAATATCGTTTTCCACCTCTCGCCTGCCCTTTGTAGCGAAAGAAAGGGCAACATAGAGCGATTTTGTAAAATCAATAAACGGTGAAATACCGAGATAATGCTGAGAAAAAGAGCAGAGTTCATACATTCTGTACTGCGAAACATCGGAAAACATTGTTTCAAAAACATTGAGATACTGCCCCATTCCCTTATAAAAATTGCGCAGATATTCGCTGTCTATATTGAGAACAAGCGTTCCCTCCTGCAAAAGATTCTTTTTGTTTCTAAGAAGAGTTGGCACAAGGGGGCGTGACAAATCATTTTTGCGCTCTCCCCTGTAAAAAATCATTTTATTTTTATCGCCGAACGGATTTTTTAAATATTTGTTGAAATCCTCAGTTGTAAGAATACGCTTCTCATTTACGCTGAAATCAAAATCAAGTTCGTTTTCAATTGCTTTATTCAGCTCACTGAGAGCACTGAATTTATTTTCCATAATATCACCATAGCAATTATACATCAAAATCTTTGTTAAAAAAAGAACAAAATGTTAATGTTTTAATTGATTTTAATTTAATGACATGTTAATATAAGTTACGAAAAAAGGATTATTATTTAAATATAGGAGAAATGAGTTATGAGAGGTATAAAAACTTCAAAATCAAGACTTCGCAAAACAATATTCACGGAAGTTGCAAAACTGGCTTTTGAAGGCTGGGACGCTAAAAAATTTGAAAATCTCCCCTACAAAATCATCAAGGGCGAGGTTGCACAGTACAGAGACAGTGTTTTCGTTGAAAGAGAAGTTGTGGCTGAAAGACTCAGAGCCGCAATGGGCGTTTCTCTCAGAGATTTTAACGACTTTGCTTCAATCTGCGAGGGCGTTGACGAAAGCCTTGTTGACGAGAAATATTATGAGCCTCCGCTCATTGACATCATTAAATTTGCGTGCAACAGATGCCCTGAAAACAGAGTATTCGTTACAAACGCATGCCAAAACTGCCTTGAGCATCCCTGCGTTGAGGTTTGCCCCAAAAAAGCTGTTTCAATTCAAAACGGCAGATCTCATATTGACGAGGATTTGTGCGTAAAATGCGGAATGTGCATAAATGCGTGCGAATACAAAGCAATTGTAAGGCAGGAGCGTCCCTGCGCAAAAGTTTGCGGAATGAATGCTATTAAATCGGATGAACTCGGCAGAGCCGAAATCGACTACGACAAGTGCGTATCCTGCGGAATGTGCCTTGTTAACTGCCCGTTCGGCGCAATTATTGATAAGAGCCAGATTTACCAGACTATTACAGCGCTCAAGAGCGATACTCCCGTATACGCTGCAATTGCGCCTGCTTTTGCAGGTCAGTTCGGCAATGTAACATCAGGTCAAATCAGAACAGCTTTTAAAGAGCTTGGTTTTGAAGATGTTATTGAGGTTGCGATAGGCGCCGACCTCTGCACAATAGAAGAGGCAAACGACTTTATGAAAGAAGTGCCCGAAAAACAGCCGTTTATGGCAACATCCTGCTGCCCTGCGTGGTCTGTTATGGCTAAAAAACTCTTCCCCGAATTTGCATCTTATATTTCAATGGCGCTCACACCTATGGTGCTCACAGCAAGACTTATAAAAGAAAAGCACCCTGAATGCAAGGTTGTTTTCGTAGGTCCGTGCGCAGCTAAGAAACTTGAAGCAAGCCGCAGAACTATCAGAAGTTTTGTTGACTTCGTCCTCACATTCGAGGAATTCAGCTCAATTCTTGAAGCTAAAGAAATTGACATTGCAAAGTGCGAGGACAGCGAACCGTTCAAGAGCTCAAGCGGCGACGGTAAGGGCTTTGCTGTCAGCGGCGGCGTTGCCAAAGCTGTTGAAAATGCAATCAAAGAGCTTGACCCTGACAGAGAAGTGCTTACAGTAAGAGCAGAAGGTCTTCCCGAATGCAGAAAAATGCTTCAGCTTGCTAAGGCAGGAAAGTACAACGGTTATCTGCTTGAGGGTATGGCTTGCCCCGGCGGTTGCGTTGCAGGCGCAGGCACAATAGCACCTGTTAAAAAGACTACTGCTGCTGTAAATCAGCTTGTTCAGAACTCAGAGGAGAAATCCGTTCTCAGTTCAAAATACAAAGAATATCTTCGCATACTTGAAGAGAAAAATTAATTCAAAAATAAGGAGAATATAAACAATGGTTAGCCAAATTTTGGCAGCCGTAATCTTTGTTGCAATGTTTGTTATGATTGTGTGGGAAAAAATCCCTCGTCACATCACTACAACACTCGCGGCTGTTCTTATGATAGGAATAGTATTTTTAGGCTGTATGCACAGCCCCTCAGCTGTATGGGAAACGCTTAATCTTGATGTTTTCTTCACTCAGGGTTTTTGGTACTCAACAGGAGCATCTGAAACCGCAGGAATAAACTGGGAAACAATCGTTTTCATTGCAGGTATGATGGTGATGGTTGAGGGTATGGGCCTTGCGGGATTTTTCCGCTGGCTCTGCCTGCGTATCGCTAAGGCGGTTAAATACAAAACCGTTCCCATTCTTATAACATTTATGGTAATAAGCGCAGTGCTTTCAATGTTTATAGACAGCATTACGGTTATTCTTTTCCTTGCCGCCGTTACAATAGAACTTGCAAAAACTCTTAAATTCGACCCTGTGCCGATGATTATTTCCGAAATTTTCTGCGCAAATATCGGCGGTGCGGCAACAATGTGCGGCGACCCGCCGAACATTATTATAGGAACATCACTCGGTTACACATTTTCACAGTTCTTCCTCAACACGGGTATTATAGCAATTATCTGCCTTGCGGTAGTAATTCTTTACTTTTTCCTTTGCTTCAGAAAGCATCTTAAAAGCAGCGAGCAAAACAGAAGCGGAAATGAGATTTATCCCGAACCGTCTGAGGCTATCAACAGTAAACCCGGCTTTATAAAGAGCAGTATAATATTCGGTCTTGCAGTTATATTGCTTATAACCCACGCTCAAACGCATTTGACCGTTTCCGCAATAGGAGTAGGAATTGCTGTTTTAACATTAATTACAAGCAAACCAAAAGAAATTAAATACATAATAAAGCACATAGATTATAAAACTCTGCTGTTTTTTGTAGGTTTATTCGTTGTGGTTAGCGGACTTGAAAGCACAGGCGTTCTTGAACTTATCACTCAGTTTATTGCAAACGCAAGCAACGGCAACCACATTGTTATGGTTATTATAATAATTTGGATTTCTGCAATAGCAAGTGCGTTTATAGACAACATTCCGTTTGCAGCTACAATGATACCCGTTATCACCGCTATGGCGGCAACACAGAATATAGAGCTTGCAACTCTTGCCTGGGCACTTTCACTCGGAACAGACCTCGGCGGAAATGCAACTCCGATTGGCGCATCTGCAAATGTTATGGGCATTTCCGTTGCGGCAAAGAGCGGAAACAAAATCACTTGGGGAAAATACTGCAGATACTGTGCTCCCGCAACGATTCTTGTTGTTTTGATTTCAACAGTTTATATTATTCTGAGATATCTTTAATTTACAAATTTAGAACACCGTAATAACAATTTGTTAAGCAAATTTTAATTCTGCCTTTTCATTGTTGCCGAAAATGTCAAAATATGCTATCATACTCAGTGAATAGTGAAAGGAGCAGATTAGATGCCTAAGGAAACAAAGCTTCAGATATTAAAATGTTTTTCTAACCTTCTCGAAAAAAATGAACTTGACAAAATTACGGTTACTATGCTTGTTGAAGAGTGCAATATAAGCAGGCAGACTTTTTATTATCACTTTTCCGATATTCAGTCGCTTATTGACTGGGGCGTTAAATATTACACCGAAAACTGTGTTCAGGAAGCTAAAAACGCCAAAAATATGATGGAAGCCACAATGATATATTTGAAGAGAGTTGACGCTAACAGAGATTTTTTAAGGAGCTGTGTTTCGTCCTCTTTGGTAGGTTACATCACAACGCTTATAAGAAAGAGTATTATTGAATACTCCACGGAATTTTATAATCAATCCGTAACTATTTCTCCTGAGCGAGCAAAAGAGGCGGAATTCATTATTGAATTTACTGCCAACGGTGTAACAGGTTATATACTTTCAATGCTTTATTCAAGAAAAGACGATAATATAGAAGAGATTGCCGAAATGATGAATAAGTGCGTATTCAAAAAGCTTTCTCAGGGCGATATTGATTAAAAGTTAAACAAAAAGGGCTTTCCGAAGAAAATCGGAAAGCCCTTTAATTTTGCCTTATACAAACTGATTTATTTCGTCATCATACTTATACCCTATTGATGCGAGCTTTTCGCAGAGTTCTTCCCTGCTCTGCTGCAAATCATCGCAAAGGATATCAAGATTTGAATAAGTATCTCTGAGCTTCATATTTACCACGCTCAAAAGCATATAGCTGTCAGACGGGAGAGCCATATAATATCCTCCTTTAATACAATCGTCAGTTTTCGCTGATATATATAAAATTAACACAAATTAATCTTTTTTTCAATCCGTTAATTTATATCTGTCTCTTA
>ERZ1027013.275-NODE-275-length-21782-cov-12.351176_pt1 | contig 21782 bp, 23 predicted proteins | sample MGYA00519446_ERZ1027013 | MGnify/ENA primary metagenome ERZ1027013 (study PRJEB26926, sample SAMN06164699) | human gut metagenome | biome: ENVO:00009003; feature: ENVO:2100002; material: ENVO:00002003 | host: Homo sapiens | place: USA | collected 2012 ... | reverse complement strand
GACACAAATAGTTTTCTGTGATAATTTTTTAAAGTAAATTATAGATAGTTTGAGGTAACTGTATGGAAAAATATTTGATTAATCCTAATCAGAAAATAAGCAAAATAAGCAAAGATATTTACGGCCATTTTTCTGAGCATCTTGGAAGATGTATTTATGAGGGTCTTTATGTTGGCGAGGATTCAAAAATCCCCAATGTCAACGGTATGAGATGCGATGTTGTAAACGCACTTAAAGAAATGGGTATTCCCGTTCTTCGCTGGCCGGGCGGATGCTTTGCTGATGAATATCATTGGAAAGACGGTATCGGCGAAAAGTCAACTAGAAAAAGAATGGTAAATACTCACTGGGGCGGTGTTGTAGAAGACAACTCTTTTGGCACTCATGAGTTTTTTGAACTCTGCTCACAGCTTGGCTGTGATGCTTATATTAACGGCAATGTTGGCTCAGGTACTGTTGAAGAGATGAATGAATGGATTGAATATATGACCTTTGACGGTGATTCTCCTATGGCGTCACTCAGAAAGAAAAACGGCAGAGAGAAGCCTTGGAAAATTAAATATTTCGGCGTAGGTAACGAAAGCTGGGGTTGCGGCGGTGAAATGGACCCCGAATATTACGGCTGCCTTTTCAAGCGTTATAATACATATGTAAGAGATTATGACCAGAATAATAAGATTTACAGAGTTGCCTGCGGTCCGAATGTAGACGATTATCATTGGACTGATAAGGTTATGGATAAGGTTAAGAGAAAGGCTAACGGTCTCTCACTTCACTACTACACCATACCTACAGGCAATTGGGATAATAAAGGCTCATCAACTCAGTTTGATATTAATGATTACAATATAACCGTTGCTAAAGCTTATAAGATGGAAGAGCTTATTACACGCCATTGTGAAATTATGAGCAAGTATGACCCAAGCCATAGAGTTGACCTTATAGTTGATGAATGGGGAACATGGTACGATGTTGAGCCAGGCACAAATCCCGGCTTCCTTTATCAGCTCAATACTATGCGTGATGCTATTGTAGCAGGTCTTACGCTTAACATCTTTAACAAACATTCTGATAGAGTTAAAATGGCTAACATTGCGCAGACTGTTAATGTTTTGCAGTCAGTTGCTCTTACAGACGGTGAAAAAATGGTGCTTACGCCCACATACTATGTATTCAAGATGTTTAAAGAGCATCAGAATAATACTCTTCTCGGTTCATACATAACAACTCCAGAATTCGAGTGCGGCGGTTACAAGTCACCTGAGCTTATTGAGTCAGCTTCTGTTGACGATAACGGCGTTATATATTCTACCGTTGTTAATACTAACGCTGAAAGTTCAAAGGAAATCAAGTGCCAGATTGCAGACAGAGAAGTAAAATCAGTTAAAGCGCAGATTATAACAGGCGATATGAAAGCTTATAATGATTTTGATAATAAGGATGTTGTTGTTATAAAAGACTTTACTGATTTTGTAAAAACGGCAGACGGCTTTATTGCAACACTTCCTGCTTGCTCTGTTGTAAAATTTGTAATTGAATAATGGATCATTTTTGCAAAAAGTGTCTGCTTCTTGAAGCAGGCGAGAATGCCGCATATAAAACCGTTTCGGATTATTTAGAGACGCTTGATGATAGTATGAAAGTTTCTGATGAAGAATATGAAAAAAGGCTTTCATATTGTAAAAGGTGCGAATATCTCATATCGGGTATGTGCAGAAAATGCGGATGTTATATTGAGGTTAGGGCGGCTTTAAAAAACAAAGACTGCCCTGATTATCCCGATAAGAAATGGTAAAGAGTAAACACACGCAAGCCGTGTGTTTATTTTTTTTACTATTTGTCAATAATCAGAATATGAAAAAATTATCTTTACCATTCAAATTTCCTGATTTTACTTATATGTATAAATATCTGCTGATTATATCGCTGTTGAGCATTGTTCAGTATATATTAAAACTTTTCGATTTTGAGTATGCAGACGCATTTTTTACAACCGCATTTTGTGTTACTCTTTCTTTCTGCTTTACAAAAAGTGTTAAAATCAGGGTCTTTAAATTCATACTCCCTTTTATTTGCGTCGCTTTTCTTATGTGTTATTATATTTTCAGAAAAGACATTGCAATAATATTTGCTGAGAAATTTTCGTCAAATGCTGTTACTTTTGGCTTTTTTGATACTTTACTCAATACCTGCTCGTTTTTCGATTTCAGAAATATTGTTTATGATACCTCTTATGGCGGAGCAATGCTTATAGACGGAAATATTAAGTGCGGAATTATCGATATTGTAAATTCTAATAACAACTCGCTTCTTTCTCCTTATTTGACGGGCAGGATTTTATCTGTCTTTGCATTTGCAGGGGTACTCAGTGCACTTTCAAAAAACAGGAAATATAATCTTATCATCATAATTATTATGCTGTTTACAGGAAACCAAACCCCTGGGCTAATATTATTGCTTTTCATTTCACCTGCGTTTTATTTTATTGCGCTTCTTTTTAACTTCTTTTCATTTTTTATTGCGCAGGTGCTTTCCTTAAAAGGCGGTTTTGATGTTTCGGCGTCAATATTTGAAGTTGTTTTTTCTTCAGGTAATGCAGTTTATATTCTTTGTCTTGGCGCAATGTTTTGCGCTGTATCGTATTATTTTTCTAGGGTTGTAAGCGAGCGCAGAAAATGATAAAATATTTTAGGTGATTTTATGGATATAAGAGAAGAACTTTTCAAACTTAAAGATGAGAAATACAGAGATTTTCAAATAAAATTAACGCCGACCGTAGATGAAAATACAGTTATCGGAGTTAGAATACCCGAACTTAGGAAACTTTCAAAAAAGCTTGAAAATAATGACTTCGGCTGGGATTATTATGAGGAAAAAATGCTTCACGGATTTTATATCGGCGCTAAAAATATGCCGTTTGAAAGCAGAATTAAGCTTATTGAAGAGTTTATTCCTATGATTGATAACTGGGCTGTGTGTGACAGTGCTTGTTCTTCAATGAAATTTATTAAAAAAAACAGGGAAGAGTTTTTTGAGTTCTTAAAGAGATATATGTATTCGACAGACGAATACAGCTTGCGTTTTGTCTGCGTTATGCTTATGAGTTATTATATTGACGATGAGTATATAGATTTTGTTTTAGATTATTACAGCAATCTAAAAAGTGATTATTATTATGTGAAAATGGCTGTTGCGTGGGGTTTGTCCGTTGCGTTTGTCAAATATCAGGAAAAAGTTTTACCCTTACTTGAAAGTAAAAACCTTTCTAATGATGTTCAGAATATGACAATATCAAAAATTAGAGACAGTTATAGGGTCGATTCAAAATTAAAAACTTACATAAAAACATTAAGAGCGTAGCCGCTGCTTGTCAGCGCCTGCGCTCTTTTATATTACAATTTTGTAATGGAGTTTGAATTTTTTATATGGTAAAATATTTATGAGGTGATTTTATGAATATATTTCTTCTTGAGGATGACGAGGCTATCGGTCTTGCTCTTTCATATTCACTTGAAAATGAGGGATACAGCGTAACTCTTTGTAAAAATGTTAAAGATGCGCTTAATACTATAGACAATAATTTTTCTCTTTATATTCTTGATTTAACTCTGCCTGACGGAAGCGGTTATGAGGTTTGTAAGAAGATTAAAGAGAAAGGCGATCTTCCTGTTATATTTCTTACGGCATATGATGATGAGGCAAATGTTGTAATGGGTCTGGAACTCGGCGGAGACGATTATATTACTAAGCCTTTTAGGCTTAAAGAGCTTCTTGCAAGAATCAAAACAGTTCTTCGCAGATATAATAAGGACACGGCGGACGGTATTCTTAAAATAAGCGATATTAAGATAAATATGAATGAGGCGAAAGTATACAAAGCCGCTCAGGAAATTATTTTGACGGCGATGGAGTACAGACTTTTGCTTATATTTATTAACAACAGGGGCACGGTTCTTACAAGGCAAAGGCTTTTAGAGGATATTTGGGATGTTGCAGGCGATTTTGTAAACGATAATACTCTTACTGTATATATAAAACGCCTGCGTGATAAAATTGAGGACAATCCGGCAGAGCCTAAAATTATAAAAACCGTAAGAGGATTGGGGTATATTCTGGAAAATGAAAAATATTGAATTTATTAAAACAATCGCCGTTATGTCTGCAGTGGTTGCGGCTTTCACGATAGGCTGTGCATTTATCAACCTGTGGGCAGCGCTGTTGCTGTTTCTGTGCGGTGTAATTATAATTATTGCTTTTGTTGTATTTACAAAGCGCAGATACGATAAAATTTCTGAACTTAATAATTACTTGTCTTTAGTGTGTTCGGGAAAGTATGACCTCGATATAAATGACAATGTAGAGGGTGAGCTTTCAATACTTAAAAACAATTTATATAAGGTTATAGTTCTTTTGCGCTCAAAAAACGATATGCTCAATAAGGACAAACAGTTTTTATCGGATTCTCTTGCCGATATTTCGCATCAGCTTAAAACACCGTTAACTTCAATGATGCTGATAACTGAACTTTTGCAAAATGAAAAGGACGCTGAAAACCGCAAAGATTTTATTCAGATAATTCAAAATCAGCTTGATAAAATGAAATGGCTTATAACAACACTTCTTAAATTATCTAAGCTTGACGCAGGAACGGCAACATTTAATATGAAGCTTTTATCAAGCAGGGATATTATTGAGGAGAGTATAAAACCGTTTCTTGTTTCTATGGACTTAAAAGAAATAACCCTAGAAAAAGATATTGAGGACTTTTGCTTTACGGGAGATGAAAACTGGACGGTTGAAGCTATTGAAAATATTATCAAAAACTGCCTTGAACATACTGAAAACGGCGGAAGACTTGTTGTTTCTTCCAAAGAGACAACGGTATTTAATGAAATTACAATAAAAGATAACGGCTGCGGAATTAAAAAGGAAGATTTGCCGCATATTTTTGAAAGATTTTATCACGGCAAAAACTCTTCGCAGGACAGCGTAGGTATAGGTCTTGCTTTATCAAAAGCCGTGCTTATGCAGGAAAATGGAAGTATTGAAGTTAAAAGCGAAGAGGGCATAGGAAGCGAGTTTTCTGTTCGTTTTTATAAGTTCGTAGTTTAAAATATTTATCTGTATTTGTCTTGGGGGGACAAGTTAATATTATCAATTTATGAAAGAAGGTAATGTTATGAGAATACTTGAGATTCAAAATTTGTCTAAAACCTATGGTTCAGGTGATACAATGGTCAAAGCGCTCGACAATGTTTCTTTTTCCGTAGATAAGGGCGAATTTGTAGCCATTGTCGGACCGTCAGGTTCAGGCAAATCAACACTTCTTCACATACTCGGCGGTGTAGATACCCCCACCTCAGGAAAGGTAATTATTGATAAAACAGATATATCAAAGCTTGATGAAACCGCACTTGCGATTTTCAGACGCCGTCAGATAGGTCTTGTTTATCAGTTTTACAACCTTATTATCAATAAAGTTTTGAGTGCTGCCGAAATTCCTTTTAATGTGAATTGGCTCTTGATTTTTGTTGTGATTGCGATTGTTTTTCTTTTAATCGGTTCCACTATGCTTTATTCAGTCAAAAAATTAAAAGAAAACAGCGTAGTCGAATCTCTGAAAGATGATATATGCTGATATAGCTATTTGAATCTACACAATAAAGATGAAGTAATATGAATTTTTAAATTAATATTTTAAGTGACAAAACTGTTATGAAAATGTCACGGCGATGTAACTTGGCTATGATATTATCGGCTTGTCGAAAGGAGATAACATTATGAAAATACTTGAAATTCAAAATCTTTCAAAAACCTACGGCAAGGGTGATACAATGGTCAAGGCGCTTGACAATGTTTCTTTTTCCGTAGATAAGGGCGAATTCGTAGCCATAGTCGGACCGTCAGGTTCAGGCAAATCAACACTTCTTCACATCCTCGGCGGTGTAGATACCCCCACCTCAGGAAAGGTAATTATTGATAAAACAGATATATCAAAGCTTGATGAAACCGCACTTGCGATTTTCAGACGCCGTCAGATAGGTCTTGTTTATCAGTTTTACAACCTTATACCCATTCTCACCGTTGAGGAGAATTTAACACTTCCGCTTTTGCTTGACGGCAGAAAACCTGATAAAAGGCAGATAGCAGATATGGTAGAACGCCTTGGACTTTCTAAAAGGCTTACACATCTTCCAAATCAGCTTTCAGGCGGTCAGCAGCAGCGTGTATCAATAGGCAGAGCGCTTATCAATAATCCTGCCATTATGCTTGCAGATGAGCCGACAGGAAATCTGGACAGTGAAAACAGTAAAGAGATAGTCTCACTTCTGCGCCGTTTCAATAAAGAATTTAATCAAACGGTAATCATAATTACTCACGATGAAAGAATTGCTCTATCGGCTGACAGAGTAATTTCTATTGAAGACGGTAAAATTGTCAGAGACGAGGTGAAGATGGGGTGAACATAGTACAAAAACTCACACTCGCTCACCTGCGTGAAAACAAGGGCAGAACAGTTGTCACCGTGCTCGGTATATGCGTTTCCGTTGCAATGATTACGGCAGTTTTTGTTGCGGTAGCTTCGTTTTTAAATTATTTCGGTGAGCTTTCACTTGCTTCACAGGGATACTGGCAGGCTGATGTATATGAAGCGAGTGCCGATGAAATAAGTAAAATTGAAAGTGATGACAAGGTTTCACGAGTTGGCCTTCAAGCAAATCTTCCGAGCGATGAAACTGGATTTAAAATAAATAACGGAAAAACGAATAGAACTTCAACAGGTTCCATTTATGTAGCTGATACAACTGCTCTACAGCAAAGAATAACTTGTCATTATGACGGTGAACTGCCTTCAAATGAAAATGAGATACTTGTTGAAAAAGAATTTATTGAAAGCAATAATCTTGACTGGAAAATAGGCGATACCGTTTCAATTCCTATAGGTTTAAGATATTCTTACTCTGAGGATAATCAGATAGTTGAACATACAGGAAGTTATGTAAGCGGTGAAAAGTTTGAGGAAAAGGAACAGCGTGAATATAAAATAACGGGTATTCTTAACTCAAATCTTCCTACAAGAGGTTATTCAATTGTTAGATTAGCTAGCAGTGAAGAACTTAAAAGCCCTGCTGCTTTTGTTGAAATTAAAGATATAAATATGAATTCATATGCTGAGCTTACAAGCATTATGAAAAGTGCAGGTGTAGAAAGCTCTAATTATGAATTGAATACAGATATACTTGCGGCAAATTTTTCATTTTCTGCTGACAGTGACATTGCCTCAACATTATTGCCTATGGCGGCTATTGTGCTTGCCATAATTATAATTGCAAGCGTAATGCTTATATATAATGCTTTCGGTATGTCGCTTTCTGAGAGAACAAGATACCTCGGTATGCTTTCGTCAGTAGGAGCAACTAAACAGCAGAAAAGTTTGTCAGTATATTTTGAGGGATTTATTCTCAGTATCGTAGGTATTCCCGTAGGTATTTGTGCAGGCATACTCGGCATTGCTATTACCCTTAAAGCAGTTGGCGCAAGAATGGTTGAAAGCGGAATGGTAAACGGCGCCGAAGATGTTTCATTCAGTACGGTTGTTCCTGCTTGGATAATTGTAGGAATAGTTATCGTCAGCGTGTTCACTATATTTATTTCCGCTATGATACCTGCAAAAAGAGCGTCATCAGTTACACCTATTGCAGCTATCAGGCAAACAAATGAGATAAAACTTAAAGCTAAAAGCCTTAAATCTTCACCGCTTGTCAGAGCAATTTTCGGATATGAGGGCGAGCTTGCAAATAAAAACCTCAAGAGAAACGGCAAAAAATCAAGAATCATAACTGCTTCTATTGCACTCTCAGTTATTCTGTTTTTGAGTGTAAACACATTCTGCACTCTTTTTGTTCAGGCAAACAGCTATATGGCAGAGTATCCTTATCAGATTTATATCAATTTAAACAATTATGATGAGTATGAAAAACTTAAACCTGAAGTAAAGGATACAACGGGTGTTGATAATGTTTACAGTACTTCAACAGAAATGTTTATGTATGGTTCTAAAGACCCGTTTGATAATAATTTTGCTAATCAGGATATAACTAAGAATACAGACGCATTAACATCTAAATACTCAAATCTTTGGGATACGGTTTCAGTTTATGTAAACTATATTGACGATGAAGATTTCAATGCTTTGTGTGAAGCAAACGGAATAGATTATACCAAGTATTATGAAACTGCGCAGGGAAAAGAGAATGAGTTTAAATGTGTTGTTATGAACAATATCTCTCATACAGCCGAAGGCGGAGAAGTATTTAATGACGACATTAAGGGCGAAGTTTTTTATAAAGGAAATTTTGAAACAAAAGACGGCAGAGAAGTTGAAATCAGAGAAAATAATACAAATCCAAAAGCAGTTATTACTGATTTAGTAAAGTATGATAAAGATAACTATATCTGCAATCTAAATATTCAAAATTCAGTAAGTGCATACGCTCCCTTAAGTATGTATGTTAAGGCGTATGAAAAATCCTATGGCGGTGATGTCTCCCTTACTATGGGTGTTGAAACTAAAGACAGTGAAATAGTTACTGAGCGAATTCAGGCTATCGTTGACGAGGTCGGTTTAGACGGTTCAAGAGTTGTTGATATGAATGAGGCAACACAGGTAATTCAGTCAACTGTATTCATTATTTCCGTGTTTATGTATGGTTTCATTACACTTATAACACTTATTGCGCTTGCTAATATCGTAAATACAATTTCCACGGGAATTGATTTGAGACGCAAGGAGTTTGCAATGCTTAAATCCGTTGGCACAACGCCTAAGGGATTTAGAAAAATGATTGCTCTTGAAAGTATTTTTTACGGTATGAAAGCGCTTGTGTTTGCAATACCTATCAGTCTTGTTATATCTTACTTCATGACAAAGCAGCTAGCATCAAATGTAATTCCGTTTTCTGTAAATATTCCGCTTTATCTTGCGGTTATTGCGGCGGTATTTATAATAGTTGGCGTTTCAATGTTCTTCTCAGTTTCCAAGCTGAAAAATGATTCAATTGTAGAAACTCTTAAAGAAGATATCTGCTGATACAGACATAAAAAAATCCCTGAAATTCTCATTTCAGGGATTTTAATATTATTGCTCGTTTTTAAGTTTTTCAATCAAATATTTTGTAACTTTATAAACATCGCCGCAGCCGAGGGTTATTACAAGGTCGCCGTCTTCACAGTTTTCAGCAAGATAGTCGGCAATATCTTCAAGTTTATCTATCTGTACACAGCCGGGAATTTTATCTGATAAATCAGTTGCCTTAATTCCGATTTCGTTAGTTTCACGGCTGCCCATAATTTCTGAAACTACGCATTTGTCGGCAATCTGAAGCACTCTTGCAAAATCATCAAGCAGTTTAGCAGTTCTTGAATATGTGAAAGGCTGATGAACAGCCCAAACTCTCTTGTAGCCCATTTTCATAGCCGCTTCAAGCGTAACTTCAATCTCTCTCGGATGGTGCGCATAGTCATCGGCAAGAGTTATGCCGTTATATGTGCCTTTGAGTTCAAATCGTCTGCCTGCGCCGTGGAAATCTTTGAGTCCCTGAACGATTTTATCTGTTTCAGCACCGCTCATGTATGCCGCAACAAAAGCTGCACATGAGTTTAGAACATTGTGCTCGCCGGGAATAGAAAGCTCAATGTGAGCAACAAATTCGCCTAAGTGGTATAAATCATATTTGATACAGAAGCCACCAGGAACATCAATATTTTTCGCAACCCAATCGTTACTGTCTTTGGTGCCGAAAGATACAAGTTTTTTGCCATCAATGCCTTTGAGCATATCAACTGTGTTTTCATCGTCACCATTATATATAATAGTTTTAGTAGTCTTTTCGCAGAATATGCGGAAAGCTTTTTTTATGTTATCAAGGTTTTTGAAGAAATCAAGGTGGTCTTCATCAATATTGAGAACAACAGCCATATCGGCGTTCATATGAAGAAAAGTGTTGTTGAACTCGCAGGATTCGCACACGAAGTTTTCGCTTTTTCCAACTCTGCCGTATGCGTCAATTATGGGGAGCTTTCCTCCGATTACTGCGCTCGGGTCAAGACCAGCCTCAAGCAAGATTTGGGTTGTCATTGAAGATGTAGTTGTTTTTCCGTGAGTTCCGCAAATTCCTATGCAGTTTGAATATATTCTGCTTACTGCACCTAAAAGCTCTGCTCTTTCATAGCAGGGGAAGTTTTCCTTTGCATATTCAAGTTCTTCATTGCCCTTTAAAATTGCGTTTGTGTATATAACAAGCTGAGTATCATCAGAAATATTTTCTTTTTTCTGACCTAAAAATACTTTTGCGCCCTCACGCTCAATACGGCGGAAAGTTTCGGTATCGTTATTGTCCGAACCTGTAACTTCATAGCCGAGTGATATAAGAATTTCTGCAAGCGGGCACATTCCTGCGCCGCCTATGCCTATAAAATGAACCTTTTTAACGGTCTTGAGTAATTCGTCAATGCTTTTCACAGCTAAGCCTCCATTGTTTGATTGTTATTATTATACATCCTTTGAAGTGAAAAATAAACACTTATATTTGTTAACAACAAAATATTTTAATCATATTATAATGATGACAGGGGTGAGTTTATGTTACTCAGATATTTTTGCGTTCCTTATACGGAAGATAAAAGAATGATTTACGCAAAAAATTTTCTTGAAAAGAAAGGCTTTTCATCTACAGACAATACGGAATATGTCGATTTTATTCTTTTACCCGTTCCCGTAAAAAAACATATGCTGGAAAATCTTAACGGAAAACTTGCATTTTACGGTATGGGTGATTACGAAAACGGCTATGACTATATGAAAAACGAAAATTATGTTCTTAAAAATGCCGTTTTGACCGCAGAGGGCGCTGTGTCCTATCTTGAGGAAAACACACCGTATTCGCTTGTCAGCAAAAAAATATTAATAATCGGTTACGGCAGGATTGCAAAAGCGCTCCACAAAATATTAAGTGCGTACGGTGCGGAGATTACAGTTTGTTCAAGAAGCGAAGAATCTTGCTCGCTTGCTGTTTTCAACGGCGCAAAGCATATCTTTTTTGAAGATTTGAAATCTAAAAATGATTTTGATATTATAATTAACACTGTTCCTCACATCGTTTTGACTAAACAGGAGCTTAGCATGGTAAAAAAAGACGCCGTAATCCTTGACCTTGCCTCTTTTCCCGGCGGTGTTGACACTCTTGTGGCATCGTCAATGGGCATTAAAGTATTAAACGGAAAAGCAATGCCCATAAGATATACCGTTGAAACGGCGGGTGAGCTTATCGGAGAGGCAGTTTATAATATTATCAGGGAGGAATTGACTTGAAAATAGGCTATGCCTTAACAGGTTCTTTTTGTACATTTTCAAAATCCATCTTGACGCTTAAGGAATTGGTGTCGATAGGGTATGATGTTTATCCGATTATGAGCGAAACTGCATATAATACTGATACGCGATTCGGTGACGCAGTGGATTTTCAAAACCAGCTTATTTCAATCACAGGGCACTCGATTATCCATAAAATCGAACAGGCTGAACCGATTGGCCCTAAAAAACTGTTTGATGTTTTGTGCATTGTTCCCTGCACGGGTAATACTCTTGCAAAGCTTGCTAACGGTATTGCTGATACTTCTGTAACTATGGCGGCTAAAAGTCATCTCAGAAATTCTAGACCCGTTATCATCGGTGTTTCAACCAATGACGCACTTGGCGGAGCAGCGAAAAACATCGGCAGTCTTATGAACTATAAAAACTATTATTTTGTACCTTTCGGCATGGATGACTGTATACACAAAACCAAGTCTATGGTTTGTGATTTCAATCTTGTAACCGATACGGTAAATAAAGTAATGAACGGCGAGGAAATTTTGAAAAAAATATTCTGAAATTATTGACATTTTGATTTAATTTGTTATATTAGTTTTTATGGTGCGAAAGCGCCAAATCGGGTTAAAAAGAGGAAGTGCATAATTGGAAAAATTAATTGATCTTAAAAACATTACCGTTAAATACGGCGAGGATGTAATACTCGACAATTTGAATCTTTGTATTAACGAAAAAGAGTTTATAACGCTGCTTGGTCCTTCCGGCTGCGGAAAAACAACTACATTACGCTGCATAGCAGGCTTCGTTGAGCCAAACAGCGGTGAAATTGTATTTGAAGGTAAAGTCATTAATGACATACCGCCGCACAAACGAAAGGTTAACACTATCTTTCAGCGTTATGCTCTTTTTTCTCATTTAAATGTATTTGAGAATGTTGCGTTCGGTCCTGAACTTCAGAAAATGAGCAAACCTGAAATCAGAAAAACAGTTGCCGAAATGCTTGAACTTGTTAATCTCAAAGGCTTTGAAAAGCGTTCTATTAACAGCCTTTCGGGCGGTCAGCAGCAGCGAGTTGCTATTGCAAGAGCGCTTGCTAACAAACCACATGTTCTTTTGCTTGACGAGCCTCTCGGAGCTCTAGACCTTAAGCTCAGAAAGGATATGCAGAAAGAACTTAAAGCCATTCAGAAAAGACTCGGTATTACATTTATTTATGTAACTCATGACCAGGAGGAAGCTCTTTCAATGAGCGACCGTGTTGTTGTAATGGACAAGGGTAAAATTCAGCAGATAGGTACTCCTGAGGATATATATAACGAGCCTGTTAACGCATTTGTAGCTGATTTTATCGGCGAGTCAAATATAGTTGACGCTATTATGATTAAAGACTACTGCGTTAAAATTTCAGGCGTTGTTTTCGACTGCCTTGATAAAGGTTTTGCGCCTAATGAGCAGGTTGAAGCTGTTATCAGACCGGAAGATATTGAAATTCGCAAAATCGGTGAAAAGGACACTTTGACCGGCGTGGTTACCGATGTTGTGTTCAAGGGTACCTTTTACGAAACTTTTGTTGATGTCGGTGGCTTTATCTGGCTTGTTCAAACTACTGAACAGCATAAAGTGGGCGACAATATCGGTATGTACATTGACGCTGACTCCATTCATGTAATGAAGCGCAGTGAATACAGCGGCGAGTTTGGTGACTATTCATTCTTCTCAGATGAATTTGACCATATCAATGACGCTGACTACGAGTGGGAGGCGGAAGATGAATAAAAGCATTACAAGAAAGCTTGTTGACAAGCCTTATTTAATTTGGGCGGTGCTTTTCATCATTGCTCCGCTTATTATGGTTGTTTACTATGCGTTTACAGACAGTTCCGGTGCGTTTTCGCTTTCATATATTAAGGCGATTCCCGCATATACCTCAACAATTCTTCTTTCAATCATTTACGGGGTTGTGGCAACTGTTATATGTCTTGTAATCGCTTATCCTTTTGCTTATTTTATTTCAAAAACAAATGTAAACACACAGAGTATGATGGTGCTTATCGTTATGCTTCCGATGTGGATGAACTTTCTTATAAGAACATATTCTTGGATGACTATACTCGGAGATACGGGAATTATTAATTCAGCACTTAATGCTCTCGGGCTTGACAGCGTTAAGCTTATAAACACTGGCGGCGCAGTTATTCTCGGTATGGTTTATAATTTCCTGCCGTATATGATTCTTCCTATTTATTCAGTTCTTACAAAAATGGATAACTCGCTTATTGAAGCGGCGCAGGATCTTGGCTCAAACCGTACTCATATTATGAGAAAGGTTATTATGCCACTCTCTCTTCCAGGCGTGCTCAGCGGAATCACCATGGTATTTGTTCCGTGTGTATCAACATTCTATATTACGCAGAAACTCGGCGGAGGACAGATTGTTCTTATCGGTGATGTAATTGAAACACAGTTTCAGACTGCAAATAATTACCATCTCGGCGCAAGTCTTTCTCTTGTTTTGATGGTGCTTATTCTTGCAAGCCTTGGAATTATGAATTTTCTCGGCGCAAAAGATGAATCGGAGGGAGGACTTGTTATATGAATAAATCTAAACTTTCTCCCGCGTCAAAAATTTATATGGCGCTCATTCTCTTTTTCCTTTATGCGCCGATAGGCGTTATGGCTGTTTTTTCATTCAACGAAAATGCAAGCACATATGAGTTTTCTGATTTTTCTGTTAAATGGTGGAATGAGATGTTTAATAACGCAGCGGCTATGACTGCGCTTAAAAATACTATTCTTTTAGCTGTTTGCTCATCTCTTCTTTCAACATTTATCGGCACAATGGCATCTGTCGGTATCTTTAATTACCGCAGCAGAAAACTCCGCAGTGCAGTAATGACAGTTACAAATGTTCCCATGATGAACCCCGAAATCGTTACAGGTATTTCAATGATGCTTCTTTTCGTTTTTGCGGGAACTCTTATTAATCAGACAAGCGTTCTCAATTTCTGGTCGCTTCTCATAGCTCATGTAACATTCTGCCTACCTTATGTTGTGCTTAATGTTATGCCTAAACTCAGACAGTTTGATATGAATATCTATGAGGCAGCTGTTGACCTTGGCTGTAAGCCTGTTAAAGCATTTTTCAAAGTTGTTATGCCGAACATAACAAGCGGTATTATTACAGGTCTTGTTATGAGCTTTACATTGTCTCTCGATGATTTCATTATTTCTTATTTCACAAACGGACCGAGCTTTCAGACTCTTCCGATTTATATTTTCTCTCTTACAAAGAAAAGGGTAAAGCCTGATATGTATGCGCTTTCCACTCTTATGTTTGTAGTTATTCTTGTGCTTCTTATTCTTATGAATGTTGCACAGGCGAGAGCAGAAAAAAAGGGTAAGAGTGATAAGAAATGAAGAAATTTATCTTGTTATTTTTAACCGTAATATTTTCAGTATCCGCATTTTCACCCGCCCTTGCAGCGTTTGCTGAGGACGAAGAGGTTTTCACAGACGAGCAGATAAGCTATTATGAAAACCTTGGACTTCAGGGCACGGTTATCAATGTTTATAACTGGGGTGAATATATTTCAGACGGCTCGGAAGGCTCAATGGATGTAGTTTCCGAGTTCGAAAGACTTACAGGCGCAACTGTCAATTATACCAACTTTGAATCTAATGAAAATATGTATTCAAAACTTTCTGGCGGCGGCGTTTCTTACGATGTTATTGTTCCAAGTGATTATATGATAGGCAGATTGATTGAAGAAGATATGCTGCTTGAGATTAACTGGGACAATGTTCCGAATATTAAATACATTGATGAAAAGTATCAGCATCTTTTCTTTGATGAGGAGCAAAAATATTCTCTTTGCTATAATGTAGGAACAACTATTCTTATTTACAACAAATCTCTCGTAAGTGAAGAACCTACAAGCTGGGAAGTTTTGTGGGACGAACAGTACAAAGGTAAAGTACTTATGTTCAACAATTCACGAGACGCATTTGCAATAGCACAGGCTATGCTCGGTCAGAATTACAACACTACTTCGGAAAGTGATTGGAATGCTGCGGCAGAACTTCTTGCTGAGCAGAAAGACAAGGTTAATCCCGTTTATGTAATGGACGAGGTTTTCAACCTTATGGAGAGTGGCGAATACGCCTTTGCAACTTATTATGCTGGCGACTATGTTCTTATGAATGAGAACAATCCCGACCTCGGTTTCTGTTTCCCTGAAGAGGGTGTAAACTATTTCTATGATGCGTTCTGTATTCCTACCTGTGCACAGAATAAGGAAGGAGCTGAGGCTTTTATAAACTTTATGCAGGAACCTCAGGTTGCTCTTGAGAATGCTGAATACATCTATTACGCTTCACCGAATACTGCGGTTACAAGCAATGAAGAGTATTCGCTTTACGGAGATGAAGCAGTATATCCTACTAACGCACCGAAAGGGCAGTATTTTGAAAATTTGCCTCAAAATATTCTTGAACTTGAAGCTGATTTGTGGACTAAAGTTAAAAGTGGACAGCTTTCTGTTACAAGTAAAGAGAGAGAAAAAACAATATATATTGAATTTTCTGTAATCGTTGCTGTTGCGGCTGTTTTTGTAGGATATAAAATAGTATCAAATGCAAAGAAAAAGAAATTTGAAGATTTAAGTGATTTATATGACTGATAATTCTATTAAAAATCAAAACAGCGAAAGCCCCGAATATATCGGGGCTTTAAAATCGAAGAAATGTATTATTTTTGACCTTGACGGTACTTTGGTCAATACTATCGACGATCTTGGAATTGCCTGCGACATTTTGCTTGAAAAGGCTGGCAGACCGCTTAAATGGAGCGTAGACGATTATAAAGGTTTTGTAGGTAATGGAGCAAAGTTGCTTGTTAAAAGGGCTTTTGAGAATACTTTGACCGATGAAGAGCTTGAATATCAATATTCTTTATTTAAAAAAGAATATAATAGAATCAAGCTTGACCACGCACATATTTATCCCGATATTCTTGAAACTGTTAAATTCCTTAAAGATAAGGGAAAAATACTTGTTGTGTGCACAAATAAACCTGATGTAGCTGCAAAGGGTATGATTTCAACATTATTCGGAGAAAATGTTTTTGACGCCGTTCAGGGCGCTCTTGATGATGTACCCAAAAAACCCGATCCGACTGCAGCGCAGAATATTTTAAAGTCTTTCGCTATTAACAGTGAGGACTGTGTATGGATAGGGGACAGCGATGTAGATATAAAAACTGCCAAGAATCTCGGCTGTGTCAGCATAGGCGTTTTGTGGGGATTTAGGAGCAAAGAAAGCCTTGAAATCAGCGGTGCAGATTACATAATCGACGAGCCAAAAAAAATTCAAACTTTTTTCTAAAAAGTTATTGACAACAGCAGTCTTATCTGATATAATCACTATCGTTGTGAGCGAGAGTGGCGGAATCGGCAGACGCGCACGTTTGAGGGGCGTGTGGGGCGACTCGTACGGGTTCAAGTCCCGTCTCTCGCACCAAAAAAAGGAAAATCCACATTTGTGGTTTTTCCTTTTTTTCATTTTATAGAGAATGTTATGGTAGTCTGTACAGATTTAGAGGTGTATTATGAAAATCGTTACTCCTTCTTTTTATAAAGATTTTGAGTGCATTGCAGGCGATTGTCCTGATTCCTGCTGCCAAGGGTGGGAAGTTGATGCTGATATAGATTCTCTCGAATATTATAAAACGCTTTCGGGTGATATTAAACAGCGTATTGACAGCGTTCTAGATAAGGATGAATTCGGAAATACGATTTTCAGACTTACCGATAGAAAAAGATGCCCTTTTCTTAATGACAGCAATCTCTGTGATATGCACATAGCAATAGGCGGGGAACATACGCCCTTTACTTGCAGAACTTTTCCTCGCTTTATAAATGATTTCGGTTCAACCCGAGAGATGGGACTTTCATTTTCTTGCCCCGTTGCAAGCGATATGATGTGGAAACTTGAGGGTGAGTTTGATTTTGAAACAACGCTCAATTCCGACCCGCCGTCTTTGAATGATATTGATGCAGAATTATATTTTTATCTTATAAAAGCTCGCAATAAGGTTTACCAGATTGTTAAAAATAAAGAATTGCCGCTGAATGAAAGAATTATTCAGCTTCTTAAATATGCGCAGAAACTTCAGAACGATATTGATAGTTATGAAGAGGGAGGCGCTGTACTTGATTTTAAGGATGTTTTCAATAATCCTGAGGTGATAAATAACGAATGGGTTGAAAAGGTCAAAAACGGCTCTTTTGACAAGTCTGCTATTAATTCAAAAAGCTGCGAAAATATAGCTGTATACTTTTTGTTTCGCTATTTTATGCAGGCTGTTTATGATAGGGATGTTTTGTCAAAAGTCAAAACGGCTGCTGTCGGTGTGCTTATTCCTGCGTTTTTCGGCAATGATTCTTGGACTATTCACCTTTGGAGTAAAGAAACTGAGCATAGCGATGTAAATATGGAGAGATATGTTGAAATTCTCAGAAATGACGGTGTTCTGTCTGTCGAAAATCTAATTAAGTACTTTATTTGATTATCAGACTGTTTCTTTTTTGAAACAGTCTTTTTTTAGTGTTAAATTTTTAGCCTTTGAAAAGTATTACTATTGAAAGGAGGTCTCAGAGTGATTCATCATGATGAAATTATAGAAACGATTAACCGAAACAGCGATATGGTTTACAGGCTTGCTTTTGCGCAAATGAAACATGAAGTGGATGCTGATGATGTTTATCAGGAGGTGTTTTTTCGCTATATAAGAAAACAGCCTGAATTTGAATGTGCAGAACATGAAAAAGCTTGGTTTATCAGAGTTACATTAAATTGTTCAAAAACAAACCTGAAATCTTTTTGGAAAACTAAAGTTTGTGAACTCGATGAGTCTTTTGAATCTGTAAATGTTGAAAAGGAAGATTTGTCTTATGCACTAAAGAAATTGCCAAAGAAATACTGTACGGTATTATATCTTTTTTATTATGAAGATATGAGTATTAAGGAGATTGCATCTGCGTTGAATCTGAAAGAAGGCAATGTAGGAGTGCTTCTTTCACGCTCAAGACTGAAACTCAAAGAAATACTTGAAAAGGAGAATTATGTATGAAGAATGAATATATAGAGTTGTTCGACGAAATTAAGCCGAGCAATGAGTTGAAAAACAAAGTTCTCGACAGTGTTGAAAAGAAGAAAAGAATTTCTTTTTCTTCTAAAAAATTTTTTGCTGTTGCCGCCGCATTTGCATTGATTTTGGCAGGCGGTTTTGGCATATATCGTGCTTCAAATGATAATGTAATAGGCAATGATAATACATCTCAAAATAATCTCGTTGCGAATGCGCTTGATTTTTCAATCATCGCATATGCTGATGATAGTGTAAGCAATGCACAGGTTATAAACGATGATGATGTTACATTAATGAATATAAAATTTACGCTTGATAAAGATAACGGCGAATATACTTTGTGTGCTAGCAGTGAAGATAACGGATTGTCTGTGCAGTCCGATTATGAAATTGAATCGGTTATATTTGAGAGCGAAAACGGGTCGTTTTCATATCTTGACAATCCACTAAAAAATTACTTGATAGAGCAGAAAAAGTTTTATTCAGCAGTGATTCCGCTAACAAAGGAACAGTATGATGAGTATAATAACACTTTATCTTCTTTAGAGGGCGAAAATTCAGAGCGTTATAAAGAAGAATATGTAGAAGAACTTTTAAACAATAGTAATTATTCAGAATATGTTTATGATGAAGATTTTGATATATCAAAAATATTAACATCCGAATATTCTGTTGATTCGTCAGATATGGCACAGGCAGACGAAAATTATTATGAATACTGTATACTGATAATGGATAAAGCTAAGACTTCATCAGTAGTTCATCACGACGAAAAAGAGTTAAAAGCCAAAACATATCATGCATCTGACAAAATTGAGGGCGTTTACTACTATCCTGGTGCGGCGGCTGAATATTTGATTAACAATCCCGAAACAGATTTTGAAGATTTGCCTACTGATACTATTACAATCACCGTAAAATTTAAAAACGGTCAATCTGCAACGAAAGAAATTATTACCGAATTTAATTCAGATGGCGTTTTGACTATGAAATGCAAATAGACATATAAAAAAGCAGGGGATTTACCCCTGCTTTTGCTTTTAAAATTATTTTAATTTAGAAGCCTGAAAAGCGGCACCGAGAAGACCTGCGTCATTGCCAAGCTGAGAATTTACGATTTTAACGCTTTTAAAGTTTTCCATTAATTCTTTATATATCTTTCTGTCAATAAGCTCTATTATGTATTTTTCGTTCATAATTCCTCCGCCTAAAACGATAAGCTGAGGGTCGAATACATAAATAAGGCTTTTAAGACCGAGAATAATTTCGTCAATCCAAATATCAACTGCATGTCTGATTTCGGGATTTTCAAAATTTTCTTTGCTGAAAATCTGAAAACCGTTCAGCGGTTTTCCTGCTACCTTTTCAACTGCTTGAGAAAGAGCTTTTGCAGAAGCGTACTGCTCATAACAGCCCTCCCCGCCGCAGGTACAAGATTTTCCGCCGGCGTGAGTTATAAGATGACCGAATTCACCTGCAGATGAATGACCGCCTTTATAAAGTTTTCCGTTAAGGAAAATTGCTCCGCCGATACCTGTTCCGAATGTAAGGCAAATAAAATCGGTGAATCCCTTTGCGGCTCCGAAATTAGCCTCGCCGAGAGCGGCTGAATTTACATCATTTTCAACGAAAGTGGGTATTCCTGTTTTTGTTTCTATCATCTTTTTAACCATCATTCCCGTGTAATAGGGGATGTTGTCAGTAGCATAAACAACGATACCGCTTTCGGAATCAACCTGGCCAGCTGTGCTTATAGCGATACGGTCTATATTATCGTAAGTTTCAATAATATCAAGAACTTTGTTGATGATATATTGACCGCCTTTTGACGCTTCGGTGGGAACGGAATGCACATCGGACAGTAAAAACTTTTCGTTGCATATTCCGTATTTTATATTAGTGCCGCCGATGTCAAATGTTAAAATTCTCATAACTACACTCCGTTTCAATCTTTTATTTGATTATAACAGCCGCATATTTTAATTTCAATATATATTGAAAAAAAATATTATTTATGATATTCTATTATAAACAATTTTGATTAGAGGAACATTTTGTATGAGTAATAACGAAGAAAAGCTGGACAGCCCTCTTGTTGTTCACAAGGTGACTGACGCTTCCTATATGGAAATGGAAAACAGCGTTGATGTTAGTCAGACTCATATTGAAGAGGAAACAGCAACGCTTGAAAGACATAGATTTAAAAAAGAAAAAAAGAACACGAAGTGGCCTGTTATAATCACTTTTGTTGTGGTTATTGTTGCCGTTGTTTGTTATGTGTATTTCAGCGGTGCGCTTGATAAAGTGTTCAATCCCGAGGAAACTACCGCTCCACAGGCAACTGAAAGCACATCTTCTTCCAACCGTTTTGAAGGTATAATTACCGTAAAAGAAACCTATATCTTCTTTGAGGGTGAAGAGGTTGACGGTATTGAGGGGCTTACAAGAGAAATTAAATATCTCGACCCCGGTACTGAGTTTATCGTTCAGGATGAAGATGCAGACCCGACTTTCCTCGGCGAAGAGGTTTTACCGCTCCTCAATGAATACGGAATCAAGTATGAGGAAAGATTTGTAATTTCAAGCGGTCTGATGAGTAAATATGAAACTACTGCTCCTGCAAGCGATACAACTCAGGCGCAGACCGAGCCTGCTCAGCAGTAATTGAAGGTTAAGGCTAAATTAAAGAATTAAGTCTCCGATGGTTATTATTTTGCCATAGGAGACTTTTTTTGTACTTTAAATTATAATTAAAAGAAAAATATTGAAATACTTGACAGTTATTGTAATTAGAAGTAATATAAAAAATATTTGATTGTGTAAAAAATAGGAGAAGAATGAAAATGATATTCATTTTAATAATGCTTGTTCTTGTACTCATCGTTTTGATTTTATTCAAGATTATTCAAAAAGAAAAATACAAAAAGTTTGAAACAGAAGTATTAAAAGAGTTAGGATTCAAAAATTGGGATATTATTTCTTATTATGATGAATATGTACCAGTGAAAAGTAGGCAGGCGTTGGAAAAATATGACAAATCAAAATTTTTTAAAGAAAACAGAGAAAAACTCGATTTAGCTGAAAATGTTATCAAGAGAAAAAATGATGTTGAAACTACTTTAAAAAACTTTCTCGCGAAAAATGATAACAAAATAAATTTTCAGTATAGAAAGATTGTAAAAAAAATTAATCAAGTTTTAAACAATACCGGTGCTGTCTCTTATACACATCTGACGCTGCCGACGATCGCATAAGTGTAGATCT
>ERZ1027013.271-NODE-271-length-22012-cov-17.045680_pt1 | contig 22012 bp, 9 predicted proteins | sample MGYA00519446_ERZ1027013 | MGnify/ENA primary metagenome ERZ1027013 (study PRJEB26926, sample SAMN06164699) | human gut metagenome | biome: ENVO:00009003; feature: ENVO:2100002; material: ENVO:00002003 | host: Homo sapiens | place: USA | collected 2012 ... | reverse complement strand
ACGAGATCAGCCTCGGTCTCGTGGGCTCGGAGATGTGTATAAGAGACAGTAATTATATTTACCATCAACTTTATTAATATCATTAAGCTTAGGAATAGTGAAAAGTATCATACGAATATCTTCATCAATACCTTTCATAAAATTACTTCCCATACCACTGTTATCATCCCATCTAGCAGTAGTACCATCTACATCAAATTCTTTATTAAAGTCAGCAAGTTCATCATTTTCGTTACCATTAAGAATAGATTCCATTTCACTATCTAAATCTACCTTCTCATCAATAGCTTCATCAGACTTAAAACGAAGCATACCTAGACGACTATCACCAGCATAAATAGAATTAAAGAAAGAAACTTTATTAAGAATCATTTCTTTAACCATAGCATAAAAGTTTTTATCTTCTCTACTAGCGTTAGCGAAAACATCATCTATTTTTTCAAAATTACCATCACTAGTAAAGCCAAGAATTTGATTAACTAAACTAAGTATTTCTTTATTAGTAAACTTCTGACCTTTATTTTCAAAGTACTTTTTAGCTACTTGAACTGCACCAAAAGATACAACTCTATTAGCATAAAAATTAGCATTGTTATTATCTTTATTAAATTTACCTTTAACTACATCATTAGCAAAGAAAGTAAGTATGTTATTACCTACAACTCTATTTGCCATAACTTTAGCTGTAGTACTAAGATAACCAAATCTAGTTATAACATCATTAAACTTAGATTTAGTAGTTTGAGCACCAACACTAAAATGTCTTGAATTATAAAATTCAAGAGCTTCTTGAGCAGCATCATTACCTAAACGGTAATCATCAAAATCTTTAGTAAATCCAGTCTTGGATTCAGGGTTATAAACTAATGTAGTTATAGCATTAAATTTAACTACATCATTACCACAAAGTTCTTTGAGACGGGTTCCAGTCTCAGTACCTAAAAAATCTTTAGGTGTAATAGGACAATTAGCCATAATTATATTATTTAATTAAACAATAAAGTTCTAGAGGATTTTAAATTCTCCTCTAGAACCATAAAATTTATTCTGTGAATAATCTATCGACAAGATATAGAAAACTCGCCACGCTCAACCATATCGAACATACGAGATTGTTCGTCCATTGGAAGTGCTCTGACTGCTGAGTATAACGAAGAAAAACTACCTAAAGTTTTATCATCAACACTACTACCCATATTAAGTAAATCATCAAGTTCATCTTCATCAACTGCATCATTACCTTCTGTAATATTTGTAATATTATCATCAGCAGGAACTTCTTCAGGAACTTTTTCTTCAGGCTTAGTTTCATCTTCTTTAAATTCAAGAATACCTTCAACAGGAGCTTTAGTTTCTTCTTTGACCTCAGTCTTAGGAGCAACTTTATTTTCTTTGAATTTATTAGCAAGAATATTAAACTCTTTAGCTCTAAGAGATTCATCTCTAATTTCAATACCAAACAGTCTACTTATGAACTCCATAATCTTTTGCCAAAGACTACTAGTTTTACCTTTATGTTCACCTTCAACTTTAACAGAATTAAGATAATCCATAAGACCTTTAGAAGTAAGAGATTCTACAATGAACTCTTCAAGTTGAGTATCTGGTCTTGTACTAAATTTTTCAAACTGATATTCTTTAATATGAGTAAGATAACCACGAAGAGCATCTATATTAGCAGCTTTATTATCAAAGCGAGCATTAATCTCATCGAAAGTACTATTGTTAAGATTAGCTAAATCAGTATCAATAGCTTTAACAAAGTCATCATATATGGTTCTAAGCTTTTCTCTAAACTGCTTAGGATTTCTACTATTATTGATTTGACTATGTAGTTTTTCATGGATAAGAACACGAACTGCATCATCGCCAGCAGTATTAGCATCAACAGTTCTACTTAACCAATCATTACCTACAACTATTTCTTCATTTTCTGAATCATAGTAAGCTAAAGCATTTTTATTTGCTTCATCGCTTTCTCTAAACTTTTGTATCTTATCGTCATCAAAGATAAAGTTTTCAGGGAATATAGCATCAGTTACTCTATTATATTTTTTAAGTTTAACTATTTTACTAAGAGAATCTTTAGATTTCTCACTAAGAAGATACTCAGCAATAGTTTCACCTTTATTAGCAATACTATCATTATTAATAATACTATTTATAGCATTACGTACAATAGTTTGTGGAGTATCAATAGGAGTGTCTTCTACTACATCTTCTACGGGGCGGCTTTCAGAAGTATTAAATATATCAATTTGAAGAGTTTGATTACTACCTATTTTATCAACACCAACAGCTCGATAGTTAGAACTATTTTCTTGTTCCAAATCAACACGAACTAAATCATTGTCAATAAGGAATTGACTATAAGTACTATTATTAATATCAAAAGCATTCTTTCCGTTATATGCTGGAATATTAATATGAAAGCCTGTTTTATCTCTACTAATAAATTTATTTTTAGTAGGAAGATTAGTATTGTTATCTCCATTAAGAAGACTAGAACTTATATTAATTTTAGCACTAGCTTTAATATCTTCTATTAAATCAGATACATCATCAAACTTATAAAGCTTTCCATCTTTACGTTTAATTACATTTGGTGCAGCATTAGGGTCTTTAGCACTACGGGCAAAGAATGTATATTCGTTACCATTAGCTTTAAGAACTAAATTACCATTATTCTGAACAACAATAGAATTGCCTAAAGATAAGATAGCATTACGTCTAAAATTAAATATATCATTAATAAACTCTTTAACTTCATTCCAATCATCAAGAGACTTAACGTTAGCAAGTCTTTCTTCTAATTGAGCAGTAACAGAATCTACTAAAGAATTAAGTATTCTATTTTCAGGAGCATTAACTTTCTCTCCATTGCAATAATAAGTATCTCCTATATAAACTCTAGGAAATGCTGCAACATAATCTATAGTACCATTAGTATTAGGAAGAGCTAAGAATGTTTGTCCACTAGCACTATTATAACCTGTATACTTTTGAGTACCTAGTCCTGAAACAGCTACATAACCGTTAGAAGTAGCACCTATATAAGCTTCACTACTATTACTAAGAACTTCTTTTATTGGACGAGCTACATCTTTAGAAGGTCTAGTTTTTCCATCAAGAGTAAGTTCTTTATTATGAGCACGAATTACTTCACCTTTAGAAAGAACATTAACTCTAGGAGTATAAACTCCAAGTGCCACATTATAAGCAATATTAATTTCTTCTCTAAGTTTGTCATAATAAGTATCAATACTGTCAATAAGAATATCATTATATTCCCCAACAGCTACATTATTTGTAGGTTTTACTTGATAACAATATCTCCAAAGTTTAGCAAGACCATTAAGAAGTTTCTCATAATTAGGATTTTCAACATCTCTAACATAATGATTACTAACTGCACGTTGTATTCCTTTATGAGAAGCAAAAGCAGCAACTAATTGTTTATATTCATCTTTAGATAACTTATCAAAAGCTGCTTTATAAACAATATCATCAAGAGTGGAATAATCTATCCCATCAATAGTATCTCTACTGAGAATATCTTTAATAAATTCTTTAACTGGACCATCAGGAGTATTATTATCTCCAGCAATAGTGTGCATCCAATCATCAGCAGGTCTAACATAAAGACCAGTACCATTATCAATACTAGCTAAAGCTTGCCAACCTATAGTAACACCATTATGTTTGTAAAGAAGAATAGTAGTATTAGTTTTATTCTTTTTACTAATTTCAGTTTCGAGAGCATCATTAGAATTAACTAATTTAAGTTCTTTCTGAGCAGCTTTAATACCATCTTCATCAGTTACTTCAGATAAGTCAAGTTTAACTGTAGTAATAAGACTTTGAGCACCAAGTTCTACACTACGAACATAACTACTCTTATGTACATTACGTAAGAAATCAGCTTTATCTATTTCTTCAACATCAGTTAAAACAAATTTATCTTTAGCAGCTTCACTAGTAAGATAATCTTTAAGAGTATTATAAAATATTTCAGGAGCACCAGTATATTTAGATTCTTGCTCTATATATCTAAGTATATCTTCAAGTCTACCATAGTATTTTCCATTACGCTGAACCATCTTTGTATTCTTAGCGTAAGTATTAAGAAAATCATCAGCAGCTTTAATAAATTCTCCAGTAAGATTATCAAGCTTCTGAGTTTCTACAGAAACAGTTTGAAGATACAAATCTGCAACAGAAGAACCAAACATAACTTTAGCCTCATTAGCATAATCATCTACATATTTATCAACTTCATCGCTATCAAATCCTTGAGAAATAAGAGAATCTTTTTGTTGTTTAATTACTTCATCTACATCAACATTATCATCCATTAAAGCACCCATGATATTACGACTAAGTTCCATATTTAAAGCTGTACTTTCGTCCATATCAAGATTAGCAATAGTTTTCTTAGTCTCAGTAGCAGGAGTACTTGCTTCTTCTTTTTCATTACCTTCCTCAGCACTAGCAGCAGGAGGAGGAGTTGTTTCCTCAAGCCTCCCCGTAGAAGATGTGGTAGTTGTATTACTTTCCTCTTCTTTTTGACTTTCTTCTTCTTGTTTAGCTTGTTCATCTAGAGTTTTTTCATAAGCTGCTACATCAGCTTCTGTACCTAATAAACCTTTTTCAAAACCAATAACATTACCATCATTATCAATAGTAATATAAGGATTATGAACAAGTTCAATATCATCTTCATTAGCAAGCTCTGCATTCTCAAAAAGTTTATCATCATGCCAAGCGTGTCTACCATCATTAGACATAACTTCATACTGATTATTTTCTCCAGGTATAAGAGTAAAACGACCATTATCTTCACTAGTTATTCCAGTAACATCACCATCATCATTAAACGACAAGTTTTGTGATTTGCTTGCATCAAATTTTGGTTTAGCCTTTTCCTTTTGAGAATTGCCCTGTTGCGTATTTCCTTGCGCCTGAGAGCTTTCGAGTTGTGGTGCTGATTGATTATTCGTAGGGGCAGGTTGAGGTGATTGTGGCGCATTATTTTGCGTGCCTGACTGTTCTGGTTCACCTTGAGGAGTAGGAGTTGGACTAGCAGCTGGAGCAGGACTAGAAGTAGGAGTTGGAGTATTACCATTTGTAGTAGTACTATTTGTAGTACTTTCAGGTTCTTCTTCTCCATCATTAGCCTTATTTCTAGCAGCTTTAATCTTAGTTCTAAGAATTAAACTATCTTGAATTGTATTAGCTAATCTATAGTTAAGACCACTACTAAGATGAAGAGCATCAAGACTTTCTTTAAAAGCTTCTCTTTCTTTATTAGTCATAAAAGAAGTAGCATCATCAAAGTTATTTTGCTCATCATTAAAGTAAGCGTTTACAGCAGCACGAATGTTACCATTTTCCTCATCTTTATATTTATCAGCTAAATCATCAATATACTTATAACTAGTGTCAATAACTTTCTTACGAGCTTCATTCATAGTGTTTTGTTTATAACTAAGTTCAGCAGCAAGGTCTGTTTCATTATTGACAACTTGAGCTTGGTCATATCTACGAGAAAGTTCAAGTTCAGCTTGTTTGAGAATAAGGTCAGAAAGTTTAATACCAGTACTATTCTTTTCTTTATCGGCTTCTTTAACAAGATTATTAATTCTAGTTATATTATTATTAGCAGTTTGAATTTGATTAAGTACGTTACTAGAACTATCAAACTCAGCAAGTCTTTTAGAAAGACCATTTTCTTTAGCAAATCTTTCAAAGTTACGAACAATAGTTTCATCTGTAAGTTGAACCCCTTTTTCATCAACACCACTAAATAAATCATCATAAGCTTTAGCTAAAGGGTCTTGATTATTACGTCCAAGATTACCTTGCTCGTCTCTTTCACTAGCAAGCATAACAGCAGTTGTAAGACGAAGTTCATCATTAGAAAGCATATCACTATACTCATTGATAGTACGATTAATATTATCAATAGCTACTTTATCGCTAATAGTCTTACGATTCTTAGCTATAAGGTCTTTCTTTCTAGCATACAAATCGCTAATCATATTAGTTATAAGAGCATGACGAACAGCACCTTTTACTTGTTCACCAGTATAATTTTGACCAATAACTTTTCTAATGTTTTCTTCATTAAGAACTGTGTTTATAAGATTATCTGCAACTTGTTCTTTATTTTTAGTATTTGCTATCTTTTGATTATAAACAACATTAGCACTAGCTATTTCTTGAAGATATTCAATAGGAATACGGTCTGGTTCTTTTTTATTATGATTTCTATTTTGAACGATACCTATAAGACCTGAAAGTTCTTTAGTATATGCGTCCATAACAGCATCAACTTTAGCAATATTGTTAGCTTGAATTTGTTTAGATTCAGCTTCATTTACTACACCTTTATCTACCATAGCTCTACGAACTTCATCACTTTGTAAGAACGATTTTAAATAATCAAGATTACCGTGATGACCAGCACGTAAAGCTAATCTAGTAATAAAGTCATTTTCAGCAGCTTCTTTAGCAGCTTGACTTTCTTCAGGACTAGTAAAACTTTTATCGTTATCAAAAGGATTCTTTCCATCATTGATTTTATTCATCCTTTCAATATAAAGATTAGTATCTTTTCCCCAGTGAGCAATATCAGCTTTACGAGATTTAGTTTCACCAAGTTCACTAATACTAAAAGGTGAAGACTTACCTTGTTCACCAGTAGTTTTATCTTCTTTTTTATTAGCTCTATCTTCAAATGTTTGTCTAATACGTCCAAAACCACTACCTAAATTATGAAATACAACACCACCTAGTACACCCCAAAAAGCAGAGTCAGCAAGTCCTCCACTTTTAAGATACTTTTGAAGACGATTATCAAAAGGAGAATGGTCAGCATCTTGTTCACTAAGAAGAAGTTTACCAACATTCATACCCTCCATTTGAGATATATAGTTAACACTTTCTTCAATACCTTCACTAAGTTCTCCAGCTATTACAAGTTTCTCAGCTTTAGCATGGTCTTTAATCCACCAACCAGCTTTCTTCATCTTACCTATATTAGCATAGTATTTTTCAAACTCTTCAGCAGTTTTACCAACTTTAAGTTTTTCTAATCTTGCAGCTCTACTTACAGCGGCACTACCAGCATCAGAATTTCTAATACCTTTCCACATGTTACGAAGACCGTACATTTGAATAACATCAAATACTATATTACTATAGTTCATAAGGAAATCCGTATCAGCAGACTTCTTAGCAATACGTCTTGCAACAGCTTCTTTATCATTAGTATCAGTATCTTGAAGTAGTTCAGGATTCTTATTAACAAAAGCTTGATATTGTTGAGCATTCATTCTATTAAGATTATCATAAGCTTCATTGTACATATCTTTATATACACCTTGAGCTTCTTGATAATTCTCCATAGTACGTTGTAAAAGAGCATTTCCTCCAATACTAGCAAACCTACTAGCAGCACTTTCTACATCAGAACCAACAACAATACCATTACTACCAATAATTTTATTAATACCTTTTTGTAAAGCATTAAGTTCTCTATTAGAGTTTATAGCTCTATCTATACCAGCAATGCCTTTAATGCCATTTCTAGTCATACTAGCTAACTTAGAAGTCTTTGCAAGTTTACCAAGATAACCAATACCTTTAATAATACCAGTACTAGGAAGAAGTAATGTTAAATTAGCCATTACACTAGGTGCATTACTTGTCCACCATCCCCAATTTGTAAGACCTCCATTATAAATATCATTACGCTCTGGGTCACTATATATTGGAGCAACTTCATTTCTAAAGTAATCTTGCCACTCTTGAAGTTTATTACTAATAGGATTTTGATAATCTCCATCAGATTGAAATATACCATTAGTAATAGCATTAAACAAATCAGGTACAGCTTTAATTGTACCAAGAATTGTTTCACTAACAAGAGCTTGACCTAAAGAATTAAATGTTTTAGCAAAGTTTGATTGAGCTTCAGCAAGTTCTTTATCAAGATTAGGAGCAACTTTGTTTGGAGTAATGCCATAATTAATATATTTATTAACATTATCGAAAACAAAATTATTAGGATTTGCATTATAAAAAGAATCAACTAGTCCTCCTTTTTGAGGACTAGTTGTAAGTATAGTTTTAGGTTGATTATTTTTCTTAGACTTAGTCCAAAGAGGATTAAGTTCTTCATAACCACCTTTAGATGTAATTTGAGTAGTATCCATATTATTATATATTATTTATTAGTATCAAAATAACCAATAGAATCAAGAATATAATTTCTAATAAGAGCATGTTTATTTTTTAGATAATCAAGTTCAAGAGTATTGTCTAAACCTTGATTACCAAGAAGTTTTGCTCTTTCAGCTGTAGCATTATAAAGTTCTAATGTAGCAGCATTAGCCCAGTTACTAACTTCAGCAACAATGTTCTTATTTCTTATAAAATTACCATCTTCATCAAAAAACGTTTGATTTGCAGAATCAATAAAATCACTAAGTATCTCAGCACGATTAATCATATCTTGAGCTTTAGCTTTACTGATAAAACTTTTAGTACCATTTTTATGAAGAAGATAAGCTTCATTAGCTCCAACATCAATACCAAGTTCTCCACCTTCACTATCTCCTAAAGCAGGAATAGTATATCTATATCCATAATATTCCATTCCATTAAGTTCTTTAAGAGCACGCATTTTAGTATCACGATTAAGACTTTCTTCAACAGAACCTTTAAACAAATCTTCTACAAATATGCTAGCTTTTTTAGTAATAGGACTACCGTCTTTATCTTCTTTAGGTAAAATAGTAATCATAGTACCACTTTTATTACCCATAATAGCAGCACTAAATCTTAGTCTATTACTACCTATAGCATTAGCGATAATATCATTAAGTTTATTTCTATCTTCAGTATTATATTGAGTCATAACTGTAGTATCATCACCGTTTGCAGCATAAACATTATATTGAGTTAAATCTGCACCACTAAGAAGATTTTCATAATGCTCTTCAATTTCTTTCTTATAAATATTATAAGATTTAGCATCAACTAAACCTCTACTAAAATCAGATTCAAGTTTAGCCATACCAGCACCTAAACTACCACTTACAGTAGTAGACATTACAAAATCTTTTGTACGTTCTTTTTCTTTAGCTGTAAGTTCATTGTTTATATTTTTAGTTGATTGTATTACATCATCTAAAGCTCCAAATTGGTCACGAATCCTACTTTTATTTCTTTGCAAATTATCTTGATTAGCAATAGCTTCATTTTCAAATACAGTACTATTATAAGCAAAATCAGGATTTACAAAATTATCATCAGAAATACCTCGTTCATTTATAGTTAAATCTTGGTCTATAACACCAAAAGTTTGACTAATACCTTTAGAGATTTTATTATTTTCTCCCCAAGCAGCAGAACCAGATTCTGTGTAAGTTTGATTGCCATTTTGAAGTTTAAGAAGTTTACCGTTTCTATCAACACCTGCAAGCTTAAATCGTTTTTCTCCTCTAATACCTTCTTGAACAGCTTTATTTCCACTACCAGGAACATGATTAGTATCTACATTATGGAGAGCCATCATAGCTTTATAGAAATTAGGATTATCTTTACTTATAGTAAGTCTAGTCTTACCATTAATAGTTTCTTGTTTAAATCCTAATTTGTTAAAACCAGCTTTACCTTTAGCATCATCTGAATATCCCATATTAGAAAGGAATTGTTGAAAACCATCAAAACCATAATCTTCATCTTTAGCTAACCAATCAATATTACCACCAATTCCAACTAAATCCATAACATCAGATACACCAGGAATACGAGCATAACGTTTAGTTTTAGCACCATCAAATTCTACAGCAATACTAGTAGCATCAGTTCCAAACAAATTATTAACAGCATCAACATAACGTTTATAATATTTATTTTTTAAATCTAATGGAGTACCAGCATCCATAGCAGTCTTAAAAGCGAGAGCTTGTTTTTGGTCTTCATTAGCGTTATTCATCATACCATTATAAATTCTTCCTTTATTACGAAGAATTTTAATATTGTCAAGCATTCTAGCTTGTTGTTTCTTATCTTTAAAATATGATTTAGAAGCATAATTAGCAGCTCCATTATAATCATTATTATTAAGAAATTTATTATAAGTTTCAAATTCAAAAAGAGCCATAGTTTTATATGTTTAATTATTTTGACCAGGTTTACCTTTCACATTATCGTCATCATTATAACCAGTAAGATAAGGATTACCACCACCATTACCACTACCACTTATATTACCTGTAGGAGGAACGTAGTCATCTTTAGAACTTGTATCAACTTTAGTATTACCAATTCTACTAAATGTAAAGTTCTTAATAAGATTAGGATATTTTTTAAATAAAACATCTACATAATCTCCAGTTACAATACCTCTATCATTAGTAATATTAGACATATATTCTGCTTTCTTACTTTCAAGTCTAGCTAATTCATTAGCATCAGTGGTTTCAGCTATTTGTTTATTTACATCTTTAAGAAGAATATCATTAACCATATATTCTTGTTCAAGACTAGCTTTCCACTTAGGGTCATTCTTAATAACATCAGTGAGTTGAGTTTTAACTTGTTTATAAGTAAGAGCTGTTCTACTAGAACCTCTAACTCTTTGAAAACCACTACCTGTACCCTTAGCAGTTTTAGTAGAATCTCCTGTAGTTTTAGAACTTTCTGTACTACTTATACCAATCATAGATACAGCATTTTTCATCATAGCAAGATTGTCTACTTCTTCTACTGGTGTCCAACTAGCTTTCCATTCAGTACCTCCAACTATATTTCCTTTATCATCATAAGTATCTTCATAATGATATTTATTAGATAAAGTCCAAGCTTGTTTAGTAAGGGAACTAATATTACCATTATTATCCACAGCTTGTTTTGCTTTTTCATATTGCTCGTTAGCTCGAATACGACCAGTAACTTCAGGAGAAGAAGTAGCACTTCCGGCAAGTTCAGTAGCAACATCTAACGCTCTACTATAATCACCATATTGAGCAGCATCATTAATCTTTTGTTCAATACGTTTAGCATAATCGTATTTCCATTTATCCTCAGCAGCATTAAGTTTTAATTGACCAATAGCATTTGTAATAGCAGACTTTTGTTGAATTGCTTTATCAGAACGTTCATCAATTTTATTTAATGCTTGACTAAGAGCTTCAAGATTTGAACGAACTGGTACACGTTGAGGAACATAACCTCCAATAGTAATACCACTTTGATTGTTTTTATAAGCCATAATATTATTATTTAATTACTGATTACAAAAATAGTAAAACTTCTGATAGTAATAGTACTATCAGAAGTATTTATATAATATTAATTTATACCGTATTTTTGTCTTTGTTTAGGAGACAATCTAGACAAATAGAAACGTTTAGTTCTATCATCTTTAGCAGTTCTATAAAGACTAGCTAAAATGTCAGGAGACAAATCAAAATCTATTTCAGAAAGTCTAGTAGGAGTAGCTTCTTTACTAGAAGCAATCATTGCACGTCTAGCTTGGTCATCTTCATAAGCAGTTCTACCAGCAGTCCAGAAATTAGTCCAAGCTTGAGACAATCCACTAAGACCAACATTAAAAGCATCGCCCTTAGCTTGAGTAGCTTCATTCTTAATTCTAGCAATCTCACTTTGACGAGCAAGTTCATTCTGTGCATTCTGTGCTGCAATAGTTTGTTGATTCTTAGCATCTTCTGTAAGCATCTTGTTCTCTTCATTCTCTTTAGTAGCCCAAAGTTTACTAAGATTAGAAAGAGCATCAAGATTAATAGCACTACTTCTATTAAGAGCAGCTACAGAACTTGAAGTATTATTAAAAGTTTGTCCAGTAAGTCTATCTCTATAACGTTTAACTTCCTCTATTTCAGGATTGACATTATAAGTTGTAGGTAATTTACTAGCTTGAATAATAGGTGCTCTATCAGGAAGAACATATTTACCAGCAGTATTATAATTTACAAGACCTGTACTTAATGCAGCAAGAGTATCAATACCTAATCCTAAATAATCTCCACCACTAAATATAGTACGACTACGATTATGTCTTTGTGGAATATAAGGAGTTTCATTAGCAGGATGATTGATGATATTCATTGCATCATTATTTGGTTTCATAAAAGTAGGCTTAATTCTCTTAGCTGTAACTGTTACTTCACCATTACCTAAAACATTACCACCATTATAATCAGAATCATAATCTGGAGCATCATAAATAGAAGTATAACGTTTATTAAAAGGAACATAAATACCAGTAGCAGCTTTAGGTCTCATATCTTTTACGGGGCGGCTATAACCACCTAATGCTTTAGCAACTCTTCTAGCACCAACTATTCTATTTAATCTTTCTTTCTTAGCATTAGTTTCTTTAATAGTAGAATAATTATTATATTTACCAGCACGATAAATAAATTGATTTCTACCAGCAGCTCTAGCTGCATCAAATGCTTGATTAAAGTTTCCTACTTTAGAGTAATCAGCTTTGCCAGTATAGTTACCATTCTTATCATAAATATAAGCTACATTAGTCTTATGATTAATAATAACATTTCCTCTACGAGTATACTTAATATCGTTAATAGTTCTAGTTTCTCCATCATGTAATTGATAATTACCTTTAGTTATATTACCTTTATATTGAGGAACAGTTTTATTAACTTGTTTTGGAACTACAACAGATTTTTGAGTAGGATTTACTTTTTTACCTTGAGGTCTACTTGGTTGTTGAGCTTGAGGTCTAGCTATATATTGAGAAATAGGTTTACCATGAGCATCTTTTTGAACAGGAGTTGATTTATTATCTTTTCCTACTAATTTATTTCCTAAATAAATACTTACAGCAGGTAATGCTGTTGCAGCAAAACCAGCCATTCCAATATATTTAGCTTTATCTTTATTAGAAAGATTTCTAAATTCTCTAACTGCTCTATTATTTCCAACTTTTTGACCTACATTTTTAGCTCCTTGTTTAGCATTACTAATAACTCTACCTAAACCTTCTAATACTTCATTAGAATTTCTAGGTGTATACAAGAAAGGATTAGCTCCATTAGTCATATTTTTAGCACTTTGACCTATAGGAATACCCATTCTTACAATCTCTGCTTCTCTAGGATTTATAATTCTTGCAGTACTTCTAGATATATCACTTTGATTAACAGAAGTTAATCTAATACCTTTAGGAAGATGAGTATTATGTAAATAAATTCGTAAAGCATCATTAGAATCCTTAATTTTTGCAGCAATTTCAGAACTTCTAAAAGTAGGATTATAAATTTGATTTCTACCTACTGGAATATTAATTCCTAAACCTCTATAAAAATCCTTAGCTTCTTTTGCCGCATAAGCAGTTCTTTGCGCTGCTTGTGAAGCTTTAGCAGCTTGCATAAGTTTATTAGCTTGTTGAACATTTCTAATTATTTGAGCTTGATTAGGAACACCAAAAGCAGGAGCCATAACAGCATCGATATTATCATCAGCATTATAAGGATTAACTCCCATACCTGTAAAAGTATGAATATCTCTAAGCATAGTATTCCAAGACTCTCTGTCAAATAAGCCTGATTCATACAATAAATCAGCTAAAGCATTATCATCACGATTAGTTCTAACCCAATCACCAAAAGCAGCTTTAGGACGACCACCAAGTCTATGCTTAATTCTCTTAGGATTGTAAGTTTCTGTAATTAATGGAATTAAAGAAGCACCACCTTTTATAGGTCCAAAATCTTTACCATAACCAGTTCTATCTTTAGTAACTACACTATCTCTCCAAGAACCTACAGCTCTGTTATTAATTTCTCTAATAGGATTATTTTCTTTAAGAGTATTATATCTCTTATTACCGAAAATAAAAGTTTTAGCATTATGTTCTACAGCATCATCGTAAGCATCATTAAAGTTATCGAAACCTTTATTAGATTTATAATCATTAGTCCAAGTACCACCTGCACCAGCACCTCTAAAAGTACCACCTTTGAACTTACCTTTTTGTTTATTATAGTTACTATTAGGATTTAATTTTTGATATGCAGTAGCTAATGCAGCAATATTATCAATAGGACTTCTATTACTTCTAATAAAATTCCAAATACTTTTTATATCTCCACCAAATCCATATTTAGCACTACCATCATCTTTAAGACCATTTCTTTTCTTAAAAGCTTGTTGTTGACTAAATACAGAATCTTTATTATAACCTCTAAGAATAGCTTGAGCAGGACTCATACCATTACCAAGAATAGGTTGAGCACTAAAGATTCTTAGAGCACCATTCTTCTTCTGAGCAACTTCACCACCTTCAGCTTCAACTTCGTTACCACCAACATTGATACCAATACCTGTTTGACCAGTCTCATTTACATCTTCATGAGAGCCGCCCCGTAGAAGGTATGTGTTGTTTCCTATCTTAGTAGCATCTCCACCATCAGTAATATAAATACCTTTAGCTCCTAATGTCTTACCAAGTCTAGCAGCAGTTCTAAATTGTCTAAGATAATCTTCTTGATAATCTCGACTATTATTAAGAACAGAAGTCATATTAGCAGCTTCTTGAGTAGCATCTTGCCAATCTCTAATACTTTGTTGTCTACGCATTTCTCTCTTCTGAGCACTATTACCAAATAAAGAACCTGCTATACTAGTAGCAGCACCAATAGCTGCACCAATCCAACATTTCTTTCTACCACCTAATCTCATAGTAGGAGTTTTAGTTGGGTCACTAGGAATAGTAGTATTGTTATTAACAATACCATTAGTAACAGTCTTATTATTGTCTATAGACTCATCTGCTATAGAACCTGCCGCATTAAAAGCAGGAGCTATAACAGAAGTAAAAAGACTACCGAAGTCAGCTTTAGGTCTACCACCACAACGAAGACTTCTTCTTTTAATTTTTCCAGTCATAATTTAATACTTTGAATAATTAATATTTAAATCCTCAAATCTAAAAGGAACATTATCTATATTTCTAAAGATAAATCTAATAACGAAATAACGACCATAAACTAGATTACGTTCATCACTTGGATTATTAAGCATAGTTTGAATCTTAGTTTCTTGTGCAGGAGTAAGATTATTAATATCCAAGTTATAACGTTTACATATCTCTTCTTTAGTAAGTTTACTACTAATATAATTCCTTATATAATTAAAATTCCAAACACCTTTATCATAATAAGGAACTTTGTAATCTGGAGTTCTATCTCTAGTTACAGTATCATCATTAATCATTTTATGTCCTGAAATATCTAAGTCACCTGTATCATTGCTATCAGTATAAATACGAAGTTTATCACCACTATAATGTTCTATATCACCATAAGTTCCATTGCCCATAAGTGGTTCAGCCATTCTAGTAACTTGATTACTGAAGTAAGCATACTCTTTATTAAGTATATAACTAATAGAATTAATACATTTAGGAATATTGTAATTCTCATTTACAATAACATCAAATATAGCAGGATTAACAGTTCTAGTTTCTTCAGTACCATCTTCATGTTGTATAGTAAGATTTGTACTCATAGCTGGAAAACCATAAGCATGGTTATCAAGTCCAGCGTAATCTCCAGTTTTACCATAGAATCCTAAAGGAGTATTTTTATGGAAACAATAAAGGAAAGAACTAGTTGTTACAGCATAATAAAAATAACAATGATTTTTAGTATTTACACCTAAGCTAAATTTATAGTCATGAAGACTAATAAACTTCTTACTAATCATATTAAATGATAAAGTAATATAAGCAGGTTGATTATGTTCTCTATCTCCGACATCTTTACTATAGTAAGCAAGACACATAATTACACGAGCATTAGCAAAATCTGTAACCATGTGAGCATCGGCTATTTGAACATTGTTCATCCAATTAAGAATATCACTAGTTAAATCAGTAAGATGATTATTATCGAAATTATATATTCGTTTATTATCTGCATCTACAAACCAATAACCATTACTATTAACAGTCCAGGCTTGAGGATGTTGAAGTCCACCATAACCATGATTACTAGTAAATAGTTCAATAGGTTCTACTTCAAACAAATCTGGCATTTCTAATTGCGCTGTGTTGCCCGATGTCTTGAGGAGGTTATCTCTATTAAGGTAAAATAAAGAATGCTCCGTGTGGACGAAAAATGCAGTGCCTACGCCAATGATATTTGTAATGTTGCCTTTGTTCTTGGAAAGCACTTTATAGTTGTTTGCTCTAAAGTGTCTCCATGAGTTAGCAAGACTTTCATCACCAATTACATCACTACGACGAATAGTAGCACGTTTATAAGAATCATAATTAAGATTATCTTTATAATTAGTATAAAGTTTATAATTACTTTCTATATACGTATCTTTTAATTCTATAAGGTCTGTAGCATTCAACGGCTTAACAATAATATTAGCACTGCGTTGGTGAGTACCAGTACCACCTTCTTCACTACCTAAAACACCTACTAAATACTCAGGTTCTTTCTTTATTGAAATAGCATTTGTATTAACTCTGCTAAACTTACTATAATTGACAATTCTAGCATAAGCTTTAGTAAATGACGTCCAATCTTTAGCAATAGCATTTTTTTCAGATATATCATATACTTTACCAGTATCAGATATATATACCTTACGGTCATATACTAAAGTTTTATCGTTAACATAAAAAGCAGGATAATTAAAATCGTAATCATTAACATAATTATTAGGGAACTTAGTATCGTCTTTAACATCAGCATAACTATAAGTTTCAATGTCTGAACGTTTAAAACATATAGGACCAAAACTAATAAGTTGTTTATCTTTCTTACAATATATGTTACGATTGAATATCATAACATTTCCTACTTCTCCTATTTCAGGAGTAACTTTACCGTCACCATTTTTAAGAGAAAGAACTATACCACCATCAGAACCAGCAGTATTTACAGTATTAGTTAAATCGTCATCATCTACTGCATTACTAGCTACAATACCAGCATTATTTATATAAGCAGGATTTGTAGTAGGAAGTTTAAAGCCTTCATCTGTTATTTTGTATTCAGGAATATAGATAGAACCATTATAGTTAATCTTACCTGTTTCTACTTCACTAGCTTTAAACAATGCACCATTGTTTGTTTTCTTAATACAATAAGCTTGATAACTATTTGTAGTTTCTGGCTTTTCATAACTAAAGAAGAAACCTACATAACCATCAGGTATTTTTATATTAGTAAAACCAACTTTAATTCTATAAAGTACATTATCGTTAGTATTATTAAAATTATGAGTAGAACCAGTTTTAAATAAAAGGTCTCCATTGTAATTTTTATAATAACCAAAACTAGTACCTCTTAGAGTATTTGAATCGCTAGGTGAAACAGCAGTACTAACAACTTCGTAAGCATACTTATCTTTAAGAGCATCAATAGAAAGCAAACTAGTAAAATCTCTATCATTACCAGAAGAACTACTACTAGTTCTTTCTCTTAGTGAAGTTAATTTACTTAATTGAACATCTACACTATCGCTACCTGTCATTACTACAGAATTAATAATAGCATCAGGACGAACATCATTCTTTAATTGATAACCGTTAGTATAACTACCGTCTTTACGAACATAATGAATGAAGAAGTTATATACACTATTAGGCATTAAAGTTCTAATAGCATTATCTACCATAATAGTATTTGAATAAGTTCTAGTATTTGTACTTTTACTCATTCTAAATCTATTAGGACGATATGAACATACAGCAGCATAACTATGAAAAAGAGCACCTGCAACACCTCCTGTAAGTTTAAGACCAGTATGTTTATGACTTGTTCCACCACCTAGACCTAAATTAGCATATAGTCTATTAGAATAACCTTTAACTGGAACAGTAATAATATCAAACGTTGGATTGTCTCCACCATAAATACCAAAAGCTACATTGGTACATGGAAATATATGTTTACCACCATAACCACCAAAAGCACAGTTATCAAAATCAGCAATATTCTCACTTTCAGTTGTTACCCAACATACATATCTTTTAAGTTCATTATAGTCTCTAGCATTAATTACAGTATGATAAGTTGTACGTTGACCATTAACATTTACAATAACATCTTTAGAAGGTTTTTTAATCTCAACAATGGCAGCACTTATACCACCAGTTGACCAACTAAATGTATAAGTCTCATAATTTACAGTATTAATATTAAGTGAAACTAAATTAGAACAAGGTTCATAAATCATGTTTGCTCTAATACCTTCAGCATATTTTGTAAGGTCTACATTATAATCACTCTCATCATAGTTTGCAATATAAAGACGATTCTCATAATTACAAAGAGAAGCAACATTGAATAAATTAAAACTATTAGCAGTTAATTCATCTATTGTTGTTTCTTCAAAATTACCAGCATCAAAAATGAAGTCACGAACATCAGTATTAAACTTACGCCAAATACGAGCTAGAGCAGTTTCTTCATGTTTAAGTATATAACCTATTTGATAAGCTTTATAATTATAAGTATCATCAAACCTTATACGAAACTTAAAATTATAGTTACAATCTTTATTATTATTATTGTATGCAGCTACACAACGAGTTAAAGCTAAATTAGAATCACCAGTAACATTATATACGTGATTAATTACAGTTTTATTCTCTATATTAAGAGCATGATAAGAACCACCTAAAGGCATCCAATTAGTATAATAATCTTTATCTATTTCATAACGAATAAATAATTGATATATACCATTAGACATACTATTACCAGGAACTCTTTCTTCAAGACTTATATTAGCTATTGGAATGTTAGCACAAACTGAATATACTTCAGGATTATCACTAGCATTAGCTCTATCTAGATTTATAGTCTTTAAAGGAATATATTCTTTAGTTATTTTTTGAGCATTTACTTTATTGTCATTATCGTCTTCATCACCAGGATTAACAACATCGTCATCTCTACCAGCAACTTCTTCAACTTTAACAATATCATATTCACCAATAGCTATAATAAGTTCACCATTTACATTATAAGTATAAGTACCTACAATTTTACCACCGCTATAAGCCCAAGCATTACCTACTTCATTTAAGTCTAAAAGACCAGTAACTTCATTTTCTACACAACGGTAAATATGAGAACTATGTTCACCAGTATCAGCTTCAAGGTAACTAAGTATTACAATCTCTTTCATACAAGGAATTATACCTACTATTTTACCTTCAACTGGAGTACTAAAAGCATAAGTTAATCCTTCTTCATTCGTAATATACGAATTATCAGGACTAACTTTAATGTTCTTAGCAAACACCAAACTTCCATTAGGAATAACGTTTGGAGTTTTATTCAAATTAAGTTCTTTTACTATATTCATAATTATTATCTTCTTGGGTCAAATGTTGAGTTGTAGAAGAAGTTTCTCCAACCATCAGCATTATATAAATCATTACGAACAGAAGCAATAGCTTTACTCTTTAATTCTTTCCATTGAATATAAGGATTAGTAACAGGACTATTACTCTTTAAATCATAAACTGGATGATGACTACCACGACTAAGATATTTATATAGAATATAAAAACTTATAGCTTCTAATAGAATACCATTATCATAAACCATTGGAACTTCACAATCATAATAATCATCATGATAAGTCATAGGTTCAAAACTTTGAACATTTATCCAATCAGTATCAAAGTTAAGTTCGATATGACCATTATTAGTTATTACAAAATTACGACTATCATCAGCTCTTCTAATAGTTGCAACCTTCATAAAATTACGACCAGTTTTATTGGTATCATCTATAACAGCAATTTCAGGACTAGGTTCTACATTAATTTTAGAACCAAATCCTGAATTACAACAACTATTATTAGCTTCAAGTTGTTTTATTTCACAACCATAATCATCAAATACTTTAATATCAGTAGCATTTAACTGACAAGGAAATATACCTATACGATTAACTATTTGAAGTCTTCTAGTTTTCTTAGCCATAGGAAGACATTTCATTTGACTAAGTGCATCAATTATCCAAGCAGCAGCACGAGGAATCCAATCACTTTCACTAAGATTAAAGTCGTTATCAACTTTACCAATGATGCGCTTCAAATCCACATTTCGTTTGATTTTCATTTCTAACAAATTTAGTATACATTAATTTATCTACTTGTAAACACAGAGTTAGTTTAATTTTTAGAGATACAGGTAAATGACATATCTTTTCTTTATCACCACCAGTAAGTTTAATTAAACCTTCATTAGTATATTGTCTGACTTTTACAGAACGATAATCAATCATGCTTAGTTTATAACCATAAGCTCTATGAAGAGTACAATTACAAAGAGCAAGTTCATACCAACTTTCATCAGCTTTATAAATCCTAGGGTCAACTGCATCATATTCTAAACCATTAGCTTTAGCAAATTCAGCTTCTTCTCTATTCCAAATTCTAATGCCTTTAGCTTCAAGTTCTTTCTTATATTTATTAGTTGCAACAAAGTCACAAATCTTACAACCAGTATTAAGAACTCTATTAATGCAAACATAACCTAGTTTACCTTCAAGACGATAACCATGACCTTTAAGAATTAGAACATCATGTACTTTATTATAAAATATACCAATTATATTTCTATATTCAGCATAGTTTAGAGCAATACATTTCTCATAAAGTTTAATCTTTTGTTCTAACTCACTCATCTTTCGTAAATCAACAGCATAAGCAACAAGTCTAAAACATAGATGTTTATGTTCAAGGTCATTACGTTTATCTTCATACATACCTTTTGCAGCATTTTCAAGACGACCATTTATATACTTGTTCTGTTGAAACTCTGGATAGTCAATTACAGGAAGAGCAAAACTATCAACATAAGGAACAATCTTAGAACGTTTTTCAACTATATTGCCAGCTAGTTCATCATAAGAAAGTCTAGCTCTTTCAAGTTCTAGAGTAAAAGCATCTTTCATATCTTGATGATACTTACTCATATTTATTGGATTAAGTCTTACAGCAGTCATACACTAATTATATTTTATAGTATTAGGAACTTCATCTGTTTCTTGATGTTGATTTAATAGTTCCCTTTTATATATTATTTCTTTTATTTGACCAATCATATCTTCACTAAGTAACCATTCGTTGTCATCATAAAGATGATTCTCAACAGTAAGGTCTCCATTAATATCTAGAATTTGATTAGGATGTTCAAAAGCTGATTCTATAACAATAGCATCTACTGGAACAATTTTATCTTTACTAGCTGGAAATAAATAAAGATATTCATTAATATAGTCATAACTAATAGCACCACAAAGTCCAGGAACACTTCCTTTAAATCTAGCAGTAGTTTCTTTAATATAAGGAAACTCTCTATTAGTTTTATATCCTACAGAACTAACTCTATCAAAAGGAAGATTATTAGTAAGTCTAATAGGTCTTGGAACTTTATCTAGAGTTCTTTTAATTTTATCAAGTGGAACTCCTTCATAATCTTTAGGTAGTTCTACATCACCATCATTAACTGTAATAAGTGAAACTTTAAAACGTTGAGTATGAATTTTATCAACGTAAGCATGATTTTCATAACTTCTACGTATAAGTTCATTACGAGTATGAATTATAGCATTACGAACTCTTTCACGTAGAGTATGATTATTAGGTTGACCTACACCATGTAAAATTTCACTAGTAAGTTGAGCAAGTGAACTCATAATAGTATTATTTGAATTATTAATATGAAAGCCGCCCCGTAAAAGTATGATTAGTAAGAAGTTCTACCAATTACATCTTCTACGGGGCGGGTTTAATGTTTTACTTATTTTCTTTATCATCTGCTTTAGTAGCATCTTCAAATAAGAAATCAATAAGTTCAATAACACCAATATTAAAATCAGTACCAATAAGAGCTTTAATTAAATCATCCTCTTTAATAGCTGTCTCTTATACACATCTCCGAGCCCACGAGACCGAGGCTGATCTCGT
>ERZ1027013.270-NODE-270-length-22058-cov-16.285597_pt1 | contig 22058 bp, 25 predicted proteins | sample MGYA00519446_ERZ1027013 | MGnify/ENA primary metagenome ERZ1027013 (study PRJEB26926, sample SAMN06164699) | human gut metagenome | biome: ENVO:00009003; feature: ENVO:2100002; material: ENVO:00002003 | host: Homo sapiens | place: USA | collected 2012 ... | reverse complement strand
AGATTTTAAACTGCACGAAGATAAATATTTGAAAGGAGCAATGGAAAATGAATTCACAAAACGGAAAGAATTCCTTCGAAGACATGAAGGACATGATGAGACAGGCACAGACACCTCAGACCTGCGCAGTAATAACAGAAGAAAACTGGGAAAGTCTTATCAGTCTGCTGGCACATCAAATATCAATAATGGAACAGCAACAGGACATGCTGCAAACGATGATTACAACAAAACAGATGGCAGAGATTATGGAAGATCAGGCAACGGAACTTCAGTCTTACATACAGGAGTTGGAACAAACAGCGGAGAGTTTCAATACGGAAGTGACAAGCCAGATGGAAATAGTGAAAGATCAAACTCGGAATACGATGAAAGAGATCTCCTCACAGGCTGGGAGAATGAGCGACGATTTTTCGAACAGTCTTTCTCTGGAAAAGAAATATATGAAAGATATGTTTCTGAGGCAAAGGATAGGCAGTTGGATTCTGACAGCAATGCAGCTCTTATCCCTTGGAGCATTCGTTTTATGGGTAATTTCGCAGACCTTCTGAATACAAGCAACAGAAGATACAGGAGAAAAAGATTCAAGTTATCTAAAAAAGGAATCAACAAGCGCCTTGCAAGAGGTCAAAAAACTTCAGGTTATGAGGAATATGATGACAACGATTACACGATGAGTATGTAAAAAAAATACCTGCCGACACAAATCGGCAGGTTGAAAGGAGACAATATGTATAAAGATTTTGATGAAATGCCTGTAATGCTTTCAGTTCCCGAAGCAGCAGAGGTACTAGGAATATCTGCAGTCAGTCTATACAAACTTATTAGAAATGACAACAGCTTTCCTGTTGTTGTAATGGGCAGAAGAAAGTCTGTTCCAAAAGAGCAACTGAGAAGTTGGATTGAAACAAATTCAAAAAGAGAATAATTATCTGGATATTGAAAAACGCTTGTGGTAATGTTGTGTTGCCACAGGCAGAAAGGAGGTTGCAATGGCAAAACGAAATAACGGCGAAGGAACAATAACCAAACGCAAGGATGGTAGGTGGGAAGGTCGCTATTATACAGGTGAGATAGTTAACGGCAAGAGAGTAAGAAAAAATGTTCTTGCAAAAACGAAAGCCGAGTGCAAGGAAAAGCTTGAAAAGGCGATAGCCGAGAACAACAAGCGGCAAAGGATAATTGAAAGATGTGATTTTCTTACAAACCCCGAGCCTACACTTGAAGAGTGGTCAAAAATTTGGTTTGAATCATTTTGCGCAGTGAGTGTAAAAGAATACACAAGAAACAGTTATCAAAACTATTTTGACAGATATATACTACCTAATCTTGGCGGTATGAAAATCAAGGATATATCAACAGTAGCCTGTCAGCAATTTCTAATGAAAATGTATACCAATGGGAGAATAAGAAATGTTAAAAAGAAAGGGAAAGGCTTATCTGCAAAGACAGTAAAGGATATCAAAATAGCCTTGCAAACCTGCCTGCAAAAAGCAGAGGACGAGGGATTGATAGACAGTAATCCTTGTAAAAAGGTACAGTTGCCTAAAGACGCACCAAAGGAAATGCAAACGCTGAAAGCAAACGAGCTTGGCAGATTTCTTCAGGAAACAAAGGACTCAGGATGTTATGAATTCTATATTCTTGAGATTACAACAGGCTTGCGGCTTGGCGAAATACTTGCACTGACTTGGGATGACCTTGATATGAAAAACAAAACAATATCAGTCAACAAGCAGGTGCAAAGGATAGGCAGTGAACTAAAGGTAACAACACCGAAAACTGCCTCGTCCATACGAACGATTGCGTTATGCGATGAATGTTTTAATCAACTGATATTGCTAAGAAGCAGGCAAAGGCTTGATAATAAATTAATATTCCCATCACCAATAACAGGCGGACTTCGTGATCCGGCATCGGTTACAAGAAAACTACACAGAATGCAAAAACGAGCAGGAGTACCACAAATACGCTTTCACGATTTGAGACACAGCTTTGCAACGCTATCATTAGAACAAGGAATGGATATCAAGACGATATCTCATATGCTCGGACATACAGATGCAGGGTTTACTATGAACACATATATGCATGTGACAAACAATATGCAGCAAACGGTTGCAGATGCAATGGGTAATCTGATAACTGAATCAGAAAACGAAAGAAAAAATAAGTTCATACATTTCTCAGCATAACAAAAAAGGCTCAAGGAACAAAAATCCTTGAGCCGAATTCTTTTCAATTTATGTCAGTGGGAGTCAAATAGGCGTCTTTGATAGGTTTTATAATTGTAAATGTTAGCAAGTGAAAATATATACTTATACCTATTTTATATGTAATGTCACATATGACTACTCGGTTTATGAGTAATTATTAGTGAGAAAATACCAAAAATAAAAGCCTCAGGCAACATGAGTTACCTGAGGTTTTTGGTACGCCGGAAGGGATTCGAACCCCCGACCTTCTGGTTCGTAGCCAAACACTCTATCCAGCTGAGCTACCGGCGCATACCTATAAAAGGTGTATCTGCATAATTAATGCTCAAATAATATAACACATTATTTTCAAAAATGCAATAGTTTTTTTATTATTAGTCAAATCAGCCGTTATTATAGGTATTTATGAAGTTTTCAAGTATATCTGCCGCAATCCTGCAAAGTTCTGCGCAGGGGCGTTTTTTGTAATATTCCTTTGTTCTCTCTTCGGGTACAGGAGAGTCGATTTGCTTTGGCGCCATACCGAGAAGCTCACGGCATACTATTGAGCCGTTTGCCTTTTCGTATTCTTTAGCCACCGTTTGCACCATTGAATAAACTTCCGTTCTGCCTTTATCACCGTAAAGCGCAGACAAAACGAAAACCATACCGCTGACTGCTCCGCAAACCTCACGAAGTCTGCCCATTCCGCCGCCAAAGCCGATTACGAGTTTCTTGACAGTTTCGCTGTCCATATTCATTTCATCGCAAAACGCGATTGCAACGGATTGCGAGCAGTTGAGACCTGACATGAAAAGCTGTTTTGCTTGCTCACCCTTCGACATTTGATGTACTCTCCTCAGGTGTTTTTGCAAATCTTGCAGTAAGAGAAATATCGCTGTTTACGGTTACGGTGTATTTTGAGTTTGAGGCTTTGAGTTCTTTTGTTTTATTGTCATACCAGCCTATGAATTCATATCCCTCATCGGGAGTGGCTACAAGTGTTGTTCTTGAGCCATCTGTGAAAGTACCGTCGCCTGTAACTTTTCCGCTGCCGTCAATATCAACAGTTACATCGTATTTCTTCTGAGTAGTTGCAACAGTTGTGGGGGGAGCGGTTGTTGCCTCTGTTGTAGCCTCAGTAGTAGTTTCTGTTGTTTTCTTTTCAGTTGTTGTTCGCTTTGTAGATTCATCCTCTGTGAGCTCTTCCGTTACTGACACGGACGGATCTGAGGATGAGGTTTCCTCATCTTTATTAGTTACTGCAGAAACAATGATGCCGACAATCATTGCAACGAGAATCACTGCCAAAACTATTATAATGATTATATTTCTTTTGTCTTTAGTTTTGTCATCGTCATCAGCGTCATTATTGTTTTGAACGGGTGCTTCAATAATTTCCTGAGCATTATCCTCTTCAGGGATGATTTCGTTATTGTCATCAAAAAGAGGAGAGCCGCAGTTTTCGCAGATGTATCTGCCTTCCTGATTATCAAAACCGCAGTTTTTACATCTCATATATTTTACCTCACATACAGTTGTTATACATATTATATTGCAAGTATAGCACACATCATTCAAAATAACAATAAAATATTTTTAAACAAATTTACGCTGTTGAATAAGAAATTGTTTCAATTATGTAATTTTTCTATTGACTTTTTGTGAATTTTATAATAAATTTAAATAGTAGCAATTTGATTATGCTTAGTTCGTACTGAAAGGGGTACCAAAGGAATGAAGAAAACAATTAAATCAATTCTTTGTGTTGTTCTTGTTGCTTCTTTTGTTCTTGCTCTTGCAGGATGCGAGAAAATCAATTATGTAACAAACGGAACAATACAGGCAATCAAAGAAGTTCAGGACGGCTCTTATAAAGAGACCGGTACTGAGGGTGAAGAAGGCACAGAAGCTGGCTCTGAAACCGTAATCGATGCTTTTGCATCTGGTACATACGGCGGTGTTGAATTCGCAAGCGAAGAAGATGTTGTTAATTACTATGTTGAATGTTACAACAACACAAAAGCTCAGACTGCTGATTACATCGATGGCGAAGGCAATACAGTAACCTACTATAAATTACTCGGCGAAGAAAAGCTTAACATTGAATCTGTTCTTATCGAGGGCAGTGAAAACTCAATGATCAACGGCATCGTTCCCGGTATTGTTGACGGATTGTTTAAACCCAGCGTTTACGGTCTTCCTCCGTGCAACAACAGAGATCCTCAGCTTGATAACACAAGCGAAAATCCGACAAGCGCAGGCGTTTTAGACTTCAGAACATCTTACTTTACTCCTGAAGATTGCCAGGCTTGCAATGTAAAGGATAACGGCGACGGAACAATCACAATTCAGATTCAGCCTAAACCCGGCCAGATGTCAATGCGTGGTGAAGATTCTCAGGGTAGATTCTTCGAGGTTCTCGGCGACATCGGCGCAACAGTTGATTCTATTTCTATGCTCTCATGGGCAAGCGGCACAACTGAGGAGAACTGCCTTGTTAAGTATCAGGGCGGTGTAGGTACAATCACAATTGATACCGCTTCTAAGACAATAACTGCTGCTGATTACCATATGGCTGTTACAGTTGAAGTTAATCATGCTAATGTAAGCGTTATTAAAGATAAGAGCGCTTCAGTTCAGATTTCTTATGATATGAAATATCCTGCTTCTGACGAATATCTTATGGACGCAAGACAGATGACAAGAGTTTAATTTTAGAATAACATATTAAATAAGCATAATTACAAAATCAAATCAGGATTGCTTTGGCAGTCCTGATTTTTTTGTTGAGCTAAAGTTAAAGATAATATTTAACTGTTGAATAATGTTTTTACTTATGTTATCATTATTTCATTGCAAATTTATTTGTTATAAATTTGCTAATTATTCAGAACAGGAGAATTAAAATGAGCGAACAGATGCCCAATTTTGATTATGATGCCGATGAAGTTATCAATGACTTCAAGGCTAAATTCAAGTGGCCTAAAAATGACGAAGTGGATGTGATTGTAAAACCGCCGAAAATTGGATTAAAACTTTTAATTTCGGCGCTTCTTACACTTGTGGCAGGCTCGGTTGCATATTATATGATGCTTCCTGCGCTTAATATCCACGATACAAATATGTATACATTTCTTATTCTTATCATTGCTCTGTTTATGGTTTTCTTTGCAATCATTTGCAAAGCGAACAAGAAAATAGAACGCAGAGAATATGTTAAGAAAAAATCGCTTATACCCGCAATAATCGTTGGCGTTATAGTTGTTGTAATGGCTATCGGCTGGCTTTTCGGAACAACATTTTTCCGTGCAAGCGCATACAGCGAATTAATGCCCGTTTCAGACGGCGATTTTGTTGAAGATTTTGACGAGATAAGCGTTGATACCGTTCCGAGAATAGATGAGTCAAGAGCACTTACTCTTGCTGACCAGCAGCTTGGTCTTCTTTCGGAATACAAGAGCCAGTATGTTGTTTCAAACACAACAACTATGATTAACTACAACAACACGCCTGTAAGAGTTGCATACCTTGAATATGCCGATGTGTTTAAATGGTTTAATAATACTAAAGAGGGTCTTCCCGCTTATATGATTATTGACCTTGTTTCCCAGAAGGTTACTGTTGTTAACTGCATTGATGAATTCGGTGCTTGCATTAAATACAGCCCCACAGAGTTGTTTAATGAAAAGCTTGTAAGACATATCAGATTTCAGTATCCCACAGAGATTATTGATACTCCGAATTTTGAAATATCAGATGACGGCTATCCCTATTGGATTACTCCCGTGCTTGATAAGACAATCGGTTTATTCGGCGGTACTGATGTTAAGGGCGTTATTATAACTGACGCTATTACAGGTGAAAGCACATATCACGATATTGAAAGCGTAAAGACAGACGCTGACCTTGAGTGGATAGATGTTGTTTATTCTGCAAATCTTCTTCTTGAGCAGTATAACTATTACGGAAAACTCAAAAACGGTTTCTGGAACTCAATTATTTTCCAGAACGATGTTAACCTTACCTCACAGGGTAACGGTTATATCGCATTGGACGACGATGTATGGGTTTACACAGGCGTAACCTCATCTGAAGCTGACGCTTCTAACTTTGGATTTATTCTCTGCAACCAGAGAACAAAGGAAACAAGATATTATCAAAACGGCGGTGCTCAGGAATATTCCGCACAGCAGTCTGCCGAGGACGCAGTACAGAACTATAAGTATTACGCTACATTCCCGATTCTTTTGAACATCGAGGGCAAGCCCACATACTTCATGAGCCTTTACGGAGACAGTAACACGGTTAAAGGCTATGCGCTTGTAAATCTTGAGGACAAGACGATTGTCGGCACAGGTCTTGTAGACACAATGAAGAGTGATACTAAGGCACTCAATGCCGCAGTTGAAAACTATATCCAGGCGCTTAAAGATAAGGGTATGGTTGAAAGCGACACAACTGCCGATGATTATCTTGTAGAAGATGTAACAGACGATACGGCTGATACCGATACACAGACTCCGCCCGCACAGAGTGACGGTAATACAGTTACAGGAACAGTAACTGATATTAAATCTGCTGTAAATAACGGCAACACATATTACTACCTCGCTGTTGACGGAACATATTATTATATTTCCGTAAGCGATTGTATGGATGTTTTGCTTGTTAATAAAGGCGACACCGTAACAATTACAATCGGCGGAGAAGCTGACGGTTCGTTTGTTCCTGCAAGCGATGTAGTACGCGGTTAAACAAATAAATATAATTACAAAAGCCTTTGAAGCTGGTTTCGGCTTCAAGGGCTTTTTCTTTTTACATATTTAAGAAAGAGGTATCAATCTTTTTTAATATTAATATAAATCCTTGTATATAATGTTTAAAATCAAAGCTTGTTTTAGTTCAAATTGACAAAAATTAATCAATTTATACATAAATTTATAAGAAATATATAGATTTTTGTTAAAATTTACTGTAAAATAAGAGGTATGTTTTTAAGGGGGTATTATATGGACGCTTCGTTGTTTGAAGAAACACTTGAGCAAAAGGAAGCTTTGCAGGAAGTGTTTGAAAAATACAAGGATGTTCCGGGGCATCTTATGCCCGTATTGCAGGAGGCACAGGGGATATACGGTTATCTTCCGTATGAAATTCAGCAAAGAATTTCTCAGGTGCTGAATATTCCGATTTGCGATGTTTACGGTGTGGCATCTTTTTACAGCCAGTTTAACCTTACGCCGAAAGGGAAACACAGAATATCTGTTTGTCTCGGTACGGCGTGTTATGTTAAAGGCGCAGATAAAATTCTTGAAAGACTTGAAGAAAAGCTTGGTATAAAAAACGGGGAATGCACTCCCGACAGGCTGTTCAGCATAGATTCGTGTCGCTGTGTAGGTGCGTGCGGACTTGCGCCTGTTATTATGATAGACGATGAGGTTTACGGACACCTTACTCCTGACAAGGTTGATGTAATTCTTGAGAAATATATGGAGGACGGTGAAGCTGATGACAATAAGTGAACTTAATGAAATAAGAGAAAAATACCGTGATCTTGTTATGGTCAGAAAGCTTGCCGCCAAGGAGAGCGAAAAGCTTGAAAAGAATACGCAGTACAGAAAACAGGTGCTTATCTGCGGAGGTACGGGCTGTACCTCTTCAGGCTCGAAAAAAGTTATAAAGGCAATGAAAAAGGAACTTGAAAAGCAGGGGATTGACGATGTGCTTGTTGTCAGAACAGGTTGTTTCGGTCTTTGCTCTTTAGGGCCTATTATGATTGTTTATCCCGAGGGCGCTTTTTACAGCCAGATTACGCCTGAAGAAATTCCGGAGATAGTAAGCGGTCACCTTGCAAAAGGCGGAAAGCCCTTAAACAAATATCTTTATGCCGAAACCGTTCATTCAGATGGCACGGCTATTCCGCTTTCCGAAACGCCGTTTTATAAAAAGCAGATGAGAATTGCGCTTCGCAACTGCGGAATGATTGACCCTGAAAATATTGAGGAAGCAATCGGTGCAAACGCTTATCAGGCGCTTGCGAAAGTACTTAATGAAATGACGCCGCAGCAGGTCATTGACGAGCTTCTTGCCGCAGGACTTAGGGGCAGAGGCGGCGCAGGATTCCCGACGGGAAGAAAATGGGCGTTTGCAATGGAGCAGGACAATGATATAAAATATGTATGCTGTAATGCAGACGAGGGCGACCCCGGCGCATTTATGGACCGTTCTGTTTTGGAGGGCGACCCTCACGCAATTATAGAGGCGATGACGATTGCAGGTTACACTATCGGTTCGCATCAGGGTTATGTTTATGTGCGTGCTGAATATCCCATTGCCGTTTCAAGACTTCAGATTGCCATTGAGCAGGCAAGGGAATACGGACTTCTCGGAAAAAATATTCTTGAATCGGGCTTTGATTTTGATATTGAGATAAGGCTTGGAGCAGGTGCATTTGTATGCGGTGAAGAAACTGCGCTTATGACATCTATTGAGGGCAACAGAGGCGAGCCGAGACCGAGACCGCCATTCCCTGCTATCAAAGGTCTTTTCGGAAAGCCGACTATTCTAAACAATGTTGAAACATACGCAAATATTGCGCCTATTATTCTCAAAGGCTCCGAGTGGTTTTCTTCAATCGGAACGGATAAATCAAAGGGCACAAAGGTTTTTGCGCTCGGCGGAAAGATAAATAATGTTGGTCTAGTTGAAGTGCCTATGGGAACAACTATCCGTGAAATAGTTGAGGAAATCGGAGGCGGAGTGCCGAACGGCAAAAAATTCAAGGCGGCGCAGACGGGTGGACCGTCAGGCGGTTGTATCAGCGCAGATTACATAGATGTTCCTATTGATTACGACAACCTTGTTGAAATCGGTTCAATGATGGGCTCGGGCGGTATGATTATTCTTGATGAAGATACCTGTATGGTTGATATTTCAAAGTTCTATCTTGAATTTACCGTTGATGAAAGCTGCGGAAAATGCACACCTTGCCGAATAGGCACTAAAAAACTTCTTGATTATCTTACAAGAATAACAGAGGGCACGGCAACTGTTGAGGACCTTGACAAAATCAAGGAGCTTTCAAATCACATGAAGAGTTCGTCACTTTGCGCACTAGGTCAGACAGCGGCAAATCCGATACTTTCAACGCTCAACGCATTCGGTGACGAATATCTTGAGCATATCAAAAATAAGCACTGCCCCGCCCATGTTTGCAAGGCTCTGCTTTCATATACGATAGACCCCGACAAGTGCAAGGGCTGTACGCTTTGCGCACGCAACTGCCCTGTGGGAGCAATAACAGGCAATGTTAGAGAGCCGCATACTATAGACACGGATAAATGTATCAAATGCGGTCTTTGTATGGGAAACTGCCACTTTGACGCAATAGAAAAGAGATAAGGAGGGGCGGAAATGGTTACACTTAAAATTAACGGTATTCCCGTTCAGGCTGAAGAGGGTACAACTATTATTGAAGCCGCAAGGCTTGCAGGCATTGATATTCCGTCACTTTGCTATCTCAAGGAGATAAACTGCATAGGCGCGTGCCGTGTGTGCGTTGTTGAGGTAAAGGGCGCAAGAAGTCTTGTTGCGTCATGTGTATACCCTGTTGAAGAGGGGCTTGAGGTGTGGACGAATACGCCAAAGGTGCGTCAGTCAAGGCAGACAACTCTTGAACTTCTGCTTTCGGAGCATCATAAAAAATGTCTTTCCTGTGTGCGTTCGGACAGATGTGAACTTCAAAAACTCTGCAAGGATTACGGTGTTGACGAGGACCGTTTCCCCGACACGGAAAAGTTACAGGAGGTTGATTTGTCATCTTCCTACCTTGTGCGTGACAATAATAAATGTATTCACTGTATGCGCTGTACCGCAATGTGTCACAAACAGTCGGTCGGCGTTATAGGCCCGAGAAACAGAGGGCATAACAAAACTATCGGCTGTGCGTTTGATATTCCGCTTCAGGAAACAGCGTGCGTAGGCTGCGGTCAGTGCGTAGTATCCTGCCCTGTCGGTGCGCTTTATGAAAAAAGCAGTGTGCCCGATGTGTGGGAGGCGATTGCAGACCCAAATAAAAAGGTTGTTTTCTTTACCGCACCTGCAATCAGGGCAACGCTGGGCGAAGAGTTTGATATGCCTATTGGCACAAATGTCGAAAAGAAACTTCCCGGTGCAATAAGAAGACTCGGTGCAGACGCTGTTTTTGATATGGATGTTACGGCAGACCTCACCATTCTTGAAGAGGCAAACGAGCTTGTTGACAGAATCAAAAACAACAAGCCGCTTCCGATGTTTACTTCCTGCTGTCCCGGCTGGGTGAAATTCCTTGAGCATAATTATCCCGAACTGCTCGGAAATCTTTCTACCTGCAAATCACCACAGCAGATGTTCGGCGCTCTTCTTAAAACATATTATTGTGAAAAGAACGGCATTTCGCCCGATGATTTGTTTGTAGTATCAGTAATTCCCTGCACGGCGAAAAAATTTGAAATTACACGCCCCGAAATGGCGGGCGATGTTAACGCCGCAATAACTACGAGGGAGCTCGGACAGATGATAAGCGGTGCGGCAATCAATTTTGCAGGCTTAAAAGATGAAGAGTTTGATTCTCCGTTTGATACCGCATCGGGTGCAGGCGTTATTTTCGGTGCGTCGGGCGGTGTTATGGAAGCGGCGCTCAGAACGGCGGCGAATATCCTTGACGGAGAATTTGAACTTGTTGATTTTTCCGAGGTTAGAGGCGTTCACGGCATAAGAAGCGCTACATATAATGTTGCCGGCGTTGAAATCAAGGTTGCGGCGGCAAGCGGTCTTGCAAACGCAAGGCAGATATGTGAAGATGTGAAAAACGGTAAATCCGAATATCAGTTTATAGAGATTATGGCGTGCCCCGGCGGATGTATTAACGGCGGCGGTCAGCCTATTCAGAGAGACGCTACAAGAAATACTGTTCCCATTAGAGAACTCAGAGCAAAGGCGCTCTATGACGAGGACGCTCAGCTCAAAATCAGGCGTTCGCACGAGTCTCCCGTTGTGGAAAGGCTGTATAAAGAATTTTTGGGAAGCCCCAACAGCGAAAAGGCTCATCATCTTCTTCACACTTCATACACACCGAGGGAAAAATATTAAAGTCCGTTGAGATGAACATAGCTTGTGTTTTTTCAAAAACGGCTAAATTATTCTCGCTTGGTGAATAAAAAAATAAATCAGGACTTTTTTAGGCGTCCGTATAGTGCTTTTACGCTATACGGACGCCTTTTTCCGTCTATTAGTGAAAGGGTTTCCTTTCAATCGTAATCGGAGGTAATTTGATGGGAAGAAAAAAGAAAACTGTTCAGGAGGAGGTCCGCGACGGCTTAAAGCGCCTTGCTTTCGGTGAAATACAGGACGCGGTTATGCTCCTCTTTGCAGACGAAAACGAAATACTTGAAAAACTGCCGAAATTCAATCTCTACAATATCAGCGAGATAAAGCGGCCGAGGGGCGGCGGCATGGAGATTAAATTTTTTGACAGGATAAAGGCGCTCGAAAAACTCAGAGAGCTGGACAGCGGCTCGGCGTCTGAACCGCTGAGCTTTTACCGTGCGCTTGAAGAGGGCGCAAAAAGCGTTGCGGCGTCCGTGGAAGAGAGTATAAATGAATAAGTTTGTACCGTTTTCAAAAAAACAGCTCGCCGTTTTGACATGGTGGTGCGACAACAGCCCCGCAAAGAGCAAAAACGGAATTATCTGCGACGGCGCAATTCGCTCGGGCAAAACGCTTTGTATGAGTATTTCATTTGTAAGCTGGGCGTTTTACCGTTTCAGCGATACTTCATTTGCCGTTTGCGGCAAGACTATCGCTTCACTGAGGCGAAATGTGGTGACGCCGCTTATACCGAGCTTAATCTCCCTCGGATTTAACTGCGATTACAAAATGAGCCGAAACTGCATAGAGATTGAAAAGGGCGGGCGTGTTAACCGCTTTTACCTTTTCGGCGGACGGGATGAATCCTCCGCATCTCTGATTCAGGGTATGACCCTGGGAGGAGTGCTGCTTGACGAGGTGGCTCTTATGCCCCGTTCTTTTGTTGAGCAGGCGCTTGCAAGATGCTCACTTGACAATGCGCGGTTTTGGTTCAACTGCAACCCTGAACATCCGTTTCATTGGTTCTATACCGAATGGATTAAAAAGAAAGAGCAGAAAAATATGCTTTATCTTCATTTCACGATGGACGATAATCCGTCGCTTTCTCAGGCTGTGAAAAGAAGATACAAAAGCCTTTACAGCGGCGCTTTTTACGAGCGGTTTATAGATGGCAAGTGGGTTGCGGCAGACGGGCTTGTTTATCCCATGTTCAGAGGGGACAGGCATATTAAAAAGAGCAGCGGCGCGTTTTCGGAATATTATCTGTCCTGCGATTACGGAACGGTCAATCCGTTTTCACTCGGTCTGTGGGGAAAATCCTCAGGCAAATGGTACAGGATAGACGAATATTATCACAGCGCAAGAGATACGGGAGTTCAGCTTACGGATGAGGAGTATTACGAACAGCTTTTGAAGCTTGCAGGTTCAAGAAAAATTGAAGCGCTTGTAATAGACCCCTCTGCGGCAAGCTTTATTCAAACCGTGAAACGGCACGGCGACTACAAGGTTATAAAGGCGGATAACGATGTAGTTAAGGGTATCAACCTTGTTTGCCAGGCGCTCAAAAACGAGGAGATACTTTTTTACCCGTGCTGTGCGGACACAATAAGGGAATTTTCCGTTTACCGCTGGGATAACGGCATTAAAAGAGACGCGCCGAAAAAAGAAAACGACCACGCAATGGATGATATACGCTATTTTGTTTCAACCGTTTTAAACGGGAAAAAATCAGGCGGTATCTATACATTTGCGGTAGAAAGGATGTGAAAGTTTGGGCTTATTCAGCAGTAAAAAGGCGTCAAAGGACAAGGTTTCCGCCTCTGCGGTGCAGACAAGCGCTTATTCAAATCATCCCTACTGGCAGCTTAACTGCTTTACCCCTATGGGTGTAAACAACAGAATTTACGGCTCGCTCAGAGAAAGCGTGCCGATAATTGACGCGGCGATACTCAAGATTATCAGGCTTATGAATGACTTTGAGTTTGAAACGGGCAACGAGGCTGTTGACCGTGATATGAACGATTTTTTTGAAAATATAAATGTAGGCGGAAATCAAACGGGTATCAGCGCTTTTGTTTCAACCTATATGTCAGACCTGCTCACTTACGGCACTGCGGCGGGTGAAATCGTTGCTAATGATTATCAGCTTTATGCGCTTTATAACGCAGAGCTTGAGGCGCTTGAGGTAAAGAGAGCGAAAAACAATCTTGACATTGAATTTTATAATTCGGGAAAGAAGATAGAAAATCAGGAACTTATTCTTTTTTCTGCGCTCAATCCTCAGCCCGGTGAGATTCTCGGCACAAGTCTTTTGAGGGGACTGCCGTTTATTTCCGATGTGCTTTTGACTATCTACAACACGATAGGCGAAAACTGGGAGCACGCAGGAAATCTCAGGTATGCAGTTACATACAAGCCGACGGATGATTCCGAGGACGCAGGACTTGCGAGGGAGCGTGCAAATCAGATTTGCAAGGCTTGGCAGGACGCTATGAGCAGCAGGGATTCCGTTAAGGATTTTGTTGCGGTAGGCGATGTCAGCGTTCAGGTTATCGGGGCGGACAACAATGTTCTTTCAAGCGAGATTCCCGTAAAGCAGCTTATGGAGCAGATTATTGCAAAAACGGGACTTCCGCCGTATATGCTGGGGCTTTCGTGGTCTACAACGGAAAGAATGAGTCAGCAGCAGGCGGATATGCTCACAACAGAGCTTGAGGCTTACAGAAAAATCATAACGCCCGTGCTTATGAAAATAGCAAGGAAATACCTTGAAATAAAATCCGTATTTTTACCAGTAAGCGTTAAGTGGGCAAATATCACTCTTCAGGATGAAACAGAGCTTGCCAAAGCACGCCTTTACAATGCCCAGGCGGATAATATTTTAAAGGAGGTTTCCGATTGACACAGGGATATGTGTGCAAGGGGTACACCCCGAGCGACAGCGATTATGAAAAAATCAGGCAGTTTACAAGAAAGGATTTTCCAAAGGACAGCCTTTATGTGTTTGAGGTTACGCTGTGCAACAATGATGTTGACAGGGATTTTGAAAAGTTTTCAGTTAATGCGCTCAATCAGCTTGCGAAGCTTTTTGTGGGCAAAACGGGGATTAAAGACCATTCTATGAAATCGGACGACCAGCAGGCGAGAATTTTTGAAACGAGAGTTGAAAAAATTGCAGGCAGAAAAACGGCGGACGGAGAGGATTATTATGCACTCAAAGCCAAGGCGTATATGGTTAGAACAGACAGTACGGAGGACTTTATAACTGCGGTTGACGCAGGAATAAAAAAAGAGATTTCCATTTCCTGCTCTGTTAAAACACGCACCTGTTCTATATGCTCAGCAGACAGAAACACACAGTACTGCAAACATATTGCAGGCAGGGAGTATTCTTCAAAAACCTGCTTTACTGTTCTTGACGATGTGAGCGATGCATATGAGTTCAGTTTTGTTGCCGTGCCAGCTCAAAGAGAGGCAGGAGTGGAAAAATCCTTTAAAAATAAAAAAGGCGGGATGAATATGAATGACATAAAAAAATGCCTTGAGGGCGAAAATGAGGTTATGCTTTCAAGGGAAGAGGCAAACGAGCTTTCAAAATGCTTTTCCCAGATGGAAGAGGAGGCTCAGCTTGGAAGAGAATACAGAAAAACGCTTGTAAAAGAGCTTATGAAACTCTGCTCAAAAGCGTTTCCGCAGATGGATTTGGCGGCGTTCAAAAGCGTTGCCGACATTATGACCTCAAAGGAGCTTATTGCTTTCAAAAATGCTTTTGAAAAAAGAAGCGCAGAGGAAAACAAACCGTCTTTACAGCTTGCAAAAGCGAAAAGCACGGATAAAAAGGCTGATTACAGCCAGTTCAGAATTTAGGAGGAATTTATATGACAGTCAGCTATAACGGATTTGATGAAAAATATCTTACCGTAAAAACAAATGAAAAACTTGAAATCGGAACACCTGTTTGCGTAAACGAGAGCGGATATTTTGTTGCCTGTGATTCATCTCACGATGTGTTTGGTATTGTAAAAGAAAGCAATGAATACTGTGCAACAGTTCAGGTTTCAGGTTATGCAAAAATCAAATATGCTTCGGGCGTTCCGAGTTGTGGTTACGGCTATCTCAGCGGTGACGGCAGCGGCGGAATAACTGTTGCGGATTCAGGCAAAAAGCCTGTATATATTATCGGCAAAGACACCGAAAAGTCTGAAATTGCCGTAATTCTTTAATTTAAGGAGGTCTTTTTAATGGCATTTGATAATATTAAACTTGAAAAGGGACTTTATGCAACTTCAAAGGGCTTTGCTGCGGCTCTTGAAGAAATCGACCCGTCAGAAAACTATATCGGAACAGAACTTGAGGGGCTTGACGCATATCAGCGTCAGCTCAAAAGATTTAACATCAAGGTTTCAGGTGAGGATTCAGACAGCATTTCAAAATTTTTCGCAACAACTGATTCAGCGGCGCTTTTCCCTGAATATGTCAGCCGTGCAGTAAAGCAGGGTATGGAGGAGAATGATTCTCTTTCAGAAATTATTGCTACGATAACAAATATTGATTCTCTTGATTACCGTTCAATCGAGAGTGTTCCCGACACCGAGGAAAAAGAGCTTGCAATGGTTGGAGAGGGAGCGTTTATTCCCCACACAACAATCAAAACGAAGGAAACGCTCACAAGACTTTATAAAAGAGGCAGAGTTCTCACCGCTTCTTATGAAGCTATAAAATTCCAGAAACTTGATTTGTTCACAGTAACTCTCAAGCAGATAGGAAATTATATTGCACAGTCTCAGTTTGTAGACGCAATTTCCTGCCTTGCAAATTCAGAGAATATTTCAATCGAAAACGCAGATATCACATATGATGATCTCATTGATATCTGGGGCAAGCTTTCCCCCTATAAGTTCACTTCTCTCGTAGCGGGTGTTCCTGTTATCTCAAAGCTTCTTAAACTTGCGGAGTTCAGAGACGCCACAGCCGGACTTAATTTCCACGCAACAGGCTCTATGATTACTCCTATCGGCGCTAAAATCGTTAAATGCAGTCAGTTGCCCGAAAACATTTTCGTTGTTCTTGATAAGAACGCCGCTATTGAAAAAGTTCAGGCAGGCGGAGTTAAGACAGAGTATGACAAGCTTATTGACCGCCAGCTTGAAAGAGTAGCCATTACCGATATTGCAGGATTTTCGCCTATCTTTGAGGACGCTGCAAAGATGGTAACTCTCGGCGAATAATTTAACGAAAGGATTATTGACAATGATTGATAAGGCAAAGGTAACGCAATGTCTTAAAGAACTCGGAAACTATGAGGAAGGCTTTGAGGACAGCTATGCCGCAATTATTAATTATGCCTGTGAAACAGTCAGCTCTCAGGCAAAAGAAAACGCCGATTTAACTGACGGCAGACTTGTGTTTCTTGCCGCTGCAGAGGCAAATTATATTATAAGCTGTTCTCTTTCTGACAGCGGCGGACTGACTTCGTTTACGGCGGGCGATGTTTCGTTCAGCCAATCAGGCGAGACAAAAGGGAACGCTAAGGAAATTCTTGAAACGGCAAGAAAAAATGCTCAGTGCCTTATCAGCCGCGGCGGCTTTGCCTTTTTCGGTGTTTAAAATGAACAATTCTTATAAGATAAAAAAAGGTCTTGAAAAAGTCGGCAAGGAAGTATTCCTTGCCGACGGTGAATGGAATTCTACGCCGTTTTACGCAGTCGTTGAGCAGAGGTGGAAAAGCAATAAAACCGATTTTGAAGCACGCCAGACTATGATAGGCAATGTCAGCACAGATTTCTTTACATATATCGGACCGTCTGACCACGATATTATGGCTGTTTCAGACGACGGTTGGCTTATGTGCGACGGCGAAAAGTACATTTTCAAGAAAAAGGAAAAGGTGTCCGTCGGCGGATACACTCAGTATTACTGGGGAATTTTGCGCAGAGTATGGGAGGAAGAAGATGATTAACGCAGATAAAATAGTGGCGCAATTTATTGAACTCCTTGAGCAAAACGAATATTTTGCAGATAAAAAAATTGTCAGCGCTTTTACAAGAAGCATAAAGCCGACTGTTATGAAGCGTGTGTATATTGCCTGCGGAATGCTTGAACTTAATGCTGATAATGCGGCTTTGGGTGAAGAGGTGAAGGCGGGAAGCGTAAAACTTTTTGCGGATATTTATGTGCCGTGGAAAATCACTGATTTTGATATTCAGCAGGCGGTGTGCAAAATAGTAAAAAGTGCTGAGGATTTTTGCATATCCTCGGTTTATGCAAGCGAGCAGTATCAGGACAGCGATACTCAGTGTATTGTTCAAAGGGTTGTGCTCACAATAAGCGATATTATGACTTTTGACTCCTGAAAAACGGAAAGGCTGGGGTGTTTTTATGAATGAATATGATGAAATTTCTCAAATATCCGAATATTTGAGGCTCGATTCTAAAAGATATGATTCTTCATCGGACGGTGAATAGCAATGAATTCAAATTTTATAAAAATGAGGTACAAGGATTTTGAATTTCCTCAAAATCCCACTCAAATAAAAATCACAAGAACGAAAAACATAAACGAAAGTCCGCTTTTTGATGTGGGAAGCGCTGTTGAAGAGGTATCCCGCAATGCAGCGCAGATAACCGTTTCGGGAAAAATGCTCGGCGAGGAGAGTTTTGCCCTGCTCTCACGGCTTCAGATGCTTCAGGAGCAAAGTGGCGCAGGCACGCTTTTTCTGCCGGGCGGCGAATATTTTGACGCCTATTTTGAAAAGCTTGAAACGGTTAGAAATGCATCACTCAATCTTGTTGAATATACGGCTGTTTTCAGGGAAAACGAAAGCCATAAAAAATCTGAGATAGATTTTGGCTTTACTTATGCTGAAGAGGGCGAAAATGCTTTTGACATCGCAAACCGCTGCTGTGTTACTGTTGAAAGCATTATGCAGGCAAATGATTTCATGAGCCCGTTTGATATAGCCCAGGGGAGCAGGGTGGTTATAAAATGACTTTTGAACTCTATACTGCTGAAAACAAATTATACATACCTCAGGAGATAATTTCGTATGAAATCGTTTCGGATATTTCTGCGGCGTGCGATGGGTTGAGCCTTTATTACCGTGCGGCGGATATACCTGAAGAATTTATAAGAGTGTGTGTTAAGGATAACGGAAAAACAGTTTTTTACGGCTTTGCGGATAAGCAGAAAACAACGGCGGACGAAAACGGCTTTATTGATTATATTTATGCAAGGAGCAGTGCAATGCTGCTTGTTGATAACGAGGCTAATCCGTGCCAGTTTAACTGCCCGTCTTCAGAACAGCTTTGGCTTCATTATGCAGAGGAATTTTCCGTCAAAAACGGCCTGCCTCCTGTCAGCTTTGACGGAAGTTATTATGTTCAAAAAGGCACAAGCTGTTTTAAGGCGATAAACGATTTTATGAAATATGTTAACGGCACGGGAATATATGTTACACCGGACAATGTTTTAACCGCGTTTGAAAAAAGCGCTGATTGCAAAAGCCTTGACGGCTGTGAAATCATAAGCGCAAGCCGGATTAATGACAGAAGCGAAATAATCAGTTCAATAGATTATAAAATAAATTCAACGGATAAATATATCTATCATCTTGAAAGCGGTTACGCCGTCAGAAATATGATAAGGCGCAGAAAACTTACAAATCTATCCGCTCTTCCTGTATGGCAAAGGGAAGCGTGCGCATCGTTTCAAATTAAAAACCCCCTTATGCTCAGCAAAACGGTTGAGGTCGTTTTTGCGGGTTCGCCTGAGTTTTCACTTTATGACAGAGCGGCTTTGAGCATAAACCGCTTGGGAATAAGCGGTGACGAATATATTGTATCGCAGGTTATAAAACAGAAAAACGAAAAGGGCACAAAAACAACAGTTGTGTTCAACAAAGAAATAGACGGGGAGTTGATAAATTATGTGGCTGAGTAAAAGATTCAATAAAACAGAAAACTCTGCCGCCGAAACAGGGATTGTAACGCTGAATTCAAACGGATTTACGGAAGCAGCCGCATCAATGCCGTCAAGAAACAGAGATACTTTTTCGCCGTATGGTTACTGTTACTGTGCGCCGGTAGGCGAAGAGGTGCTTATCGTAAACGGCTCTTCGGGAACAGTTTTTGCAGGCACAAAAATGATCACTCCTTCAATGGAACAGGGTGAAATTGAAATAAAATCACTCGGCGGCGCTTGTATAACCCTTAAAAATGACGGCAGTGTTATCATCAACGGACTTGTGATTGATAAAAACGGAAAAATAGACAGCGGGGGTGGCGTATGACAGAGGTAATTGAAAACGGTGATTATGTTCTTGAAGACGGAAAGCTGAAAACAGCGGAGTATACCGAAACAATTTTGCAGGACCTTGCAAGGGCGGTATATACAAAAAAAGGCAGTTTTTATCCTGAGGCTCTTTACGGCTCAAAACTGCGTGTTGACGGCGAAAGACAGGGAGCGGCTTACGCCGTCAGCTTTGCCAGAGAAGCTCTTGCAGATATGGACGGCGTTTATGTTGAATCCGCTCAGGAAACTGACAGCGGATATGACTTTACTATATATATAAATAATGAAAAAAGGCAGGTGAGCGTTTCGTTTTGAGTATTACATACAATCAGATTTTGGAAGAAATGAAACATGCATATTATAACGAATGCTCAGAGCAGATAAAAAATATGTCAGACCTCGAACAGCGTTTTAAGGCGGTGGCGAGTGAAATTTACGCTCTGTCGGTGAACGCTGATTATTATTTGAAACAGGCGTTTGTTCAAACCGCTACGGGTGAATATCTTGACCGCCACGCAGCTATGCGAAGTATAACAAGAAAAACGCCTGCATACGCAAAAGGTTTTCTTACTTTTTCTTTGGGTGAGGCGCTTCAAACGGATGTTACGATTCCTGCTAAGACTGTTTGCTCAAAAGCTGATTTTCCTCTTGTTCAGTTTTCTACGGATGAAAAAGCAGTCATAAAGGCGGGAGATATTTCTGTAACCGTTGGGGCAACGGCGCTTTTGCAGGGTGAGGAGCATAACGCTCTTGCAGGAGAGGTAACGGTTATGGTAAATCCGCCCGAATATGTGATATCGGTAACTAATGAAAGTGATTTCAGCGGAGGAACGGATCAGGAAACGGACGAATCCCTAAGGCAGAGAATTATGAGTTCTTACAGCGTTATAAGCAATGCCGTGAACACCAAATCGGTTGAAGAAATGATTTTGACGGTTGATGAAATCCTTGACGCAAGCGTTGTCTATAACACTGAGGAAAATTTAATCGAAATATGCATTAGATTAAAAGGTGCCGAACTGACTACAGATATTACGAGTGAAGTAAGCGACCGTCTTGGATTTACTGAGTATTGCACAGGCTCTCTGCGTTTTATTATGGCAGAGGAAAAAGACTTCTCAGTTTATGCGGCAATAAAGGTAACAAAAGGTACTGATAAGGAACAACTTGAAAAGGATATTATCAAAAATATAACTGAAGTATGTTCGGCGAAGAAGATAGGCGCTGAAATTTCTTCTTCAAGAATAATGACGGCGCTTTACGGAATGCAGGGGATTGAATTTATTGAGATTTCAGCTATGCCCTCTGCGGCAGGAACAATTCCCTGCGGTTCAAACGAATACCTTGTGTTAAAAGATGTGCAGGTGGATTTTTATGAATGATGAAATTCTTTTGAGACTTACGGGTCTTATGGAAAAACTCGGTTTCAACTGTGATGACGGTTCGTTTACCAAGGCGGAAATGCGCGCCTACGCCGCAGGTATAAGCCTTGTGAAAGATATGCTTGACGATGGGTTTAATCAGATTTTTACTGATACGATGGGCGACAAAGGGCTTCTTATGTATTGTGAAATGCTCGGCATTGATACCACGGGCGAAACTGAGGAGCTGAAACAGCAAATAATCTCCCGTCTGTCAGAAAATTACAGAACTCTTACTCGTTCTCAAGTCAGAGAGGCTAAAAAGAATACCTCAGGGTATTCTGAGAGATATGTCGGGTTTGACGGCCCGTATTTTTATATAGACCCTGTAAACAAGGAAAATCTTACTGCTTTTGCCAATTTCAGAAAGTGTTATTACACCGTATGCAATCAGCTTACGGGGGGAGGAAGCGGCATAAAATTTGATAAGCTTGACGGACTTGATTTGAGATGGCTTGAGTTTGAGGAGTTTGATTTTCCGTTTTATGTCTGGGATACTTTTACTATTTACAATTACAGTTAAGGAGTGTTATATATGAGTTCGTCTAACAAAACGGCTAATCTTGGGCTTAACAGCTGGCTCGGCAGCGATAAGCCGTCAAGAACGGATTTTAACAGCGATAATGAAATCATCGACAGCTATTTTAATAATCACACCACGGATATGGAAATGCATTTGTCCGAAAGCGACAGAGATAGGCTTGAAGAGCCTTATTATATCGGCACTTATTTCGGTGACGGAAAAACACGCAGAACGATTGATACACAGTGCCCTTTTGATCCTACTTTCGGAATAATTTTCTGTATCAATTATCCGATGGGAGTAAATAGCTATGAAACAGAAAGAAATTACAACTATGCGGCTTTTGTATCAATAAGGGGAAGTAATTTAGGAGTTTCGCTTTCTGGTAATCAAATTAATGTTGTCCATACTGTTCAGGAGGCTACATTAGAAACAGAAAGCGCAACGCTCAACACCTGTCTCTTATACACATCTCCGAGCCCACGAGACCGAGGCTGATCTCG
>ERZ1027013.248-NODE-248-length-22886-cov-11.932635_pt1 | contig 22886 bp, 25 predicted proteins | sample MGYA00519446_ERZ1027013 | MGnify/ENA primary metagenome ERZ1027013 (study PRJEB26926, sample SAMN06164699) | human gut metagenome | biome: ENVO:00009003; feature: ENVO:2100002; material: ENVO:00002003 | host: Homo sapiens | place: USA | collected 2012 ... | reverse complement strand
CGGAAATACTCTTTAACCATATTTTGATTTTTGAATAATCTGATTCAGCTAATTATTTATTCCCTTTAGTTTTATTTATCAAAAATCTTTAATTGTGAAACTGTTTCACAGAAAGGATGTTTTATGAGAAAAGAAGAGTTTAGTGAACTGCCACAGCTTGTCCAGCAATATTTACTTTATCTTGAAGCTATTAAAGCTCATTCAGAACTTTCTGTAATTGAATATGCTTCAGATTTAAGAACATTTTTCCGATTTATTATGAAAGAAAAAGGGCTTGTTGACAAGGATGCTGCTGATGAAGATATAGACTTATCCCCTATCGACATTGATTTTATAAAAAAAATCACCCTCAGCGACGCTTATAAGTTCATGATATACTGCAAGGATGTACGCAAAAACAATGAAAGAACAAGAGCAAGGCGTGTAATCTCAATAAGAAGATTTTTCAGCTATTTAACGGATAATTTGGGATTGTTAAATACTAATCCTATGAAAACGCTTGATATACCCAAAGCAAAGAAAGCGTTGCCGAAATACTTAACGCTTGAAGAAGCTGAAAAACTTTTGTCTGTAATTGACGGCCCGTTTAAGGAACGAGATTACGCAATTATTACATTGTTTTTGAACTGCGGTATGCGTTTGGCTGAGCTTGTTTCTATTGATTATAATGATATTAAAGCAGACGGAAGCCTTGTCATCACGGGAAAAGGAAATAAAGAGAGAACTGTTTATTTGAATAACGCTTGCCTCAGAGCAATCAGAGATTATCTGAAAAAGCGACCTAATGACGGTGTTAAGGACAGAGCACTTTTTCTCAGTTCGAGAAATCAGCGCATAAGTCCTAAAACCGTACAGCACATTGTTTATACTAATCTTGATAAAGCCGGTCTGTCAGACAGAGGTTTATCCGTACATAAGTTAAGACATACTGCGGCTACTTTGATGTATCAATACGGAAATGTTGATTTGCTTTTGTTAAAAGAAATATTAGGTCACGAAAACCTCAGCACAACAGAAATTTATACCCATACCACTGCTGATGCCGCTAAAAAGGCTATAGAATTAAATCCTCTTAATAAAGAGTTTAAATAGATATGATCGAACTGAGCGCAGATGATACGCCGGAATTTATTACGGCTATTAATGCTGTCATTGCCGCATAAAGAAGATATTTTTTTAAATAATGCTTGCAGTCAACTTGCTGCAGAGGCTCTTTTGTAAGCGTATTTTTGAATATCTGTTTACTGAAGGTGTAGCTTACATTTATAGTTAAAATAATAACAGTCAAAAAAAGGCATATAAACGGTGCAATCATCAAAAGACTGTAACCAAAGCCTTTCATATCATATCCTAAATAGTAAAACGCAACTTTCATACCGCCTTGAAAGCCGATAATAAACGGTATAATATTGATTATCGGAAATCCTACAAGACACAGACCAAGCAGAACGGTAATCGCAAAAACAAAAAAGTAAAATCCGAGATTATTTAGCAGAACGCTTAAAAAATCACCTTGAGTTGTTCTGGAAATTACAGTATCAAGTGAATCCGTTGCGCATTTTTGATAAATCAATGCGCCGCAAAGCAGACCTGCGGCGTAAAATATAACACAGTAAACTGATATTCTGTTTTCAGTAAAGATTTCATAAAAACTCTTTTTAGGCTTATCATTTTTAAAATCTTTTATGTTTTTAAATTCTTTTATTTCTGGGTTATCACTTAATTTCATTTTTTAATCCTTATTCTTTTACTATTTTTTACTGATATAAATCCGAATAGTCCTGATATGATAATCATTAAGACTATTTTTATAATGAATACGATGATATTTGTTTTATTAACGGCTATATTCACACCTGAAAAAATTATAAGAGGCAAAACGGATATTACTCCGACCATAAAACCATTGTTTTTAAATGGTTTTGCGCATATGTATGAAACGCCTGCAGTTGTTAGCATTACAACAGCTATGGATAAATAGTTTAAATATGCCGTGTCTAAATCAAGTTTGTAAATAATCAGTGATATGAGAGCAGAAAATAAAATTGTCAAAGCCGCGCTCAAAAGAACGGATTTAATAAAAAATCCTATAACAAGTTTTTTATCCATTGAGGAATTGATTTTCTTCATAAAAAAACTCCTTTGCTTATCCATTAAAGGATATTCAAAGGAGTTTTTAATTATAACCGATTTAGTTATATTATTCTTCAGAATCTTTATCTTTGAGAACCTTGGGTTCTTCTTTTGCAGCTTTTTCAGCAGATTTCTTTTCTTTTTTCTTCTTAGCTGCTTCTTTTGCTGCTTCAACTTCTTTTTTATGCTGTTCCATCTTTGTTTTGTTTGTGTTGATAGCCCAGCGCTGAATTTTCATCTTTGTGCGGTCTGCGCCTGTTTCAATAACAATATCATCTTCGCGGATTGTAACAACTCTTCCTACGATACCGCCGATTGTGATGATCTCATCGCCGATTTCAAGAGAGTTTCTCATTTCCTGTTCTTCTTTCTGACGCTTTTTCTGCGGACGAATTGTGAAGAAATACATTGCAACAAAAAGAACAACCATAAGAATGATGAATGAATACTGATTAGAACCTGATGCTGCTGCGTCACCTGTACCTGATGTAGCAAATGAAAGTAAAATTTCTGACATTTAAATTGCCCTCCAATAAATTTTAGCAAATGTTAACATTTGTATTATATATATAAACATAGAAAAAAGCAAGAATTTTCTATATTCTTGTATCAAGTTTTACACAATATTCATTTTTGTAATCCTCTAACGAGCCGTTTTCAATGTGGAAACGAAGTTCTTTCATAAGATTGTTATAAAAATAAAGATTGTGCATAACGGCAAGTCTCATTCCAAGCATCTCGTTCGCTTTCATAAGATGTCTTATATATCCCCTGCTGTATCTTTGGCAAACAGGACAGTTACAAGTTTCATCTATTGGTTTATCATCTTTAGAATATTTGGCATTATTTATATTAATTATACCAGCTTTTGTAAAGAGATGACCGTGTCTTGCGTTTCTGCTCGGCATAACACAGTCAAACAGATCTACTCCCCTGCTTACGCCCTCAATAATATTTCCGGGAGTGCCTACGCCCATCAAATATCTCGGCTTTTTTTCAGGGGCAAACTCATTGACAGCGCTTATAATTCTGTACATATCCTCTTTGGGTTCGCCTACTGCAAGTCCGCCGATTGCATAACCGTCAAGATCCATTTTTGAAATAAGTTTCATATGCTCAACACGAAGGTCATCATAAGTGCAGCCCTGATTTATACCGAATAAAAGCTGTTCTTTGTTGATGGTTTCATCAAGAGAATTGAGCCTGTCCATTTCTATTTTACATCTTTCAAGCCAACGGGTTGTTCTCTCGCACGCTTCTTTTGCGTATTTGTAGGAAGCAGGATTTTCTACGCACTCATCAAAAGCCATTGCGATTGTAGAGCCAAGCTTGCTCTGAATCTGCATAGATTCTTCGGGACCCATAAATATTTTTCTGCCGTCAATATGAGAGTTAAAAGTAACTCCTTCTTCCTTGATTTTATTGAGTTTTGCAAGAGAAAATACCTGAAAACCGCCGCTGTCTGTGAGAATTGGCTTGTCCCATTTAGTAAATTTATGCAGACCGCCCATTTCATAAACAATGTCATCACCGGGTCTGATGTGAAGATGATAAGTGTTGCACAGCATTACCTGAGTATCTATATTCTGCAAATCAAAAGTTGAAAGACCGCCCTTAATTGCGGCGGCTGTTGCAACATTCATAAACGCAGGCGTCTGCACCGTTCCGTGTACGGTTTCAAATACGCCTCTTCTTGCGTGTCCGTCTTGCTTAATAACAGTAAATTTCATAATCAGTCCTCAATAAACATAGCGTCGCCGAAGCTGAAAAATCTGTATTTTTCTGCGACTGCCGTATTGTATGCATTCATTATATTATCAAAACCTGCAAAAGCGCTAACAAGCATAATCAGCGTGCTTTCAGGCAGGTGAAAATTCGTAATAAGCGCATCCATGCATTTAAATTCAAAACCGGGATATATGAAAATAGAAGTATCGCCCTCATCAGCGCAGATACAGCCGTTTTTAGCGGCTACGGATTCAATTGTTCTGCATGAAGTTGTGCCAACTGCTATTACTCGTCCGCCGTTTTTCTTTGTTTCGTTTATTAAATCAGCCGTTTCCTGCGTCATTATGTAATGCTCGGTGTGCATTTTGTGCTTTGTAACATCATCTACTTTAACGGGTCTGAATGTGCCGAGCCCAACATGAAGCGTTACATAGGCTAAATTTATGCCTTTTGCCTTAATTTTTTCAAGCATTTCAGGAGTGAAGTGTAAACCTGCTGTAGGGGCTGCTGCGGAGCCGAGTTCTTTACTGTATACGGTTTGGTATCTTTCCTTATTTTCGAGTTTTTCCTTAATATATGGCGGAAGAGGCATTGAGCCTATCTCGTCAAGCACAGTAAAAATATTACCCTCGCAGGAAAATTTAACGAATCTGTTTCCGTCTTCCTCATTTATATCGACTACTTCGCCCGTCAGCTTTCCCTCTCCGAATGAGAAGATAGTGCCTATTTTTGCTCTTTTACCGGGCTTGCAAAGACACTCCCATACATCGTTTTCTTTTTGTGCCACAAGCAGAAACTCTACAACTGCGCCCGTGTCCTTTTTTACACCGTAAATTCTTGCAGGGATAACTCTTGTATCATTCAGCACAAGGCAGTCGCCGGGATTTAAATAGTCAATCAGTTCTCTGAAAATTTTATGCTCTATTGCGCCGTCTTTTTTGTGCAAAACCATAAGTCTTGATGAGTCTCTCGGCTCAACAGGGGTCTGCGCAATAAGATTATCAGGTAAATTATAAAAAAAGTCCGAAGTTTTCATAAAGTCACCGTAATTTCTATTTGACATATATATATAATAAGTGATATTATATCTTAAAGATACGGCAAGGTTGCCGTAAATTATTATATTGCATTATATATCAATTTACAAGATATATTTTTAAGGAGAGTTATTTATGGAAAAAAAGTACAATGTCGGAGTAGTTGGCGCAACTGGTATGGTTGGTCAGCGTTTCATCACACTTCTTGCAGACCATCCGTGGTTTAATGTTGTTTGTCTTGCAGCTTCATCAAGATCTGCAGGTAAAAAATATTCAGAAGCTGTTGGCAAAAAATGGTGCATGGATGTTGACATTCCCGAGAATGTTAAAGATATAGTTGTTATGGATGCTACTGCTGATATTGATAAAATAACATCTATTGTTGATTTTGTTTTCTGCGCAGTTGATATGAAGAAAGACGAAATCAAAAAGCTTGAAGAGGAATACGCAAAGCATGAGTGCCCCGTTGTTTCAAATAACAGCGCTCATAGATTTACTCCCGATGTTCCGATGGTAGTTCCGGAACTCAATGCAGAGCATATCAATATTATTCCTGCACAGAGAAAAAGACTCGGCACAAAGAGAGGCTTTATCGCAGTTAAATCAAACTGCTCACTTCAGTCATATGTGCCCGCTCTTTTCCCGCTTCACGAAAAGTACGGAGTAAAAGATGTTCTTGTATGTACTTACCAGGCTATCAGCGGCGCTGGCAAAACATTTGAAACATGGCCTGAAATGATTGACAATGTTATCCCCTACATCGGCGGTGAAGAAGAAAAGAGTGAAAAAGAACCGCTTAAACTTTGGGGTAAAATTGAAGACGGCGAAATCAAACTTGCCGACAAGCCAAACTTTACTGCTCAGTGCATCAGAGTTCCTGTTTCAAACGGACACCTCGGCGCTGTATTTGTAAACTTTGAAAATAAACCCTCAAAAGAAGAAATGATTGAAGTTTGGAAATCATTTAAGGGTCGTGCTCAGGAGCTTGAACTCCCCTCTGCTCCCAAGCAGTTCCTCAATTATTTCACTGAGGATGACAGGCCGCAGATTAAATCAGAGAGAATGCTTGAAAACGGTATGGCAATCTCAATCGGCAGACTCAGAGAAGATACTCAGTATCAGTACAAATTTGTTTGCCTTTCACACAATACACTTAGAGGCGCAGCAGGCGGCGGCGTATTGCTTGCCGAACTTCTTTGCGCTGAGGGCTATATGGACTAATTATTTTACAAAGGAGTTTTCGTTATGAAAGAACCTATTTTTACAGGAGCCGCTGTTGCAATAATTACACCTATGAACGAAGACGGTTCCGTTAACTATGAAGAATTCGGAAGATTTATTGACTGGCAGATTGAAAACGGTACTGACGCTATCGTTGTCTGCGGTACAACAGGTGAAAGCTCAACTCTTGAAGTTGATGAGCACTCTGAGTGCATTAAGTGGTGCGTTGACTATGTAGCAGGCAGATGCGTTGTTATTGCCGGCACAGGTTCAAACTCAACAAAAAGCGCTATCGAGCTCAGCGTTGAAGCTTGCAAGGACGGCGCTGACGCACTCTTGCTTGTTACCCCCTATTACAACAAAACAAGCCAGAGAGGACTTGTAGCACACTATAAAGCAATTCATGACGCAACTGACAAGCCGATTATTCTTTATAATGTTCCTTCAAGAACAGGCGTTAACATTCTTCCCGAAACTGCAGCTGAAATTGCAAAGCTTCCGAGAATTAACGGTATTAAAGAAGCAAGCGGAAATCTTGATCAAATTGCAAAAGTTCATGAGCTTTGCGGTGACGAACTCAATATTTGGAGCGGTAACGACGATCAGATTTATGATGTTCTTGAAAGAGGCGGAAAAGGTGTTATCAGCGTGCTTTCAAATGTTTGCCCTCAGGAAACACACGATATTGTTGCAAAGTATCTTGACGGCGACAAAGAAGGCTCAAAGTCTCTTATGGATAAGTACATGAAGCTTGCTAAAACTCTTTTCTGTGATGTTAACCCCATTCCTGTTAAAGAGGCAGTTAATATGATAGGTTATGACGCAGGTCACTGCAGACTTCCCCTTATTGATATGACTGATGAAAATAAAGAGCTTATGAAAAATACTCTTGAGGAATACGGTTTGATTAAGTAATTTTTCAAAAGGAATTTTAAAATGGTTAGAATTATATTAAGCGGAGCAAACGGAAAAATGGGAAAGGTTATCCAAAGCGTTGTTTCAGGCAGGGATAACTGTGAAATCGTTGCAGGAGTAGATATTAATACAGAGAGCAACGGCTTCCCCGTTTATTCATCATTTGAAGAGATTAAGGAAGAGGCAGATGTTATTATAGATTTTTCAAATCCTGCACTTCTCAATTCCCTTCTTTATTACTCAGAGAAAAAATCAATTCCCGTTGTAATAGCTACAACAGGCTATGATGATTCTCAGAAAAAGCAAATTGAAGAGGCTGCTAAAAAAACAGCTGTATTCTTCACATATAATATGAGCCTTGGCATAAATCTTCTTGCAAACCTTGCAAAAAAAGCAGTTGAGGTTCTCGGTGATGAATTTGATATAGAAATTATCGAAAAGCATCATAATCAGAAAATCGACGCTCCCAGCGGTACGGCACTTATGCTTGCTGACGCTATATGCGAAGAGATTCAAAAGCCGATGAAATATGAGTACGACAGACATTCAAAGCGTGAAAAGCGCACGAAGAATGAAATCGGTATGCACGCTGTAAGAGGCGGCACGATTGTTGGCGAGCACGAGATAATTTTTGCAGGCAGAGATGAGATTATAACTCTCTCCCACTCTGCAAGAAGCAAAGAGATATTTGCCGTAGGCGCTGTAAATGCCGCAATGTTTATGGCTGACAAAAAGAGCGGTATGTACTCTATGAAAGAAATGATTGAATAATCATTATTATAAATTAAGTAAAGACCTCCGATAAATTCGGAGGTCTTTTTATGTTGACTTTAATTATTCTTTTGTCCAGGTAACGCCCTGAGGAGTATCTTTGAGGATTATTCCTCTCGCTTTCAAATCATCTCTGATTTTGTCAGCTGTAGCCCAGTCCTTATTTTTTCTTGCTTCCTGGCGCTGTTCGATAAGGGCTTCTATTTCGCTGTCAAGAGTGTTTTCTTTTCTGTTGTAAAGAATACCTAATACACCGCAAAGCTCGTCATAAAGCTTAGCCGCGTGCTCACAAACTGCTTTAGAAACATCTTTATCAAGTATCTTAGTGTTAATATCTTTAGTAAGCTCGAAAACAGCTGCAAGTCCGTCCGCAGTATTGAGGTCATCGTCCATAGCCTCGATAAACTGTTCTTTTCTCTTGTCAAGCTCTGCGATTAAAGCGTCGTCCGTGCTGTCGCTTTCTTTTGCTGCGTTTTTAATTGCAAAATCAAGGCTTTCACGGCAGGTATAAAGTCTTTCAAGTGCAGATTTGCACTGTTCTATAATATCAAGGCTGTAATTGATGGGTGAACGATAATGAGATGAAATAAGGAAGTAGCGGATAACTTCATAACCGTATGCTTCAGCTATCTCTCTTACTGTTTTAAAGTTGCCGAGAGATTTACTCATTTTTACATTGTCTACATTGATATAGCCGTTATGCATCCAATATCTTGAAAATGTGCAGCCGTTTGCACATTCACTCTGTGCGATTTCATTTTCATGGTGCGGGAAAATAAGGTCCTGACCACCGCAGTGAATATCAATAGTATTGCCAAGGTATTTTCTGTTCATTGCAGAACATTCAATGTGCCAGCCAGGTCTGCCTTTACCCCACGGAGAATCCCAGTAAGGCTCGCCTTCCTTTGCACCTTTCCACAAAGCAAAGTCAAGCGGATCTTCCTTTACTTCGCCAATGGCAATTCTTGCGCCGCTTTCAAGGTCTTCGATAGGCTGATGAGAAAGTTTTCCGTATTCCTTAAATTTAAGAGTTCTGAAATATACATCCCCTCCTGCCGGATAAGCGTAACCTTTATCAACAAGCGTCTGAATTATATTTATTATCTCATCAATATTTTCTGTTGCTTTGGGGTGAACAGTAGCTCTTTTGAAATTAAGACCGTCTGCATCCTTCCAAAATTCTTCTATATATTTCTTTGAGATTTCCTCAAAGGTTGTTCCCTCTTCGTTTGCCCTTTTGATAATCTTGTCGTCAATATCAGTGAAGTTCTGAACGAATTTTACATCGTATCCTCTGTATTCAAGATAACGGCGAAGAACATCAAAAACGCAGAGCGGTCTTGCGTTACCTATATGAATATAGTTGTAAACAGTAGGACCGCACGCGTAAATTTTAATCTCGTTTTTTTCTAGAGGTACAAGTTCTTCTTTTTTTCTTGTCATTGTATTAAAGATTCTCATTTTAAATATTCCTCCAATGCTTTTATTTCTTTTTCAAGTTCTTGTATCTTACTTCTGTTTTCATTAATAGCCATCATAACGGGATCGGGAATATGAATCTGGTCAAGATCGTCTATTCTCTCACCGTCTATTCTCACTACTTCGCCAGGAACGCCGACTACCGTGCTGTTAGGCTCAACATCCTTTACAACAACAGCGCCTGCCGCTACCTTTGCATTTTTACCTATTGTTATCGGGCCAAGGACTTTTGCCCCTGCGCCTATCATAACGCCGTTTTCAATCGTAGGGTGTCTTTTACCGACATCTTTGCCCGTACCGCCGAGAGTTACTCCTTGATAAATCATAACATCATCGCCGATTTCAGTTGTTTCACCGATAACAATGCCATGACCGTGGTCAATACACACCCTTCTTCCTATTTTAGCCGCAGGGTGGATTTCTATTCCTGTTTTATGTGCGGTACGCTGACTGATATATCTTGCAATGAAAGGCATATTATGTCTATAAAACCAGTTTGCACGCTTATGGCTTCTCAGCGCTTTGAATCCCGGATAAAGCAACACAATTTCAACAGGACTTCTTGCTGCAGGGTCATGTTCCATAAAGCTTCTAACGGTTTCTCTAAAATCATCAAACACTGCCATTCCTCCGTAAAAATTTATTAAAAAACAAAAATGCCCCTGTCAAATTGACAGAGGCAATAAAAACTGCGGTTCCACTCTTCTTTATACTCCGCTGCATAATAACAGCTTTTGCCTTTAACGGAGCAACCCGTTTCGGAATACTGTAACTTCCTCCGAACAACTGTGAAGTGCATTTCAGCGGTAGGCGTTTGCACAGCTTTCACCAAATGCTGCGCTCTCTGATAACGCTCAAAATCCGTTTACTTCTCTTCGTCATCGTCTTTCAATATCAATATTATTATATACAATTTGAGAAAAATTGCAACTCTTATTTTGTTTTAATGAGGTGCCAACCGTCTTTAGCATAAACAATACCGCTTAAAGCAGTTATAACAGCAACAATCCAGAACGAAACGGCGCAATAAATATTGAGCCACTGTGTTGTCATATCAATATCAGCAGGGCCCTCGCCGATTGCAAGAAGCAGGAATGTTAAACCTGTTGTAGACATCTGAAGAAATGTTTTTGCTTTGCCGAATTTGTTTGCGGCGATAACTTCGCCTGACGCAGCGGCAGTCATTCTTATACCTGCAACAAGAAATTCTCGAGCAAGCATAATCATTATAACCAAATCTGTATGCCAGCCCATATCAAAAAGAATTATGTAAGCAGCAAAAACAAGTGTTTTATCGGAAAGCGGGTCCATAAGTTTTCCAAAATCGGTTACAATTTTGTTCTTTCTTGCAATGTAGCCGTCCACATTATCACTGATGCAGGCAATAAAGTATACAATCAATGTTGCAACCCAGTGATAAGGGAAATCAATAAATGCGCACGCAAGCAATACGGGTACGCAGCAAAATCTGAAAATTGTAATTTTATTAGGCAAATTCATTATATTACCTCTCCAATCAAGTCATATCCGTTATAATCGGTGATTTTTACATTAACCATATCACCCGGCAGCAGTTCTTTGTCTGAATTGATTATTATTCCGCTGTCTATCTCAGGGGAATCAAGATAACTTCTGCCTATATATTTATCGCCGTCAGCCCCGTCAATAATAACTTTATAGGTGTTCCCTACCCTTGCTTTATTGGCGTTTTCGGTGACGGTGTACTGAATATCCATTAAGATCTCTTCACGCCTGTTTTTGATCTCCTGTTCAATTTGATTATCCATCTCATAAGCAGGTGTGTCCTCTTCAGGTGAAAATGTGAAACAGCCCATTTTATCAAATTTCATTTCCTTGACAAAATCGCAAAGCTCTTCAAACTGCTCTTCTGTTTCTCCAGGAAAACCAACCATAAAAGTGGTGCGAAGCGAAAGGTCTTTGATTTTACTTCTCATTTTTGCGATGAGAGCGGATAAAGTTTCATACGAGCCGCTTCTGTTCATTGTTTTAAGAATATCAGCGTTACAATGCTGAAGAGGCATATCAATATATGAGCATATTTTTTCTTCCTCAGCAATTATGTCTATAAGCTCATCTGTAACTTTATCGGGATAACAGTAAAAAATTCTAATCCATTCAACGCCGTCGATTTTACACAGCTTTTTCAAAAGCTCGGCGAGTTTATATTCTCCGTAAAGAGATATTCCGTATTTTGTAGTATCCTGGGCAACAACAATTAGTTCTTTGACACCGCTCTTAGCTAGCGCCGTTGCTTCTTCGATGATGCTTTCCATTGTTCTCTCTCTGTAAGAGCCTCTAATCGAGGGAATTGCACAATAAGAACACTTGTTGTCGCATCCGTCGGAAATCTTTAAATATGCCCAATGTGGGGGCGTGGAAACAAGTCTTTTATCATCAAGCGGCAAGTAACACTTGTCAGGGAAAATACTTGTTTTAACGCCGCAGAGCGCCTTTTGGCAAATTTTTACTATATCTGAATTTGCGCCGATACCAACAACAGCGTCAACCTCAGGCATTTCTTTTAAAACTTCATCCTGATAACGCTCTGCAAGACAGCCAGTCACTATAATTGCTGAAATTATACCTGCGTTTTTATATTCGGCAACTTCAAGTATAGTTTCAATAGCCTCGGTTTTCGCGGCTTCTATAAATCCGCAGGTGTTGATAATAACTGCGTCTGAATCTTCTATACTCGGCGCAATTCTGAAACCTGCATCTTTTAATTTTTTAAGCAGAACTTCTCCGTCAACCTGATTTTTAGGGCATCCGAGAGAAATCATGCCTACACTGTAATTCTCATTCATTTTCTATTTCGTAAAAAGCGGCTTTAATGTCACCGTATGAAAAGCCTTTTCTCATAAGTGCCGCGGTGACTTTTTCTCTGCCGTTTTCATCGTTTAGCTTTCTTAAATATGTTTTGTTTATAATTTTTATGATGGTTTCCCTTGGGTCATACTCAAAAGATTGTAATACGGCGTTTGCAATATCTTTTGAAATGCCCTTTCGGGAAAGCTCGGCACGCACATGAGACGGTGAATAATTCTTTGTTTTAAAAAGATGTTCTGCATATTCCTGTGCAAATTTTTCATCGTCTATGTAACCGAGTTCTTCAAATTTCTCAATTGCTTTTTGCGCACTTTTTTCATCAATGGTTTTTAGAAGTTTTTCTTTTAGTTCTTTTGATGAATGATTTCTCCTTGAAAGAAAATCAGCGCACTTGTTGAAAGCTTTTGAGTAATTGATTTTATCGGTAAGTTCTATCCACTCTTCTTCCGAAATATCATAACCGTCAGGCAAAAAATTCAGATTCCAAAATGAAATATCTGTTGTTATCTGATATTCGTCATCAAGCAAAAGGTGGATTTTGCTTCCCCTGCCCTTTTGAGACTTGAGTATCATCAGTCTTCGTCGTCCTCAACTGCAATATCAAGCTTGGCTCTTGCAGCGGCACGGGTCTGTTTAACTGTGCTTTCAGGAACTTCGGGAACATCGTCTATTTCAGCCTTTGGTATTGCTTTGCCCTGATATTTCTGAGTAGCAGTTTCCTGCTGTTCCTTCATTTTCTCTTTAATTTCATTTTCAAGCTTTTCTGCAAACGCAGGATCGTTCAAAACAAGGTCTTTAACTTTGTCTCTGCCCTGTCCGAGTCTTTCGTCACCGTAAGAGAACCAAGAGCCGCTCTTCTTAATAATTCCGTATTCAACAGCCATATCAAGAATTTCGCCTACTTTGCTGATACCGGTGCCGTACATAATATCAAATTCAGCCTGCTTGAACGGAGGTGCAAGTTTGTTTTTAACAATTTTTACTCTTGTTCTGTTACCTACAAATTCAGATGAAGAAGTTTTAAGGGTTTCAACTCTTCTTACATCAATTCTCATTGAAGAATAGAATTTAAGCGCTCTACCACCCGTTGTAACCTCAGGGTTGCCGTACATAACGCCTACTTTTTCGCGAAGCTGGTTAATAAATATAATAAGACAGTTGCTCTTATTTATTGCGCCAGTAAGTTTGCGGAGTGCCTGGCTCATAAGTCTTGCATGAAGACCAACATGTGAGTCGCCCATTTCGCCGTCAATTTCAGATCTCGGAACAAGTGCTGCAACTGAGTCAACTACGATTATATCTACAGCGCCCGAACGAACAAGCTGTTCTGTTATTTCAAGAGCCTGTTCACCGTAATCGGGCTGAGCAACCAAAAGAGAATCAATATCTACACCGAGATTACCTGCATATACAGGGTCAAGCGCGTGTTCTGCGTCGATGAAAGCAGCCTCGCCGCCGAGTTTCTGACATTCTGCTATGCAATGAAGAGCAAGTGTGGTTTTACCTGATGATTCAGGACCGTAGATTTCAACTATTCTGCCGCGGGGAAGTCCGCCTATTCCCGTTGCAATATCAAGTGTGAGAGAGCCTGTAGAAATAGCTTCAACATTAAGATGCTTATTTTCGCCGAGACGCATAACTGCACCGGCGCCGTATTGTTTTTCAATCTGCTTTATTGCTGATTCAAGAGCAGTTTTCTTGTCCTGTGAAGCGCTTTTCTTATCAACTGCCATAACTCTGTCCTCCATTATATAATAAATTAAAATATTAAAAATAGTATAATAGAATACTGCGTTAAAATCAATATCAATGGCGAAAATTGTTAGAAAGTTTACCTTTTAAAAAAATATGTTAAAAAATGCTTGCATTTTCTTCAAATATATGTTAGTATTTATGCGTTCTAAATTTGCAAGGAGGTGTTCGCTAATGGCAAAATGTGAATACTGCGGAAAAGAAATGACTTTCGGAATCAAAGTTTCTCACTCACACAGACGTTCAAACAGAACATGGAAACCGAATGTAAAAAGAGTAAAGGCAATTGTCAACGGCTCTCCTAAAAGAGTTTATGTATGCACAAGATGTCTCCGCTCCGGTAAAGTTGAAAGAGCTTAATGAGTACGCAAAATTAAAAGCCGCTGTATAGCGGCTTTTTTTCATTTCTAAATACTTTTAGCTATAAAAAAATAAAGGCTTTTTGAGCCTTTATTTTTTCTTTTTAAATGAAATTTTGTTTTCAGTTTTATTTAAGATGCGCTTAATATTCTGTCTGTGAGCAACTACTACCATTACAGCAAATATTAGAGCAATCAAAGTAACGATTGTATTTTTATAAAATACATAAAGAAGAACGGGATAAAGAATAGCAATGGTAATTGAACCAAGACTTATCCATTTTGAAATTGCTACAATAATTACGAAAATTACAAAAAGAATAAGCGCAATACGCCAGTCGACCATTATTACCATACCCGTACAAGCTGCTACGCCCTTTCCTCCCTTGAATTTAAAGAAAACCGGGAAGATATGCCCGACAACACAGAAAAAGCCTGCAAATTGCTTATAGAACATAATTTGCTGCAGTTCTGCCGGGTCGGTGGGTGAAGCAAATAAATATTTTATGGGTGAACCAAATATGAGAAACGCAATAATTATTGCAATTGCAACCTTTATAATATCCCCGAGCATTGTAAGAAGCGCAAACTTCTTTCCATATGTTCTCAGCATATTTGTTGCCCCTGCGTTTCCGCTTCCGCTCTCGCGTATATCTTTTTTTACAACGCCTTTTGAAAAGATAATGGAAAAGTTGAGGCTTCCGAGTAGATAAGAAACCAAAACTACTAATGCAAACTTAATTACGGTAGCTATTACCGTCATTTCTTAGAGTCTCCCCTTTCCCTTATGATAAACCGAACGGGTGTTCCGTTTAATCCGAAAACTTCCCTAATTTGATTTTCAAGGTATCTCTGATAAGAAAAATGGAAAAGCTGTGCATCGTTTACAAAGAAAACAAATGCGGGCGGTCTTGTTGACGCCTGAGTCATATAATAAATTTTAAGTCTTTTGCCTTTATCAGTCGGCGGCTGAACTCGTGCCGTTGCTTCTGCAAGCACTTCGTTAAGTTTACCCGTAGAAATACGCATAGAGTTCTGAGAGTGAACATAAGTTATGATTTCAAACAGTCTGTCAAGTCTCTGCCCTGTTTTAGCAGAAATGAACACAAAAGGAGCAAAACTCATAAATGAAAAGTCGTTTTGAAGCTTCTTTTTATATTCATTCATTGTGTTGCCGTCTTTGTCTATTGCGTCCCACTTATTTACAGCGATAACGCAAGCTTTACCGGCTTCAAGGGCGATTCCTGCAATTTTTGAATCCTGTTCTGTAAAGCCTTCCTCGGCATCTATCATTATAACGCAGACATTTGCTCTTTCAACAGCCATTTTAGCTCGAATAATACTGAATTTTTCTATAGCGTCATTAATTCTGCTTTTTCTTCTGATACCTGCCGTGTCGATAAAGTTGAACTTACCGAACTTGTTTTCGAAAAATGTATCAGTAGTGTCTCTTGTTGTACCTGCTATATCAGAAACTATTGTTCTGTTTTCTCCGCAGATTTTATTAACAAGTGATGATTTACCAACATTCGGCTTTCCGATGACAGCTACGCTGATAATTTCATCGTCCTCTTCCTCAGTATCGTCATTTTCAGGAAGATATTTGATAACTTCGTCAAGCATATCTCCTGAGCCGTGACCATGAACAGCAGAAACGGGAAACGGGTCACCAAGACCAAGGTTATAAAACTCGTAAATTTCAGGGTTAACCGCACCAACGCTGTCGCATTTATTAACGCATAAAACGACGGGTTTGCCGCTTTTAAGAAGCATTGAAGCTACTTCCTGATCGGCTGCAAGAACTCCGCATGTGAGGTCTGTAACAAAAATAATAACATCTGCCGTTTCAATAGCTATTTCAGCCTGAGCGCGCATCTGTTTTAATATAACATCATCTGAATACGGCTCAATACCGCCAGTATCTACAAGCAGAAAATTATGACCGAGCCACTCGCAATCACCGTAAATACGGTCACGGGTAACGCCGGGTGTATCGTCTACAATGGAAAGGCGTGTTCCTATAAGCTTATTGAAAAGCGTTGATTTGCCGACATTAGGTCTGCCGACTATTGCAACTACACTTTTCATTTAAACACCTACTTTCAGTAAAATAATACCCATAACAACAAGAAAGACGGACATAAATGCCCGTCTGAAATGTTAAGATGCTTAAGCTTCTTCTGTGGAAACTACCTGTTTGCCGTTATAATAGCCGCAGCTTGAGCATACCTTGTGAGGTACTGTGTATGCTCCGCAATTTGAACATTTAACAAGTGTGGGTGCATCCATCTTCCAAACGCTTGAACGTCTCTTATTCTTTCTTGCTGTAGAAGTTCTTCTCTTTGGTACTGCCATCTTTTATAGCCTCCTTTATTCAATAAACTGAATTGTTTACTCTTCATCAAGTAATTGAAGAAGCGCCGCCATTCTTGGGTCAACATCTTTCTTGCAATCACATTTTCCGAAATTAAGATTTTTACCGCATTTCTGGCAAAGACCTTTACAATCTTCACTGCACAAAATTTTGTTTGGTAAAAACAACTGAATCTCTTCCCTGATAAATTCATCAACATCCAAAACGCCGTTTTCAACTACAACATAGTAATCAAAATCTGCATCAGCATCATTTGCAAGGCTGTTTACAAGAATTTTATTGAGAGAAAAATTCATTTTTCTGCTCAACGGTTCAGCGCATCTGTCACAAAAGCCGTTGAAATCAAAAGACACATCAGCATCGAAATAAACAACGCCTGCCTTTTGATAAACAGAACCCTTTACTTCGGCACCCTTTTCGATAGGATTATATGTGCCGTAAACCAAATCGTCAAGATTTAAGGTGTAGTTTATTGAAACAGGCTTAACATCTCCGTTAAAGAGATTAGTAACATCAATTTTCATAAAGCCACCTCATCTCGCACTTTTAGTATTATATATATAGAATTACTGTTTGTCAATAGAAAATTAGAAAAAAGGCGTGGATTTCCACGCCTTATGTCATTCTTATAATTCTTCGCAAAAATCGAAGATTTCAACAGGTAAATCCTCTTTGTCACAGCTGATTGTGAAGTAGAAGTTTACATCTGTTGCTTCTGAAAGCTCTGAAAGCATTTCAAAGAACTGCGGAAGCTTGGAATAATCGCGACCAACGATTTTGAATGTGGCGTCAACCAAAACATCTGTTACATCATAGTTGCCTGCACAGATTCCTGCAAGGAAGCCGTAGAAAGCTTTGCAGCCGTTAATGCTGTAAGTTTCTGTTTCAAGAAGTCTTGCCTTTGATGAAATATCATAAGTGAGTTTCGGCTCTTTTTCTACGCAAACAACATTGCCGTCTGAATTCTCAACACAAGCGTTTACAAGATCAACAAGTTTCTTTGTTTTGCCGGAGCCTTTATTACCTATAATAAGTTTAATCATTTATTATTCCTCCAAGGGTTAATTTCAATTATAGTGTATCATATACCGAGTTCTTTTTCAAGTTTTTCTTTTTCACTTTCATAACCGGGTTTACCGAGAAGTGCAAACATATTCTTTTTGTAGCTCTCAACACCGGGCTGATTGAACGGATTTACACCGAGAATGTAACCTGAAATAGCGCAAGCTTTCTCGAAGAAATAAATCATATATCCTAAATCTTCAGCAGCGATAGCGTCGCTTTCAAGGATAAGATTGGGAACTCCACCCTCTGTATGAGCGAGAAGTGTGCCCTGTCTTGCCTTATCGTTAACATAACTCATTGTTTTGCCTGCAAGGAAGTTAAGTCCGTCAATATTGTCTTTTTCTTCTTTGATAGTGTAATCAGCAAGAGGTTTGTTGAATTTAACACAGGTTTCAAACATAAGGCTTGAACCGCTCTCCTGAATGAACTGACCTACTGAATGAAGGTCTGTTGAGAAAATGCAGGATACGGGATAAAGTCCTTTGCCGTCTTTTCCTTCGCTTTCTGCAAAGAGCTGTTTTAACCATTCGTTGAACATAGTCATACAAGGCTCATAGCAGATGAAACATTCAAGTCTCTTGCCGCTTTCATAGAAAAGATTTCTGATAACAGCGTATTTAAGACAGTCATTTTCATTAATATCCTCGCTGCAAAGAGAATCCTGAGCAGTTTTCGCACCGTTCATAAGAGCTTTGATGTCGATTCCTGCAGCTGCGATGGGAAGAAGACCTACCGCTGTAAGAACTGAATATCTGCCGCCTACATCATCGGGAACAACGAAAGTTTCATATCCCTCTTCATCAGCAAGGCTTTTAAGAGTACCTTTTGCCTTGTCTGTTGTGCAGAATATGCGCTTTGCAGCTTCTTCTTTTGAATATTTGCTGTAAACGAGATCTCTGAATACTCTGAATGCAATAGCAGGCTCGGTAGTTGTGCCGCTCTTTGAAATTACATTAACGCAGATATCCTTATCCTTGCAAAGCTCAAGAAGTTCTGTAAGCATTGACGGGCTGATTGTGTTGCCGATAAAGTAAATCTGAGGAGTATCCTTTGCGAGAGCATTATAATTTGAAGATTTAAGAGCTTCAATTACTGCTCTTGCGCCGAGATAAGAACCGCCGATACCGATAACAATAAGGATGTCGCAGTTCTTTTTAATGTAATCAGCTGCCTTTTCAATTCTCTGAAACTCTTCTTTATCATAATCTGTGGGAAGAGTTACCCAGCCGAGAAAATCGTTGCCCTCGCCGCTTTTATTATGAAGCGTTCTAAGCGCCTCTACTCCTCTGGAAGCATTCTCTGCTATTTTGCTTTCAGGAAGAAACTTGTCAGCATATTTATTAATAAGCTTTAAATTTTGCATATCTTTTACCTTCCTTTATATATTTCCAGTAGCATATTTTACAACAAAAAGAAAGCATATTCAACTGTTTTTATTAAATATTGCGTAACATTTCTGTTAATACAAAATTAAAACTAATCTTATTAATATCTTTTCCCGAATACAGAGGAATTTTTTTAATTATCTGATCTCCTGATTTTATTAAAATTTCACCGAGTTCATCGCCTTTTTTTATCGGTGCATTAACGGCTTCGCTGACAGAGTATTCATAGCTTATCTCCCCTGTTCCTTTTTTGACAAGGATTTTATCGGAAGTGCTGTATATCGGCTTTGTTGTTTTTTCTTCACCATTTTTTATTTTCACATTAGTAATCTGTGTTTCGTCTATTGTAGGAACGAATATTTCATAGTTTGCAAAACCGAAATCAAGAAGATTTACCGCGCTTTCAAATCGCTTGTCGCCTGTTTCGGCACCCAATACAACAGCAATTAGGTTCATATCTTCTCTTTTTGCTGTTGCGCATACACAGAAGCCCGCTTTCGATGTTGTTCCTGTTTTTAAGCCCGTTATGCCGGTGTATGTGTTTACAAGCTTATTTGTGTTATTCAGTTCTGTTTCTCCGTCTCTTAAATAATCAAGCCAAATAGTAGAATAATTGAATACAAGTTCGTGAGTTAGAACTTCTCTCGCAATTACGGCAAGGTCATATGCGCATGAATAATGGTTTGTTGCAGTATCGTCAAGACCCGTACAGTTTTCAAAATTTGTGTTTTCAAGACCAAGTGAATTTGCTCTTTCGTTCATCATTGAAACAAAAGCGGTTGATGAACCTGCAATATACTCGCCCAAAGCAGTGCAGGCATCATTCGCAGAAGCTACTATAACTGCTTTAAGCAGTTCTTCAACAGTCATAGTTTCGCCGACTTCAAGCCATATTTGCGAGCCGCCCATTGCTACGGCGTTCTCGCCCGCCGTAACCTTATCTTCAAGCGTAATTTTACCGCTGTCAATAGCTTCAAGCACCAAAAGCATACTCATAAGCTTTGTTACAGAAGCAGGAGAAACATGCTCGTAAGCATTTTTTTCATAAATAATGTCTCCCGTATCAGCGCACATAAGAATTGAAGATTTAGAATAATCAACAATTCCGTTTTCGTTAGCTGAATTGGTATCTGCATTTTCATCCTGCGCAAATACGCATATGCTTGAGGACATAAGCAGGCATAATGTGAGAATATAACATAATATTTTTTTCATAAAATCACCAGTAATTCATATTCAAATATTATTGTAAAGATAACCTTGTTTTGATATAATATAAAGAAAAAATCGGAGAATTTTAATGAAAGCTGCATTTTATACACTTGGATGTAAAGTAAATCAGACTGAAAGCGAATATATGGCTGAACTGCTTAACAAGGCGGGATTTGAAATCGTAGAGCCTGATGAAAAAGCAGATTACTATATAATTAATTCATGCACGGTAACTGCTACGGCAGACCAGAAAACTCGCCAAAGCATCCGTAGATTTAAAAGGCTTCATCCTGACTCTGTAGTTATTCTTACGGGCTGTATGCCTCAGGCGTTTCCTGAGAAAGCTGAGAGTCTTAAAGAAGCGGACATAGTTTTGGGAAATAAAAATAATAACGATATTTTAAAACTGATAAATGATTATAATACAAGCCACAATAGACTTGTAAAAATAAGCCGTCACGAAAGCGGTGAAAAGTTTGCAGATTGCTCAATTTCAAAATTCAGCGAAAGAATAAGAGCTTTTGTGAAGATTGAGGACGGATGCGACCGTTTTTGCTCTTACTGCATAATTCCCGAAAGCAGAGGCAGAGTACGCTCAAAATCACCTGATACGCTAAGAACAGAAGTTAATGAGCTTGCAAAAAATGGTATTAAGGAAATAGTTTTAGTTGGAATAAATCTCTCTGCTTACGGAAAGGGCGAGGATTTCAACATTGTTGACGCAGTTAAAATCTGTGCAGAAAATGAAAATATAAAAAGGGTCAGGCTCGGCAGTCTCGAGCCCGACCACATAACAGATGATATTATCAAAGGTCTTTCTGAAGTAGAAAAGTTTTGCCCACAGTTTCATATATCGCTTCAAAGCGGATGCTCTAAAACGCTTAAAAATATGAACAGGCATTATACAGCTGATGAATATGCTGAGTTATGCACAAAACTCAGAAATACATTTGATGACTGCGCTATCACAACCGATGTTATGGTTGGCTTTAATGAGGAAAGCGAAGAAGATTTTACTGTAAGTCTTGATTTTGTAAAATCCATAGCATTTGAAAAAGTACACACTTTCCCCTACTCAGAAAGAAAAGGAACTGCCGCATCAAGAAAAGGCGATTCCGTAACTCCTGAGGAGAAAAAACGCAGAGCGGAAATTATGATTGAAGAAACCGCAAAAATTCGTGAAAGTTTTATGAAGTCACTTATCGGTCAAAAAGTATGTGTGCTGTTTGAAAATGAAATAGCAGAAAACACATACAGAGGATATACAAAAAATTATACCCCTGTTGAAGTGATAAGCGATGAAGATATTATAGGTGTAGAAGCTGAATGTATTATTGAAAAAGTCAGCGATGATATGTGCTTTGCTAATTTAGATTTTTAATATTTTCAACTTCGTTCATAACGGCTTCGTTTTCGGTATCTACAAGATAACTGTATGAATATATATAATATCCTTTTGCATTGCTCAGACTTTCAAGATAAGTTATCTGTCGGGAAATTATGTTGTTGTTTTCAATAAATTCATTGATAGCGTAATCTTGGTCAGCTGATGCAAATTCATCTTTTGCGCCTGCCTTATAAAGCGGAAGTCCTACATAAAGCTTTGCGCTTGTTGTTCTGTCGTTCCACTCCTGCGCAGTTCGCATAAACGGCTGAACTTCGTTGTAAAAGCCGAAATATATCTGGGGGCATATGTAATCAACATATCCGTCCTCTGAAGCCCATTTTTCTACATCGGCGTAAAGATTATTATAATCCGTATTAACATTTGACTGAGGGCTTATTCCGAATTGAACTTCAGGATTTATTTCTTTGATTGCGTCATATACCGATTTTACCATTGATGATACATTTTCACGGCGCCAATCATCACGGGAAAGTTCGCCGCCTGTATTTAAATATTCGGAATACTGCTGCTCGTCTATTTCTTCTTTAACTGTCGGGTAAAAATAATCGTCGAAATGTATTGCGTCAACAGCATAATTTTCTACAATTTCACGGACGCCGTTAGTTATAAGTTCTGTAACCTCTTGGCTTGCAGGATTGAAATAGATTTTTTCATCAATGTACACATTATTCTTTTTACTATCATCATTAAGCCATCGAAGCGCAATGTTATTTTCACTTAGTTGCGATGTATCGCTGTCCTGCGATACTCGGTAAGGATTTATCCACGCTTCGATTCTCAACCCTGTCTCATGTGCAGCGTTAACCATGATTTCGAGCGGGTCATAGCGAAGCTCACTCCCCTGTTTTCCGAAACAGTATTTTGAAACAGGAAAATATTCAGACTTATAAAATGCGTCTGCACAGGGTCTTACCTGCACCGTTACCGTATTAAGTCCGAAATCGGCTATTTCTTCAAATGCGTTAGTAATGGCTTTTTTGAAATCATCAGCAGTTTCATTTTCTGTTGTGAATTTTTCAAGTTCAAAATAAGTCATCCACACGGATTTAACATAATCAGTCTGGGTATTATTTGACTGAGGTTTTTGTTCGCTTATACTGCACCCTGCGAACAGCATCGCAACAGTTATAAGTAAAATAAATATTTTTTTCATACTTGACACTTATCCTTAAACTGTCTCTTATACACATCTGACGCTGC
>ERZ1027013.246-NODE-246-length-22957-cov-12.223561_pt1 | contig 22957 bp, 23 predicted proteins | sample MGYA00519446_ERZ1027013 | MGnify/ENA primary metagenome ERZ1027013 (study PRJEB26926, sample SAMN06164699) | human gut metagenome | biome: ENVO:00009003; feature: ENVO:2100002; material: ENVO:00002003 | host: Homo sapiens | place: USA | collected 2012 ... | reverse complement strand
ACGAGATCAGCCTCGGTCTCGTGGGCTCGGAGATGTGTATAAGAGACAGTTATACAAGTGTTCCATATATAGATAATGAAAACCTTTTATATGCTGCGGTAAACGCTCTTGCAGAAACAATTTTCGGCAGCAGCAGAAATTATAAGCTTGAGACGATTGATGAACTTGACACAGGCGAGGATTATTTTTTTGAAAGAATTGCAGAACAAAAGGAAGAAAAATTCACTCCGCTTGATATAAATGTACTTGAAGAAAGATATGAAACCGAAAACGCACTTATGTCTGCCGTATCTCAGGGTATGCTTCACAAGGCAGAAATGATGATGATGGGCTCTTTTGCACAGGACGCCATAGAAAAACGAACTGAGGACGAAATAAAAAATATTCAGTACTATATGATAATACTGAATATTATTTTAAGGAAAGCCGCTGAATACGGAAGCGTTCATCCGCTTTACATAGACAGGATTTCCACCGATTTTTCAATTAAAATTCAAAATATGCAGTCTGCAAAAGACGGCGATTCGCTTATGCGTGAAATGGTAAACAAATACTGCCGCCTTGTTCAGCGCCACTGCGCCAAGGGGTATTCCCTAATTGTTCAAAAGGTACTCACACGAATTGACGCAAACCTGACCGCAGATTTAAGCCTTAAAACACAAGCAGAGCTTTTAAGCGTAAGCCCCAGCTATTTATCCTCTCATTTCAAGAAAGAAACAGGAAAAAATTTAACTGATTATATAAATGAAAAGAGAATGGAAAAGGCAGCGCTTTTGCTTCAAACAAGCAATCTGCAAATTCAGACAGTAGCGCAAAAATGCGGAATACTTGATGTTAATTACTTTACAAAGCTGTTCAAGAAATACAAGGGCATAACACCGAGGGAATACAGAGAACAGCATAAAAACTGATTTTAGGCAAAAAAATAAGCCGCTTAAAAAGCGGCTTGGTGGGAACAACAGGGCTCGAACCTGTGACCCTCTGCTTGTAAGGCAGATGCTCTCCCAGCTGAGCTATGCTCCCATCTGTTGCTTGCCACAACGATGATTATAATACTATATTACAACTCAAAAGTCAACACTTTTTTTTAATTAATTTAGATTTTTTATTATTTTTTTTATATCGTCGGGAGAGAACTTATAATCCTTTTCGCAGAAGTGGCATTCAACAGTTGTCGGCTTATCTTCATTCGCCATTTCATTAAGTGTTTCAATACCTGCAGACATTAGAGCACGCTGCGCTTTTTCTCTTGAACAATTACACTTATATTCAAATTTTTCTTCATCGAGTTTCTGTATATCAAGTCCGTTCATAGCTTTAACAGCAATTTCATCGGGTGTCATTCCCGAATCAAGCATTGATGACACGGGCGGTAAATCAGATATATTCTTTTCGATAACATCAATAATTTCATCAGGGCATCCCGGAAGTAATTGAATAAGAAAACCGCCTGAGCATCTTACTGTAAGGTCAGGGTTAATAAGTACGCCTAATGAGCAAACTGTTGGCGTCTGCTCAGATACAGCGTAATAATTTGTTATATCCTCTGCTACCTCGCCGCTTACAATCTCTGTAGTGCCCACAAACGGCTCTTTAAGCCCTATATCCTTAACTACATAAAGATAACCTGAATTGCCCAAAGCGCCGCTTACATCAAGTTTTCCTTTACTGTTTAGAGGAAGCTCAACTATTGGATTTTCAATGCTTATTCTGCCGTTACCCTGACTGTCAGAAACAGCTATGACAGCGCCTGCAGGGCCGTTACCGTTAAAACGAAGTGTAACAGTATCATCCTTGCCTTTTAACATAATACCCATCATAGAAGCCGCTGTGAGAAGCCTCCCCATACCTGCCGTTACAGCGGCGGATGGTTTGTGTATCTGCTCCATATGAGCAACCATGTCAGTTGAATCGGCGGCAATAATAAATGCACTGCCGTCCTCTGTTATATATCTTACAATTTTACCCATTGTTTTTTCCTTTACATACAAAGTATATTCTCTCAGAATCGTATTTAGGACTGTTTTTTGATAAATCATCAAAAACTCCGAGAACATCAAAATACGGCTCAAGTAAACTCAGCAATTTATCAGTTTCATATGCCTTTTCATTGAAGTCCTCGGTAAATCTTCTGTAAAGACCGTTGTCTTCAACAAAAATATCAATGATTATTCTTTCCGTATTGTCGCCCAACTGCTCATTATCCCAGCAGATAAAATAATCGTCACCCTCAAAGGCAAATGTATTATCAGCTAGTACTATATTGTGTTTATAAACAGTATTTACATCGAAAATGAACAATCCGCCGTCTGAGAGGCTGTTTTTGACGCTTTTAAAAGTGTCTCTGACATCTTCCTCGCTTGACAAATGATTTATTGAATCAAGCGAACACACGCAGGCGGCTACCTTTTCAGGAAGCTGAAAATCCTGCATTTGTGATTTTAAGAGTGTAGCTTTTCCGAAACACTTTGAATCAGCACGGATAAGCATTTCATCACTTGCGTCAAGTCCTATAACCTTAAATCCGAAATTTTGAAATCTGCACATAAGAGAACCTGTACCGCACGCAAGGTCGAGAATACGGCATCCGTCTGAAACACCGTACTCCTTGAGGAGCGAATATATATATTCTGCCCTCTTGTCGTACTCAACATTCTCTGTAAGTTCGTCATAAAAGTCGGCAAGAAAATCATAACTGCTCATTATCTTTGCTTTCTTTTAATCTTTCAAAGATTTTATCGTATCCGTCACAGCCATACTGAAGGCTTCTGTTAACCCTGCTGATAGTTGCAGTAGAAGCTCCCGTCTTAGCTACAATATCTGTATATACGCATTTTTCGGAAAGCATTTTTGCAACAACAATTCTCTGACTGAGGGATTTAAGTTCCTGAACGGTGCAAAGATCCTCAAAAAAATCATAACACTCATCAATATTCTCAAGCTGAAGAATTGATTTAAAAAGGAAATTTAAATTTTCGTCATTTCTCTTAAAAGGCATAATTTCACCCCACTAAAAAATACACTTTATTTTAACACACTAAAGTTTGAAAGTAAAGTGATTTAATAAAAAAATACAGAGTGCGCACAAAACGCACTCTGTATAATTAAAATTATTCGCTTATAAGCTTATTGTAAAAATCAAAACAGTCAAAAGTAGCAAAATAATCTTTCGGAGTTTCAGCCCTTCTGATAAGCTTTGCAGAGCCATCTTCACAAAGAAGAATCTCTGCTGATCTGAGTTTGCCGTTATAGTTATAACCCATAGAAAATCCGTGAGCGCCCGCATCGTGAATAAAGAGAATATCGCCCATTTCAATTTCAGGAAGCATTCTGTCTATTGCAAATTTATCATTATTTTCGCAAAGAGAACCTGTTACATCGTATCTATGGTCACACTCAGCATTTTCCTTGCCAAGTACAGTAATATGATGATATGAGCCGTACATTGCAGGGCGCATTAAGTTAGCGGCACAAGCGTCAACACCGATATATTCCTTGTGAATATGCTTCTGATTGATTGCTGTTGTAACAAGTGCGCCGTAAGGGCCCATCATAAATCTGCCGAGCTCTGTATAAATTGCAACATCGTCCATTCCAGCAGGTGCAAGGACTTCGTCATAAACCTTATGAACACCCTCACCTATTTTATAAATATCGTTGGGTTCCTGATCAGGAAGATAAGGAATACCAACACCGCCTGAAAGGTTGATAAAGCAGATTTTAACATCAAGCTTTTCTTTAAGCTCAACAGCGAGTTCAAAAAGAACTTTTGCAAGAAGCGGATAATACTCATTAGTAACAGTATTTGAGCAAAGGAAAGAGTGAATACCGAACTCCTCTACTCCCTTCTCTTTCATAATTCTGAAAGCTTCAAAAATCTGCTCTTTTGTCATTCCGTATTTAGCGTCGCCGGGGTTGTCCATAATACCGTTGCTGATTTTAAACACACCGCCGGGATTGTAGCGGCAGCTCATTTTTTTAGGTAACTTGCCGCATGCTTTTTCAACAGCTTCAATGTGTGTAATATCGTCAAGGTTAATGATACCGCCGAGGTCATTACAGTATTTGAATTCCTCAACAGGAGTATCGTTTGAAGAAAACATTATATCGTTACCAACTGCGCCGATTGTTTTAGCGAGCATAAGCTCAGTTTTTGAAGAACAGTCGCATCCGCAGCCGTATTCACGAAGTATATTGATAAGGAACGGATTGGGAGTAGCCTTTACAGCAAAATACTCCTTATAGCCTTTATTCCAAGAAAATGCTTTCTTTAAATCCTCTGCATTTTTTCTGATACCTTTTTCATCATAGATATGAAAAGGTGTTGGAAACTGAGAAATAATTTCCTGTGCTTTTTCTTTTGTAAGAAATGGTGTTTTAGACATATTATCCTCCTATAATGGCTTTTTCAATCAAGCTCTTAATTTCATCTGTCCCCTGCCCTGTTACTGCCGAAAACGGAATAACGGGATATTCAGGATTATCAAGTTCTGTTTGAATTGATTCAAGACGATTTATATATTCTTTCTTTTTAAGCTTATCCGCCTTTGTGAGAACTACAATAAACGGAATTTCAAAATTCTGCAAAAACGAAATCATACCGATATCGTCAGCAGTCGGTTTATGACGCATATCAATTAACTGAACAACAAGCGCAATATTTCTTCCGCTTTGGAAGTAGCCCTCCATAAGCTCAGCAAATCTGTCTCTCTCAGCTTTTGAGATTTTAGCGTATCCGTAGCCTGGCAAATCTACAAATCTGTGCCCGTCAACATTATAAAAATTAATTGTAATTGTCTTTCCGGGAACAGAACTTACTCTCGCAAGATTTTTTCTGCTGAAAAGCTTGTTTAGGAGAGAGCTTTTACCCACATTTGAGCGGCCCGCGAATGTTATCTCAGGCTCATTTGATAAAGGTATCTGCGCTGAAACGCCGAAAGACCTGTCAAACTCAGCTTTATTAAAATTCATTTACTGTGTAACCGCCTCTCCGTTATTGTTTGAATGATTTTTGATTATATTTGCCTTTGCTTTTTTGTTTCTTTCGGGAAGATATTTGAGCGCATATCCTGCAACATCTTCAAAAGATTTAACGGAAATGAACTCTACTCCCGACTTAACTTCATCTGATATTTCGGCAAGATCTTTAACATTATCAAAAGGAATAATGACTGTTGTACAGCCTGCCTTATAAGCCGCCATACTTTTTTCTTTAAGACCGCCTATCGGCAAAGCCTTGCCTTTAAGACTTATTTCACCCGTCATCGCAACATCTCGCCTAATAGGTATTCCAGTAAGTTCTGAAACAAGGGCGGTAGTAATTGCAAGACCTGCTGACGGACCGTCCTTAGGTATTGCGGCTTCAGGTGCGTGAATATGAATGTCGTAATTTTTATAAAAATCACAGTCTATTCCGTAGTTTTCACACACAGAGCGAATATAGGAAACTGCAGTTTTTGCACTCTCCTGCATAACATCGCCGAGGTTGCCTGTCAAAACAATTTTCCCGCTGCCTTTCAAGGCTGATACTTCAATCGGAAGCAATGTTCCGCCAACGCTTGTCCATGCAAGTCCGTTAACAGTGCCCACGAGGTCACGACTCGGAATTTTTTCTTTTGAATATTTTTTAGGGCCAAGCAATTCCTCAAGGTTTTTATCAGTAACACTAAAGCTTTCTTCTCCGCTTTCAAGTTTAACAGCGGCTTTTCTGCAAAGTGTTGCAATATTCTTTTCAAGATTTCTTACACCCGCTTCGGAAGTGTAGCAATCTATAACCGTCTTAATTGCACTTGCACTTATTTTAAACTCTTTTGAGTTAAGGCAGTGCTTTTTCATTTCTTTTTTAAGAAGATAATCTTTTGCAATATGAAATTTTTCTTCTGCCGTGTATGAAGAAAGCTCTATTATTTCCATTCTGTCTCTCAAAGGAGCAGGGATAGCAGAAACATCGTTTGCCGTTGTAATGAAAAGCACTTTGCTTAAATCTACAGGAAAATCTATGTAATGGTCATTAAAGCTGAAATTCTGCTCAGGATCGAGCGCCTCAAGAAGAGCAGACGCAGGGTCACCCTTATAATCGTTGCCCACTTTGTCAATCTCATCAAGCAGAATGAGAGGATTTGAAACTCCGCTTTTTATAACAGCGTCTATAATTCTGCCGGGCATAGCGCCTATATATGTGCGTCTGTGACCTCGAATTTCAGCCTCGTCATGAATACCGCCGAGAGCGATTCTGACATAATTTCTGTTCATACTCTTTGCAAGGCTCTTTACTATTGAGGTTTTACCAACCCCCGGAGGGCCTGCAAGGCAGAGTATCTGGCCCGAAAAATCAGGATTTCTCTTGTAAACCGCAAGGGATTCAATTATTCTTTCCTTTACCTTGTCGAGAGAATAATGCTCCTTATCAAGAAGCTTTCTGCTCTTTTCAAGATTTATTGAATTTTTAGTATATTTGCCGAAAGGAATCTCAACACACTTGTCAAGATAATTTCTTACAACCGTGCCCTCGTGAGAACCCTGCGGCATTTTCATAAGCTTGTTGCACTCAGAGATTAATTTCTGCTTAATCTCATCACTGCATTCAAGAGCGTTAATTTTCTTTTTGTATTCATCGGCTTCCTCAATGGGATTATCCGTATCTCCCAAAACTTCGCCGATGACTTTCATTTCCTCTCTGAGATAGTACTCTCTTTGGTTTTTATCAATATTTTCCTGAACCTTTTCGTGAATTTCTGTTTCTATCTCAAGGGTTGAATTTTCTTTATTAAGAATAACAAAGAGTTTAGCGAGTCTTTCTTTGATAGGAATTGTTTCGAGCACGCTTTGTTTTTCCGCATACTCAAAGAAACAGTTAGTGCAGATATAATCACAAAGTTTGCCTGCGTCTTTAATTGAAATAACTTTTACTTTAACATCGTTTGAAACTTTAGGAACATATGTAGAATAGCGTTCAAATTCCTTTTTAAGCGCTCTTATATACGCATTTTCTTCGTTTTCAGGTTCGCTTTCAGGTTCGTCAATAACACAAACTGTGCCTGTAATAAAAGGTCTTAGCTGGGAAAACGCAAAAAGGATTGCACGCTTTTCCCCCTCAACAACTACACGGAGATTTTCAGAATTTGGGATTTTAATCATCTGTTTGATGCTGCAAATAACGCCGATTTCATACAAATCATCGATAGAAGGCTCATCAACAGACGGGTCTTTCTGAGCAACAAGAAAAACTTTATCTCCGCTTTTCATTGCGTTTTTTATAGCGGCAACACTTTTCTTTCTGCCTACATCAAAATGAAGCACCATTTCAGGGAAAACAACAAGCCCCCTCAAAGGCACAACGGGTAAATCTATATAATTTTCATTCATAATTTCATTATCCATAATCTATCACCTAATACAGTAGTTGTATTATATAATATAAATAAATAAAAGGCAAGTATTTTACTTGCCTTTCAAAAATTATGCATTTTTCAAATCCGAAGCCTTTAATATTTTAGCAGTCTTATTCGGATTTCTTGTTATTTCAGGCTCATCACCGTTTCTAACAGTACCCTCGGTAATTACGATTTTTTCAATGGTACTGTCACTCGGCGTTGTGAACATAAGGTTTTTGAGTACATTCTCAAGAACACTTCTAAGTCCTCTTGCGCCTGTTTTTCTTTCAAGAGTAATATCAGCAACCGCCTCAAGAGCTTCTTTTTCAAATTCAATAGTAACGCCGTCAAGGTCAAACAGTTTTTTATACTGTTTAATAATTGAATTTTTAGGCTCAGTCATTATGTTGACAAGCGCTTCCTTATCAAGGTTATCAAGCACGGTAATTACAGGAATTCTGCCGATAAGTTCGGGGATCAGACCGTATTTAACCAAGTCGTGCTGAATTACACTGTGAAGAATTTTATTTTCGTCAACATCAACCTTATCAACATTTGCGCCGAAGCCCAAAGATTTTGAACCGATGCGCTTTTGAATGATTTTTTCAATGCCGTCAAAAGCACCGCCGCAGATAAACAGGATATTTGTTGTATCTATCTGAATAAATTCCTGCTGAGGATGCTTTCTGCCGCCTGTGGGAGGAACATTTGAAACTGTTCCCTCAAGGATTTTAAGAAGCGCCTGCTGAACTCCCTCGCCGCTTACATCTCTTGTTATTGAGCGGTTTTCTGATTTTCTGGAAATCTTATCTATTTCATCAACATAGATAATACCGCGCTGAGCCTTTTCAATATCGAAATCTGCAGCTTGAATAAGCCTTAAAAGAATGTTTTCAACATCTTCGCCGACATAGCCAGCCTCTGTAAGCGTTGTTGCATCTGCAATTGCAAACGGAACATTCAATATTTTAGCAAGCGTTTGAGCAAGCATTGTTTTACCTACGCCTGTGGGACCGAGAAGCAAAATATTACTTTTCTGAAGCTCAACATCATTCGCTGAAGAACCAGAATAAATTCTTTTATAATGATTGTAAACAGCTACCGAAAGGGCTTTCTTTGCTTCATCCTGCCCGATAACATATTCATCAAGCTTATCCTTAATTTCCTGCGGTTTAGGAAGAACAATATCCTTTTCCGTGCTCTTTTTCTGAGCTGGGTCTGAGGAATTTTCGAGAAGCTCAACGCAAGTATCTATGCACTCGTCACAGATAAATACGCCCGGTCCCTCAATAAGTTTGTGAACCATAGCTTCAGATTTACCACAGAAAGAACATCTTGCTATCTGATTATTAATTTCATCTCTTGACATATAAGAACAAACCCCGCAAATTATCTTTTGTCTATAACTTTGTCAACAAGACCGTACTCAAGAGCTTCCTGAGCTGTGAGCCAGTTATCTCTCTCGGTATCTCTTGTTACTTCTTCAACTGTTTTTCCGCAGTTTGCAGCAAGGATTGTATTGAGTTTTTTCTTAGTGCGAAGAATATGGTTTGCGGCAATTTCAATTTCAGTAGCCTGACCCTTTGTCTGGCCGAGGGGCTGATGAATCATTACCTCTGCATTGGGAAGACAGATTCTTTTGCCCTTTGCGCCGCTGGAAAGAAGAAACGCACCCATTGAAGCAGCCATACCGATACAAATTGTAGAAACATCGCACTTGATATACTGCATTGTATCATAAATAGCCATACCGTCAGTTACAGAGCCGCCGGGAGAATTGATATAAAGATTGATATCCTTTTCATTATCCTGACCCTCAAGAAACAGAAGCTGTGCTACTACAAGAGAAGCTGTCTGTGAGTTAACTTCATCAGAAAGAACAATAATTCTGTCATTGAGAAGTCTGGAAAAAATATCCATAGAGCGTTCGCCGTTTCCGGTCTGCTCAACTACATAGGGTACTAAAGCCATACTTAATCACTTTCCTTAAAATTAAATATTTGTAAACCGATTTAATTACTCGGCAATAGCTGAATCAACAATGATGTCAACAGCCTTATTTCTCTTAACATCGTCAGCAATCTGCTCAGCAGCAAGAACTTTCTTAACCTGCTCAGCATCCATACCGTACTGTGCACCAATCTTTTCAGCTTCAGCGTTGATATCTTCCTCTGTTGCCTCGATGTTTTCAGCCTCAATTATAGCTCTGAGAGCGATTGCAACCTTAACCTGCTTTTCAGCACCGTCCTTAAATGTCTCTTTGAAAGAGTCCATATCCTGGCCGAGATATTTAAGATAGGTGTCAAGGTCAAGACCCTGTGAACGAAGTCTGTAAGAGTAATCCTGAACCATTTCGTCCTGTCTCTTTGTGAACATGCACTCGGGAATTTCAACTTCCATGTTCTCGCAAATCTGCTCAAGAAGCTGATTTTCCATATCTCTCTTAGCATCTTCAGCTTTCTTTTCTGAAATCTGCTTTTTGAGGTCTGCTTTGAGTTCATCAAGTGTATCAAACTCAGAAACATCCTTTGCAAACTCATCGTCAAGTTCGGGAAGCTCCTTAGCCTTAATCTCGTGGATTTTGCATTTGAATACAGCGTCTTTACCTGCAAGTTCTTCTGCATATTCTGTGGGGAATGTTACATTAACATCAAATTCCTCATCAATCTTGTGTCCTGCAACCTGATCTTCAAATCCGGGAATGAAAGAACCTGAGCCAAGTTCAAGAGGATAATTCTCGCCTTTTCCGCCGTCAAAAGCAACGCCGTCAACAAAACCCTCGAAATCGATTGTAACTGTATCGCCATTCTGAGCTTCTCTGTCATCAGCAACGATAAGGCGTGAGTTTCTGTCCTGCATAGCTTTGAGTTCGTTATCAACATCCTCGTCGCTTGCTTCTGTTGAAAGCTTAGCAACCTTAAGGCCTTTATAATCACCGAGTTTTACTTCGGGATATGTAGTAACTTTCATTTTCATTTCAACGCCGTCATTCTTGCTCATAACGGGAACTTCAAGATCAAACGGAGCGTCAACAACTTCAAGACCAGCCTCTTCAAAAGCCTCTGAAACTGCTGTGGGATAAAGAATATCAAGAGCATCCTCAAAGAATACGCCCTCGCCATACATCTTTTCAATCATTCCCTGAGTAGCCTTGCCTTTACGGAAGCCGGGAAGCTGAATGTTTTTTCTGTCCTTAAGATATGCCTGTGTGCAAGCTTTTTTGAACGAATCGCTGTCGATAGTAAGTTCAATTTCATAAGTATTGGTGTCAATTTTATTTGATGATTTAAGTGCCATTATTTAACTCTCCTTAATATAATTAAAATAATTTATATATCACCGAATAGGCATTATAGCATATATATTATGCTTTTTCAAGAAAAATTCAGTATTTTAAAATTAAATAAGGTGTAAATTTCAGTCTGTCACAGGAAATCAGTCTGTAATCAATGCCGTTTATATTTCCCTCCAGCACATATTTAGCAGCCTCACCGTGAAGATGCCCAAAAAAACATTTTTTTATACCGTATTCATTCAAAACATCAACTATACGATTACAGCAAGAATTTTGAGAAACAGGCGGATAATGAAGAAATACTATTTTCTGCTCGTTTTGCGCGCTGTCAAGACTTCTTTTTAGTCTGCCAATCTCACGAAGAAGTATTCTTTCGTTGTCTTCATCTTCATTTTCAAGCATCCAGCCTCGCGTGCCGCAGATGGAAACTCCTGCGCAGTCATAAGAATTATTATATAAAAATTTTATGGTTTTAAACTCGTTTTCCAAAAGAAATTTATTCATTTTCGAAACGGTATTCCACCAATAATCGTGATTACCTTTAAGTATTATTTTGTTTCCGTTAAGCTTTTCAAGAAACTGAAAATCAGCTACAAGTTCATCAAAATTCATTGCCCAGCTTATATCGCCGGCAATAAGCACATCATCGTTTTCGGCAACTACTTTATTCCAATTAGTTTCCAGTTTTTGGGTATAATTCTGCCAGCCTTCAAAAGTATCCATAGGCTTATCTGTACCGAAAGACAAATGAGTATCCGCAATAGCAAAAAGAGACATAAGTCATCCTTTCTGTTAAAAATAAAAATCGAATAATTAAACAAATTTATGAAAAAATATAATTGAAGGGAGTGAAAAAAATGAACGAAATTAAAGGAATTTCCTGTGAGGTTAAGAACTGCGTACACCACAACTGCGACAACACCTGCAATGCGGGTCATATCACAGTCGGCAACAGCAGCGCCATGACAACAATGGAAACAAAATGTGAAACATTCCAGTGCGGAAACGGTTCAAACTGCAAATAAACGTATTTGAGAACAATTCAGTAAATGACAAATTAACGGCCCTGTTGACGCAGAGCCGTTAAATATTTTTATAAATCAAGAAGACTGAAAACCATTTCGCTCATATCTTTTTTATCGCAAACATTGTTGAATCTAACTTTCTTCTCTTTCAATGCAGCGAGTGGAGCAGGTACCTGAGCCTTTGTTACTGAATTGAGCTCATTTACCATTTCAAACTCGTCAAGGTCAGGTGTCTTGCCGCCGAGAACAGCAGAGAGAACACTCTTTGAGAATTTATAAGGCGAAGCAGTTGAATCAACAACCGTGGGAACATCATCGCCTGTTCTCTTTACATATTCGTCGTAAACATGAACTGCAACAGCTGTGTGTGTATCGCAAAGATAGCCGTATTTATCAAAATGGTTTTTGATTGTTTCGTCAACTTCGTTTTCAGTTGCAAATCCTGCGTCAAAAACGCTTTGGATACTGTTTTTGAGTTCATCAGAAACAGTGTATTTGCCGTTTTCAGAAAGGCTCCCCATAAGGTCTCTGATAAGAGCGTCATCTTCACCGCTCATATGGTAAAGGAGTCTTTCAAGATTTGAAGAAATAAGAATATCCATACTCGGTGAAGTTGTGGTATAGAAATCTCTGTTTCTGTCATAAACGCCTGTTTTGAGGAAATCAGTAAGAACATTATTCGAGTTTGAAGCACAAATAAGTTTCTTAATCGGAACACCCATCTTCTTTGCGTAATAGCCTGCAAGAATATTGCCGAAATTACCTGTGGGAACAACAACATTGATAGCGTCACCCGCAGAAATTTTGCCCATATTGATAAGGTCGCAGTAAGTTGAGAAATAATATACTATCTGCGGAACAAGTCTGCCCCAGTTGATTGAGTTTGCAGAAGAGAACATCATATTTTTTTCTGCAAGTTTTTCTTTAATTTCAGCATTTGTAAATATAGATTTAACTGCGCTCTGAGCATCGTCAAAATTACCCTTTATAGCACATACTGAAACATTTTCACCTTCCTGAGTTACCATCTGAAGCTTCTGCATTGGAGAAACGCCGTCCTCAGGATAGAAAACAAGAATCTTTGTTTTATCAACATCCTTGAAGCCTTCAAGAGCGGCTTTACCTGTGTCGCCCGATGTTGCAACAAGAATTACAATAGTCTTACCCTCGGCAGTTTTTCTTGCAGAAACGGTCATAAGATAAGGCAGAAGCTGAAGTGCCATATCCTTGAAAGCACAGGTAGGACCGTGCCACAATTCAAGAATATTCTTATTGCCGTCAATATTAACTGTGGGAGCAACGGCGTCTGATAAAAACTTTGAACCGCCGTATGCGCCGTTAACGCAGTAATCAAGCTCTTCTTCAGTGAAGTCTGTTAAAAACTGAGCGAGTACAGTTTTTGCTCTTTCTATATATGACATTTTCGCCATATTCTCAATTTCCTGCATTGAGAACTGAGGAAGCTCACAGGGAACAAAAAGGCCGCCCTCGTTGCTTATACCCTGTGTAATCGCCTCTGCGGCGGAAACTTTTATTGATTTATCTCTTGTCGATGTATACAGCATAATAAAGCTCCTTAAAAAATCTTTAAAATATTTTAATATAATTTTAATATAATTCAAACGCATTTTCAAGGTATTTTATAGATTTAATTCTATTATTTTCACAAAAGACCTCAGCAACATCAAATCTCGGCTGTAAATCCGTCTTATGTGTTGATAAATAAATTTTAGCGGCAGAAATGATTTTTCTCTGCTTAAAATCATCAACATATTCGCACGGTCTTGCAAACGACTTTTCCGAGCGCATTTTCACTTCGATAAAACAGATATATTTGCCCTTAGTCATAATAAGGTCAATCTCGCCGAATTTTGTTATGTAATTAAAGTCTACAAGCGTATATTTTTTCTTTTGAAGATATTCGCAGGTTTTCATTTCGGCAAGTTTGCCCTTACTGTTCATTCATAAGCACCTTTTTAAGAAAAGATTTTCTGTGTATTTCGCAGATACCGTATTTTTCTATCATTTCATAATGAAGCTTAGTGCCGTATCCCTTGTGTTTTTCAAAGCAATATTCGGGATATTTCTGCGCCGCCTCCAGCATAAACCTGTCTCTTGAAACTTTAGCAAGTATTGAAGCGGCGGCGATTGACTGTGATTTTGAATCGCCCTTTATTATCGTTTCAACATTAACAGAGCCTAAATCAGGCGCTCTGTTGCCGTCAACAAGCGCCAAATCGGGCAGAGTTTTCAAGCCGTTTACCGCTCTTTTCATAGCAAGAAAAGTAGCCTGCAAAATGTTAATCTCATCTATTTCCTTTTCGTTTGCACTAGCTATTGAAAAATCAGCGCAAACTGATGTGATTTCATCAAAAAGCGCTTCCCTTTTCTTTTCTGAGAGTTTTTTGGAATCGTTGACGCCTTCAATAATCTGTCCTTCATGAAGAACTACTACGGCGGCATAAACAGGGCCTGCAAGCGGACCTCTGCCAGCCTCGTCAACTCCGCAAATCACTTTATAACCGTTTTGTCTTGCCTCTTCTTCAAACAATAACCATTCCATAATCAAGGCAGCTCAAGGCTTATTCTGCCGAGCTTTCCTCCTCTGAATTCATCACATACAATAGCGGCGGCTCTTTCATAATCTATCTCCCCGCCTTTAATCAAAAATCCACGCTTTTTACCTATCATTTCAAGAATTTCCCATCCTTGTAAACCTGAAACGCCTGAAATTTTATATCTCTCCTCAATCATCTCAGGGTGGGTTTTTGAAAGCACCTCAAGCAAACGGCAGGAGAGCGATTCAATATCGGTAACTTCATCTTTTACAGAGCCGATAAACGCAAGCTTGTCCCCAACTTCAGGGTCATCAAATTTCGGCCATAAAACACCGGGAGTGTCAAGCAACTCAATACCCGAGCCTGCCGAAAACCACTGCTTACTTCTTGTTACACCTGCCCTATCGGCAACAACTGCTTTGTTTTTGCCTGCCATTCTGTTAATGAAAGAAGATTTACCTGTATTTGGAATACCGACAACCATAAGTCTTAACGATTTGCCGCTCATTCCCCTTTTCTCATTTTTTGTAATAACATCCTCGAGTGCTTTTTTGCACACGGGCAGGAATTTATTTAAACCTTTCCCTGTTTTGCAGTCTACGGCGATTGCATATGCGCCTTTGCTTTCAAAATGTTTTATCCACATTTGAGTAGCGGCTGCGTCTGCCACATCGCATTTATTGAGAAGTATGATTCTGGGTTTATTTTTTATCATTCCCGAAAGCTCAGGATTAGAGCTCGAAACAGGTATTCTTGCGTCAAGAAGCTCAACAACGCCGTCAACAAGATTTAAACTTTCCTTAATTTCTCTGCGTGTTTTCGCCATATGACCCGGAAACCATTGAACATACTGTTTCTGAAAATCTGGCATAACTATCACTCCTAACACAATTATAACCTTGCTGATGCCATTTGGCAAATAATTAATTTACTATGAAAAAAACCGCCTCGTTGAGGCGGTTAATTCTGTTAGATGTCTTCCTTAACCTTAGCAGCCTTGCCGACACGGTCACGAAGATAATAAAGCTTAGCGCGGCGAACCTTACCTTTGCGGATAACCTTAACAGAATCCACATTAGCTGAGTGAAGCGGGAATACACGCTCAACACCTACACCGTAAGATACACGGCGAACAGTAAAGGTCTTAGAAATGCCTGAGCCCTTTATAGCGATAACTGTGCCTTCAAACATCTGAACTCTTTCTGTTTTTCCTTCGCGGATACGAACACCGACTCTAACGGTATCACCGATTGAAAAAGACGGAAGTTCTTTTTTCATGCTGCTTTCAGCAATAAGTTTAAGTGCGTCCATTACAATTTCCTCCTTTTTATTTATCGGATGTTCGTAACAAAATGAAAGAGGACCATCCGCTTAAATGCCTGTAAACGCAAGAGCATTAAACGCGTTGCGGGATAGCAACGGAACAAATGCGGTAATAATATATCACATTTCATATCAAAATGCAAGTGTTTTATTTGAAAACATTGTAATTTTTATCAAGAAGCGCAATTCTTGAAATACTGCGCCATTCAAAATCCATATCAATAAGCCTGATAAGCGTATCAAATAAAAGTGTAGGATTAAGATTTCTGTTCTGCCCTGCGGCAAGGCGTATATTGAGTACTATATCCTCGTCTCTGATTGAAATATTGTACTTATCAATATACTGCTTAATATCCGTTTCTTTAAGAACTCTCTTGCGACCTTGTTTTGCCTTTTTAAGTGCCGGAATAGTCTCGCTTTCCAAAACAGCTTTGAGCTTTTGAAGAGCGGTTTCATTGTCTTTGAACTCAAATTTGAAGACATAATCAGAAAAGGCAATCTCTGCGCAGTCACGAAAATCATCGTACACATCAAGTATCCTGATTCCGTCGGGTAACATTTTATTGAGTTTATTTTTTATTTCATCGTTTTCTATGTCGCCAACGATACGAATATCAAGACTTTCGCATAAACTTTCTACTCCGAGAGAAAGCGGAAGAGAAAAACACATATAAGGATGAGGATTAAATCCCTCTGTGTACCAAAGCGGTATATGCGCTCTAGTGAGGGCTCTTGCCATACATCTGTTAATATCAAGGTGGCTTATATATTTACATCTGTCTGTTTTTGAAAAAATCAGTCTAACCTCTCGCATCACAGTGACCTCCGTTAAGCATATTAGCGCCGCAGCCTGCACATTTTATTCTGCAATGCGGAGTTGTTTTGTTCTCATGCGCTTTTTTGTTTTCATTTTCAAGGAACTTTCTTGAAACGCCGAAATCGAGGTGATCCCACGGAAGAAGTTCGCTGAAATCTCGTCTGCGCTGAGTATAGAAATAAGGGTCTATACCGTTCATTTCAAACGCTTTCATCCAACCGTCAAAGTTAAATTTATCTCCCCACGAATCAAATTTGCATCCGAGTTTGTAAGCGTCATAGAGAACATTACAAAGTCTTCTGTCTCCCCTTGCAAGTACACCCTCAAGAAGAGATGTTGGCGTTTCATGGTAAGAAACTTTGATTTTTTTAGTTGGTATTGATTCAAGCAAATGAGCCTGCTTTGCCCTCAGGCTTTCCATAGTATCCTCAGGCTCCCACTGGAAAGGAGTAAAAGGCTTTGGAATAAATGAAGCACAGCTTATTGAAACAGAAACCCCCGTACCCTTTTGTCTGTTGGGATTTTTATAGAATGAATGAACAACTTTCATACCGAGATCGGCAATGCCCTCAATATCTTCCATTGTTTCAGTAGGAAGTCCCATCATAAAATAAAGTTTTACCGATGTCCAGCCGTTATCAAACGCCTTTACGCAGGTATTGATTACTTCTTCCTCGTTTACATTTTTATTGATAACATCACGAAGTCTCTGTGTTCCCGCTTCAGGGGCGAAAGTAAGACCGCTTTTTCTAACTTTATTCAGCTTGTCCACAAGCTCGTCCGAGAAATTATCAACTCTGAGAGACGGCAGAGAAAGACTTATCTTATCCTTAACAGTCCAGTCAATAAGAGAATTGAGCATTTCATTTACACAACTATGGTCCGATGTGGAAAGCGAGCAAAGTGAAAGCTCATCATATCCTGTTGACTTTATCAAATCCTTAGCCTGTCTGTTTATTGTTTCAACACTTTTTTCTCTGATTGGTCTGTATGTGAAGCCTGCCTGACAGAAACGGCACCCTCTTATACATCCCCTGAAAATCTCTTCAACGGCTCTATCGTGCACAATGCTGATAAACGGCACAACGAATTCCTTGGGATAAAAACAAGTGTTCATATCAGACACAACGGCTTTTTTCACCTTAGCAGGAGCGCCGTAAAGCGGTTCAAGGGATTTTAAAGTACCGTCCTCATTATAGGAGTCTTTATAAAATGAGGGAACATAAACACCTCTAATATCTTTAGCTTTTTTGAGAAATTCAAGTTTTGACTCGCCGTTCTTTTTACATTCCTTGAGTAAATCAAGTAGCTCCATAGTGGACTCTTCCCCGTCACCGAGAAAAACAATATCAACGAAGTCCGCAATCGGCTCAGGATTGCAGGCACAAGGTCCACCACAGCAGATTATCGGTGCAAGGTCTTTTCTTTCCTCAGACTTAAGTGGAATTCCTGCAAGATCAAGCATGTTGAGTACATTTGTATATGAAAGTTCATACATAAGAGTGAATCCGATTAAATCAAAATCTTTGATATAATCTCCGCTTTCAAGCGCAAACAAAGGAACATTATTTTTCCTCATCTGCTCTTCCATATCGGTATCGGGTGCAAATACACGCTCGCACCATGCGTCTTCCCTACTATTTACAAGGGAATAAAGAATTTTCATTCCGAGATGGCTCATACCAATTTCATATAAATCAGGAAAGCAGAAAGCATATCTCAAATCAACTTTATCAGCGTCCTTTACAACACTATTAAGTTCACCGCCGACATAACGGGCAGGCTTTTGTACATACTGAAGTATTTTTTCAACACATTTTTTCATAACGACCTCATATTAAAAATCAATAGATATACTGCAATAAACAGCAATGAAAAAATCTTATATTCAATCAGCAAAAATACTGATACTGCAAGCAAAATTATAATAAACACTAAAGAAACTGCTTTATAACAAGACGGAAAAGCGCATTTTAAAATTCGACCGCCGTCAAGAGGAAAAGCAGGAAAAAGATTTATAAAAAGTAAAAATAAATTAACTTCATCGTGCAAAAAGAGATAAAGCAATAAATTCACAAAAGGACCCGCAGCTGTCATAATTGCTTCCTGGGGCGGCGAAAGCCTGTTTTCATATTTCAAACCTATTCCGAAAAAAGAAAATACAATTCTGTATGGAGGAGCTTTGAAAAAGTAAAGTGCAATTATATGCCCTGCCTCGTGAAGAACGGAAAAAAGCAAAATTTGCGGCAGATAATCATACCCGAAAAATACAGCCGCAATTAATATAAAAACAAAGCTGAAATCAATTTTTATTCTTACTTTAAAAAGAGAAAATTCCACAATACCACCGTAAAATAATACGGCAGTAATAATTTATATATTCTTTTTTCTTTTGTCAATATATGATTGCAAAATAACGCTTGCCGAAACAGCGTCAACTGTATTTTTTCTTTTTTTACCTCTTACATTATTTTGAGAAAGAAAATTATGAGCAATTACCGTGGTAAGTCTTTCGTCCTCAAACTCAACGGGAATATCCGTAAGCTCAGACACCAAATCACCGAGCGCTTTGCACTCATCACATCTGTAACCCTGAGTACCGTCCATATTTACGGGCAAGCCTATAATTATCTGCTCAGCATTATTTTCTTTAGCAATCTCGCACACCTTTTTTGCGAGTTTCGGTGCATAAGTTTCATTAATAACGGTAAACGGAGACGCCAAAATTTCATTTTTATCACAAAAGGCAATGCCTGTTCTGACATCGCCGTAATCAACAGCCATAATTATCATAAATTAATACCATACAACTAAATATTAAAACAACGGCACCGTAACGATGCCGTTGTTATTATTTTTTAATCTTTATTCAGATTCTTGTGCAGCGGCAGATGTTGTTTCTTTCGCCTCTGTTTCGCTGTTGTCATCACTATCATCATCTGAATTAGACTGAACGGTTTTAGAAGAATATCCGGGAAGATTATTTACATCGTACCAGCCGTATACTCCACTTGAATAGCTAGCCAAAAGTCCGTTGCTTGGGTCATAGGCTTTTCTGACGATGCCGTCATACTCAGGAAATTCTGATACCTGAATACCTTTTGCGTCATAAATATTATTCATAACGACATTCCAAATAGTACCTGACGGGTTAGGTGAAAGTCTGTACTTAATTTCTTTTGGCGTATCATAACCGTACCAAACTGCAGCTACATACTCGGGAGTACCACCTATAAACCAACGGTCCTTAGAAGCTGTTGTTGTACCTGTTTTACCAAAGCACTCAACGCCAGAAATTTTATAGGATGAACCTGTACCCGAAGTCATAACTGTCTGAAGGAGTTTATTCATAAGCCAGCCTGTGCTTTCGCTGAGTGCCTGTTCTTTTGTTGAAGACGGGTCTGTTTCTATAAGAACATTGCCCTGGCTATCTTCAATTTTATAGTAACAATACGGAGCATAATATACGCCACCGTTACCGAAAGTTGCGTAAGCGGCTGTCATATCAAGAACAGTTGCACCTGAAGTAAGTGAACCTGTTGCCATAGGCGCATAATCGCAGTCCTTTACTTCGTCAAGAGTTGAAATATGGAAACGCTGAGAAATAAAATCAAATGAATAGTCAACGCCGATTTTATCAAGTGTTCTCGCAGAAACGGTATTGAGTGATTTTGAAAGACCGTACTGAATAGTTACACTTTTACTTGAATAACCGCCACCTTCATTTGTCGGCCACCAATCGCCATCAACCTTTTTAAGCGGTTTATCCTCAATTAGAGTTGACCAGTAAATATCACAATTATCGTCCTGAAGGCTCTTTTCAAATGCAGGACCATATACTGAAAGAGGTTTGATGGTTGAACCAGGCTGTCTTTCAGACTGAAAAGCTCTGTTAAGACTGAGCGAGCCGGAATACTCTCCTGTGCCTCCGACAAGCCCGAGCACTCTGCCTTCATAATTCATTACAACCATAGCGCCCTGAACTGTTTCATCAGGCATTTTCTTGTAGTTTTCATATATATCTTCCATTGCTTCCTGAACCTCGAAATCAATGGCAGTATATATCTTCAAACCACCGCCGTAGAGAAGAGATTTAGCCTTTCTCTCGGTGTAACCCATTTTCTGCAAATCTTCAAGAACAGTTTTAACAACATAGTCAACATAGTATGAATCAATTACATTTTCATTACCCGCTGAAGATGAATCAGAAACCTGGCTTCCCTCATAGTTTTCACTGTTAGTAAATATCATTTCATAATCTACAGCTTCATTATATTCTTGTTCTGAAATAAAGCCCTGATTATACATTTCTTTAAGAATCCAAAGTTGTCTTGTTCTGTTTTTATCAGGATTTACAAGTGGGTCATATTTATAAGGATATTGCGTAATCGCCGCTAAACAAGCACACTCCGCAATATTCAAATCAGAAACATCTTTTCCGAAATACTTTTCAGAGGCAGTTTTAACACCGTAACAACCCTCAGAAAGATAAATTGTATTGAGATAAGCCTCAATGATCTCGTCTTTATTATAATTTCGTTCAAGGTTCAATGCAGAAAGTATTTCGTTAAACTTTCTGACAATAGTTACATCATTTTCATCAGTAAGGTTTTTAATTAACTGCTGTGTTATAGTTGAACCGCCCTGGCTTCTGTTTGACGGCTTAACAATAACGCCTATTGTTCTAATCCAGTCAACACCACTATGTTTTTCAAAACGCTGGTCTTCAGTAGCGATAAAAGCAGAGCGCAGATATGGACTCATATTGTCAAGGTCAACCCAAATTCTGTTCTCTTCGCCGTGAAGTCTTGTAAGCTCAACGGGGTTATTATCGCTGTCATAGCCGTAAATGAAAGATGTTTGATTCTGCGAATACTTCTCTTCAGTAAGGTTAAATACAGGGTCGCCGTGAACAAAGCTGTAACCATATATACAAATAACCGAGAAGCAGACAACGCAAACAACCGCAACTATAAGTAGAATACCAAGCAAAATCTTTACAACTTTTGATTTAGGACCGGTACTTACCTTTTTGGGCGGTTTTTTAGTCTTTTTCGGCTTTGAAGCATTTTTAGTGCGTTTTCTTTCAACATGCTGTTTTGCCGTATTTTCACTTTTGATGTATGCAGCAGGCTTTTCACTCTTGTTTGATGAAGAATTCATTTTATCTTCGTCATACACCTTGGCAGAATTATTCATAAATGATTCCAACAAATCATCGTAATCGCTTGCCATAACCATACCTCCTTATAAGATGAAATATAAACAGCTAATTAATTATACAATATTTGTAAAATTAAATAAAGAAAAAAATTGTTAACTTTTATTATATTTATTTTTGCTCATTCTAGTTATTCTTTTTGCAACAGAAACACCGTCATACACCTTTTTAATTCGTGCATAAGCCCAGAATTTCTTTTTGCATTTTTTGCAAGTACATACTGTTCTGAAAGAGTTATTTATAAGCTGAACATCGCCCACCTGTTTCATATCCTCATTACACGCAGGGCAACTAAACTTTTCATTATAAAAGTTATAATGTTCACTTACAGGTTTGGTTATAATAAACGGCTTAAACGCAAGGCGTCCGAAAAAATCTTCATCACATTCGCTGATAAAGCCCTTTAGCTTGTCCTTGTCAAAAACTGATTTAAAACATTCAGCCGCAATATAGCAGTCCTCAAGCGCTCTGTGCAAATTATCTTTATCAACGCTAATTGACAAAAACTCTGCGCAATGAGCAAGACTCACCTGGTCCCTGCCCTGAATATCAGCGCATTGCTGGCAATATTTCTGCACATCAGTGTAATATTTAATAAAAGGTACATATGAAGTGCCGAAAAAGCGAATATAGTTTGAAACAAGCACATAAAGGTCGCTGTTTGACCAACTCATAAAAAGAGCGCCGTCACCTGCCCAACGGGCAAAATCAGATATAGCATCCTTAAACGGAATGCCATTATTATTTATTTCTTCCTGTGTTATAGAGGTTAAATCAACAAATCTTTTAGACAGTTTTCTTGAAAGCTTGGGTTTGATAAGCTGTTTAAAAGTATCTGTGATATTAAGATTTCTGTCGAGCTTAACAGCGCCTATTTCAATAATCTCATTAATGCCTTTTTTGGCTTTATAATCATATGCGTTGTTCCACTCTAAATCAAAAATAATATAATTCATCACTGCACCAAAAAAAATAACCTTGCTTAACGCAAGGTTATAAAATAATCTTAACCAATGAAAAGGAAGATAAGGAAAGCTGCAAGCACGATAACAAAGAAAGCAATAATAAGCCATTTTGTTATTCTTTCAAGCTTGGCTTCAATCGTTCTTGCCTTAGTCTTTCCAAGGAAAGTTTCAGCACCGCCGGCAATAGCGCCTGAAAGGTTCTGTGAACGACCCTCCTGAAGTAATACAACTGCAATAATTATGATAGATACTAAAATTAAAACTGCTCCGAAAACATAATGATACCAAAGCATGATATAATCCTCCGTAGTTATTTGTACTAAAGGATTATATCTGTCTCTTATACACATCTCCGAGCCCACGAGACCGAGGCTGATCTC